>Ga0209174_10000911_pt1 | contig 21521 bp, 19 predicted proteins | sample JI91814BDNA_FD_187505 | JGI IMG/M metagenome (GOLD analysis project Ga0209174, IMG submission 187505) | Wastewater effluent complex algal communities from Wisconsin, to seasonally profile nutrient transformation and Carbon sequestration -... | ecosystem: Engineered > WWTP > Effluent > Algae...
GATTCAAAAAATCATTATCTTTTGTCATAATCACAATGTCTTCTTCCTGTCTGGCTTTTTCAAAAATTTCTATGTCATCAGCATCTCTTAAACCTAAAAATTTGAGCGAATAACTTTCTATTCCAAAGGTAGAATTTATCCAAATAGCGAGTGAAGGGGATAGATGTGCATCGATCCAAATTTTCATGCAGCAAGAACAATGTGATCAATTCTCTTTAATGCAAAGAGAACACTTGCTTTTACATCATCTTTTTCTAAGTCTGGAAGTTCTTCTAAAATTTGATCAAAGGTGAGTCCATTTGCAAGCAATTGAAGAACATCTACTACCCTGATCCTCATTCCTCGAATACAAGGCTTTCCGCCACACTGGTTTGGATTAAAAGTAATACGTTTTAAGAGTTCTTCCATAGTGATTCCATTAAAATTTATAAAAATAATCCTTGCAAGAATAAAATACGCACTTTTCGAAATTCCATTCTTTGAAAATCCAACTACGCGCCTAAAATTGGGTTTACGAAAATTGTTGCAGATTAGTTTTAACAAGCAACTTCGCAAACCCAACATATAATTGGTTAAGGCTTCTCGCTCCTATTCGGCTTATTTGTATTAGCCACACGTTCTAATATCTTTGTTGAACATACACAAACGAAGTCGCCTTCGTCCATCCGCGATGCCCTAAAACTTTTTCTTATGGAAATAATTTGAAGTCTTGTGACACTCCTAGAAGTAGTTAGGCTTGTAAGCATGGCTTAAAAACTTAGTAGGGTGCTACCGCACTTTCGAGTTTCAATGTCATGTCGGATACTCTTAACGTTAGGCGGCATTTTAGCCTCAGCCCTGAATCGAACGAGGATTGATGCTTGGGACTTTAAGATTTAGGTTTCCTCGGCTTCGTGTCTCGGAAAAACTTGGTAAATGAATTTTTTGAAATTTTTGGATTACATCGATAAGACTATGCGCAATTTAAAAAACTAATTCGTAAAAAAAGAGAACAGGGAACTGGATTCGCAGGTTTATTTACAGTTGAAAAAAAGAAAAAATCAAAATCAAACTCTAATTGACAAGATTCAAAAGAGAAACTTATAATGGAACAAAGGTAATAGTAAATGAAAACAGCAACGATTCTAAAACCAGAAATACAAAAAATTCTAGATTCCGCATTAAAATATATCTTATCAGCGGGTAAACCAGATAAAGTATTTTTATTTGGTTCGTATGCGCGGGGTGAAGAGAATGAAGATAGTGATATGGACTTTTTTATAGTGGAAGATTTATCCGTTCGAAAAGGGAGCAATGCGGCAAAATACTATAAGGCGCTTTTTCATTTAAATCAGGCGAAAGATATTATTGTCAGAAGCCCGACTGACTTTGAAAAGAACAAAGCAATTTTAAATACGTTAGAGTATGATGTTTACAAAGAAGGAATATTATTATATGAAAGAAAGTAATCAATTAGCCCTGCAATGGATTGCTATTGGTGACGAAGATTTAGATGCTGCAAGAATCTTAATCGAAAATAAAGGCTCTTTTCGTACAATTGGTTTTCATTGTCAACAGGCAGTTGAAAAGTATTTAAAAGCATTCCTTGTATATTCAGAAATAAAATTTCCAAGAATTCACGATTTAACCGAATTATACAAATTATGCGCAAATGTAGATTCTTCCATTCAATTGGATTTAGACTATCTTATCAATCTAACTGAATTTGCTGTGGAGATGCGCTATTCGGTAAATCCAAACATTGACGAAGAATCATTGTATGCCGGATACAATTATGTTCAAACTATTAGGACAATGGTTTTTTCTAAAATAATAGAAGATTAAATGTTTATTTGAATTATATGAAAAATATACAGCAGATTTATTTACTGAAAATAAGAAAAAGAAGAAATGAAATATATAACATGCCTAACGTTGGGTTTACGAAAATTGTTGCAGATTAGTTTTAACAAGCAACTTCGCAAACCCAACATATAATTGGTTAAGGCTTCTCGCTCCTATTCGGCTTATTTGTATTAGCCACACGTTCTAATATCTTTGTTGAACATACACAAACGAAGTCGCCTTCGTCCATCCGCGATGCCCCAAAACTTTTTCTTATTGAAAAAGTTTTAATGTTCACAAAAAATGCAAGAGAAGATAGAATACCAAAGCTCGATAGAAATTTACTTTTTAAAAAATACGAAGTAACTGCTTAATCAGAAATGTCTGAATAAATGGGCATTTAAAAAAATATTATTCACGATGAAAGAATTTTTCACTTGAATTTTTTAAGTTATAAGGAATACTATTTCTATGAAGACGATTACTGTATCTATATCCGAAAATGAATTCGAGAGATTTGGCATCAATTCAGAAAAAATTGATTTCAAAGACTTGCTAAATAAAATAAGCATTGAATTAGCTAGGCAAGCTGCATATCAATGTCATGAAATAGCAAAAAGAGTCGGCTTATCTACCATGACAATGGATGAAATTAGTGCAGAAGTTAAAGCAGTAAGAATGAATGCAAAGAATCGTTCTTGATACTAATGTTGTCGTTGCCTCTTTAATTTCAAACGGTATCCCTTTCAAAATTATAAATGAATTGGCTTTTGAAAATAAGGTTACCGTTTGCATATCTGGTCCAATTTTTGAAGAATATGTAGAAGTCCTGAGTAGACCGAAATTTTCTGTCTTTAAAGATTTTAAAAGTAGAGCTGAAACTTTCATTACTAAAATTCAAGAAGTTGCTGTTAAATTTTCCCCTGATATAAAATTAAATGTTATTTCCGATGAAGCGGATAATAGGTTTCTTGAATTATCTGTTTATGCAAAAGCAGATTACTTGATAACCGGAAATACAAACGATTTTACGGAAAACAAATATGAAAATGTAGATATTGTTACTCCTCGTGAATATTGGGAAAAATATTCAGAGTGACTTTTTGTTATTAGCCTCGACTGGTTCAAGATAATGAATTGGGTGGAAATAAACAGAATGATAGGATTTTTTATATACCTCTCTCTTTTGATAAAAAAGTTTAACTATTTTTCGGAAAAGGGGTATTCCCAATTGCCAAAAGAAAGTTATTTAGCATTAAATCAGAATTTACTTTTGGCAATTGGTATAAAAGAAAAATATTAGAGTCTGAAAAGATTTACAAAGAATATTTTTTTTAATAGGAGACAATATGGAAAAGAAAGGAAAATTAACAAATTTTATTGCTCATGCTGAAAAAAATATTCCTGCATGGAGAGTTAATAGAGCTAAACAAAATGCAAGAAAAGAAATTTTAAAAATGAAATTAGGTGATTTAAGAAAAGAATTAGGCGTAAAACAAATTGATATTGAAGGATTTAGTCAGTCTGCTATTTCTAGACTTGAATCTAGAACGGATTTTAAAATCTCTACTCTTATTGACTACATTTCACAATTAGATTTGGAATTGGAAATAACTGTTAGACCAAGAAATTCCAAGAAGAAAGAATTCGTATTAGTGAAGGCTTAGCTGTATTAGCCACAGTTTGTAGTATTTTTGTTGAACACACGCAAGGGAAGTTGTGTTCAGGACTACATGCTGCGGCTAAGGGCAATTTCCAAAGGGTAAAGTATCTTAAAAGTAAATACTTTAAGTAGATAGGTTCAAATGGAAATTCCCAGTGAGGTCTCGACTAGTTTCTACTTGACAAACAAAATCGCTTGTTAGAAAATTAGGAATTCACTCTTAATTTGAAAGATTAGTCCTATTTTAATCTTTATCGGTTCGTGATTTATTCTGTAAAAAAGGAAGTTATGTATGAGAGCCATTGAAACACTAATAAATGTAAAAGAGAACGGAGAAATATTTTTGCATTTCCCCCAAGAACTCAAAAAAGGATTACATAAAATTGTAATCGTTTTAGAAGATGAAATCATTGATATAGACAATGAAACTCAAAGAGAATATCCTATTACCCTCGAAATTGACAAGGCATTTAAAACAGAATTAGACAAGCGAAGTGAAAGAATGAAACTCGACCCTCATCCGGGATATAGCTTCGGAGAAACTATTTCTTATTTGGAGGGGAAGGTTGGAAGAAAAATTCAAATTAGAAAAGGAAGCTAGGGAAGACCTTGCAGAAGCTTTTCTTTGGTATGAATCACAAAAAGAAAATCTTGGCGATGAGTTTGTAAGCAATGTATTCGAAAAAATTAATTTTATAAGTGAACGCCCTTATTCCTTTTCCATTTACCACGACGAATACAGAAAAGTTCCAGTCAAAAAATTTCCATATTACATTTTCTATAAAATTAAAAGTGATTTTATTTCTATTGTTGGAATTTGGCATACAAGTAGAGACCCGGCAAATATAATGAAGAGAATCGATAACATAAAGTAATTGTATCAAATAACACACGTCTAACTACAAGTATCCCCTTCGAGAGTGGACTATAACGGAAGCTATTCCCCTGACTTCTAAAAACCCAACGAAATAAATACTTTGTTTCTTTAGTATAGGTAGATTTATTTAGAAATAAGAATTGACAGTATTGTCTTGGAATACTGAAATTTTTTTAGATTATGAAAAACAGGGTCACTGACTTTTTACGAAAGATTTTTCTTTCTTATAACTATAAATTCTTTGGGATTCTTTTTTTAATTGGAATTCCTCTTTTTACAATCTATCGAATTGCATTTTTTCTAAAATATGCGTATCGCATAGACTTCAATGAAGTTAAATCTTCTACCATTCTACAGGCATTTGCCGAGGGTGTGCGATTTGATATTGCCGCACTTTGTATTGTATTTGGTTTACTTTTTATTTTATCCTGCCTTGATTTTTTAAATCGAAAGAAATTGTATGTATTTGCCTGGTCTTTTACTCCTATCTTACTTGTCGTATTTGTTTTTGCCATTTTAATTGCAGATGTATTGTATTTTGAACATGCCAATAAACATATTGGCTATGAAGCCTATGTGTTTTTAGGAAAAGATTTAATTCTTATAGTAGGCTCACTTTTAGAGGAAAATAAATTTGTCTTTATTGGAGGCATTTTTGGATTAGCCGCATTGACCTTTTCTTCTTTTCGTATTTATAAAAGGTATCATAATTACTCTCACCTGGAGTCGTCTTTTCAATACTCCCTTATTAAAACATTTATCGCTATTGTAATTGTTATCATCGGAATTCGTGGTGGCGTTCAGGAAAATCCAATTCGAACTAGCAATGCCATTATTTCTGAAAATAATATGGTTAATAACTTAGCGCTAAATGGTGTATATACCGCTATCATTGATCTAAAGAGTCACTCCATTCCCAGAAGTGATAAAATGGATTTTAAAGAAGCTACTTACCTCGTTAAAAAGGAAATTGATTATAGCAGTGCAAAATTTGTAAGTGAAGAATATCCTATTCTAAGAAAAACAATTCCTAAGAATCCAGATTCTAAAAGTCCCAATATAGTTTTAATCATGCTCGAAAACTGGACTGGAAAATTTATTAATCCAATCACTAATGGAATGGTAAATGGAAAAGAAGTTGCGCCTAATTTTAATAAGCTCCTAAAGCAGGGAATTTTCTTTCAGAGATTTTTTGCTGCCGGTGGACGCACTCCAAACGGTATGATGTCTGTTCTTACCGGAATACCTGATAGACCGGGGCTCACTGTTGTTCGCACTCCCCAGGCTATGGGTCATTTTTCGGGGATAGGTAGTATTATGCGCCAGGCAAACTACAAAACCTTTTTTGTTACCGGTGGTGATTTAAGCTTTGATAATAAACATAAGATGATGCCTCATTGGGGTTTTGATGAAAGCATAGGCAAGAAAGATTTAGATGAAATGAAACGTTATCAGATTGGTGCCTGGGGTTATGATGATGCCGATGTATTAGATGTCCTTCATAACAAACTTAAAAATTACAAAGAAGACAAACCTTTTTTTGCTACCGTTCTTACGCTTACTACTCATTATCCTTACAGGGCACCTAGAGAAGAATTCAATATTTTTGGGAAGGAAACAGACGACAATGAATTTTTAAATGTCTATCATTATGCAGATTGGGCAATTGAAAATTTCTTAGAGAAAGCAAGACAGTCTTCTTATTTTGATAATACAATTTTCTTTTTTGTCGCAGATCATACCCATCATCGTTTTTTAAATTACTATGAGGATAGAAATATTCCATTTTTAATCTATGCTCCTTCGCGCTTTAAGCCAGAAATTCGAAATGACATTGCATCCCAACTAGATGTGATTCCTACTATTTTAGGAACATTAAAAGAAGAAGTTTATTTTTCTGCCATGGGAAGAGATTTATTAACCACAAAAACAAACTCTGCATATTTCGCTTATGGAACTGTATTTGGTTGGGTCGAGGATAAGTTATTTTTATTTCGCACATCAGACGGAGAAGGCGGAGTCAACTTTACAGTAGAGCCGCCGCATATTCAATTTGATATATGCAAGAAAACTCCTCAGTTTTGCGAAATGCATCATCGCAAAGCAAAGGCTTTTTTGAATACCAGTATAGAGCTAATGAATCGCAATTTAGTTTTCCCGGCATCCATTGATGAGTTTAAACAAAAAAATTCCAATTGAACATCTTTTAAAATTTATGGGTTACATGAATCCTTAGTCTTGCTCTTGAAAATCTCTCTAGCAAAGATTACAATAAAGATATTCTAAAATCCTGAGTTTGAAAAAATGGATAAAAACTTATTCAGGAGAAAAAAATGAAAAAAATATCAATCATTCTAATTGTAACTGCATTTTTTAGCTTCTCGGTCTGGGGGGAAGATTCCTCGGAAGAGCCTAGAAGTGGTGGCGGAACTCAATCTGGTTTAACAGTAAAAGGCGGTATATGGGGATTAGGCGGTAAAACAAAATCAGAATTGGAAGATAAATATTTTACAGATGATTTACTCAGCGGATTTGGATTTGGTCAATTCAACACCGGGTGGAATACTCCAAGTAAATTATATCCTTTAAACCCAATCGGAATTGATTATTATATGAGCGGAATCGGATCGGGTTCACTCTTATTAGGCGCTGAGATGAGAGGTATACCAGGAGCAGGATTTACTGGATACACTCCAAAATACGATTTTATCAGTGTAAACGGAGGAGGAATCGGAATTCACAGTGCCGAAATGAAATTAAAAAATCTAGATTTAAATGTAGGCTATCAATTAGCATTTGGAAATTTTTTAGTTACTCCTAAGTTTCAATTCCGTAATTTTGCAACTGACTTTAAAGAATCAGGAACTTACCTATCAAACGGATCTTTTGGAATTAGAAATACAACTAACAACCAAAACACCTGGTCAGGATTTTTGGGTGTGAATCTTCTTTATAAACTCAATGAAGCATCTGCGGTATATTTTGAGTATGCGATAGACTCTCCTATACTCGGACAAATTTCTAGCAGCGGTGATTTTAATAAAACCTACTTTGCAGCGGGCGGCAATGTTGTTGTAGGATCTACAACTTTAATTAAGAGATCAAATCAAGAAATCAGAGGATCTGTTTTAGATCTGGGATACCAACATAGTTTTGGTGCTTTAGGACTTAGAGTTGGCTACAGAAGCGAAGAACTTAGAACAACCTACTCAACCTATACCGATGTTCCACTTGTTTTCTCTTCAAACGGCAACGTTGGATTTAATATCGGGGAGACTATCTTAAACTCTGTATTCTACAAAGGCTCTACTTCAACTTTATTACAAAGCTTGTATGTAACTTTTTCGTATAAACTATAATTGAATTTTAAAATCATTAGGGCTAATTAAAAGTAGCCCTGATGATTTTTAGTTCTTCTAAAATTTGAGATACAAAGTCAGTAAATACTATTTTTATTGATTTAAGATGGAAATTCTATTCTAGTGTAAAAATGAGTTCAAGAAAACAAAATCCTATCTTCTTTTTGGAAATATTTGTAAGTTTTTTATATAATTATTCATCTAAGCTTTTAACTGCATTAAACACGAACTCATTTCAAATCTATTCTACTTTTATAAAGCATCTCCAATCATGATCAGCAAAAAAATCCTACTTGTGGAAGACGAAGTCATTATTGCAACCGCAGAAATGGCTGTTCTAAAAAAACATAATTTTGAAGTTGTTCACACAGATAGCGGCGAAGATGCAGTTCGAATTATTAAAGAAGATAGAACGATTAATTTAATTTTAATGGACATCGCACTCGGCGATGGAATTTCCGGTGCAGAAGCCGCAGAGGAAATTCTTAAAATTAGAGAAGTCCCCATTATTTTTCTCACCTCCCATTTTGAAAAAGAAATCATAGAGCGCATACGTCATGTTAATCGCTATGGGTATATTATTAAAAATTCCGGTGAGACATTTTTAATTTCTTCTATTGAAATGGCTTTTAATTTATTTGAAGCTCAGCGCAGAACCCAGGAAAGTGAAACTCGTTTTAGAACAATGGCTGATTCCGCACCTGTTTTCATCTGGGTTTCGGATGAAGATAAACTTTTTACCTATTTTAATAAGCAATGGCTTATGTTTCGTGGTAGAACCATGGAAGAAGAATTGGGAGAAGGTTGGCTCAGTGGCGTTCACCCCGATGACTATAACAAATGCGTTGAAACTTATCATGACGCATTCGAAAATCGCAACCCTTTTGAAATGGAGTTTCGCCTCCTTCGTAACGATGGCGTTTATCGCTGGGTTTTAGACAGAGGAATTCCTCGACGAGGGGAAAATGACCATTTTGCGGGATACATTGGCTCTGTCGTAGATATCACAGATATGAAAGAACAGGAAGATAGCCTGCGTCAGGCTGCTGCTGTTTTTGACAATACAACAGAAGGTCTTTTAATTACAGATGCAACTACGAAGATAAAGGCTGTTAACCCATCTTTTACTGCCGTGACCGGGTATACTATAGAAGACCTAAAAGATAAAACTCCAAAGGTTCTAAATTCGGGCAGACAGGATAAAGCATTTTATGAGGAAATGTGGAAGAGCCTACTTACTGTCGGAAAATGGCGGGGGGAAATATGGAATAGGCGCAAAAACGGAGAAATTTATCCCGAGCTTTTAGGTATCAGTGCAGTCAAAGACAGCCAGGGTAATACTCTCAGTTATGTAGCAGTGTTTTCTGATATTTCCAAAATTAAAGCAGCTCAAGATGATTTAGATTTTTTAGCGCATCATGATTGGTTGACCAATCTTCCAAACCGTTTAATGTTTCAGTCTCGCCTGAGACATGCAATGAGTAGACTCGACCAGGGCAAACGTCTCGCTATCTTACTCATTGATTTAGATCGATTTAAAGATGTCAATGATAGTTATGGACATCCACTCGGTGATGAAGTCTTGCAACTCTCTGCTGTTCGTATGTTTGAGAAACTTTCCGAAAGAGACACACTTGCTAGACTCGGCGGAGATGAGTTTATTGTTCTTATTGAAGACCTGGACTTTTTAGAAAAAGCGGGTCGTATAGCACAGGAATTATTAACCGCAATTGCGGAGCCTTTTTATCTTACCAATGGAGTAGAAATTTTCCTTGGTGCAAGTATTGGAATTAGTATTTATCCCGACCAGGGTCAATCAGTAGATGAATTGTTTCAACATGCTGATGTTGCCTTATACCAGGCTAAAAAAGAAGGGAAGGGAATTTTTAGATATTATAATTCAAGCATTACTTCTTCCATTCGAAATCGTTTGTCTATCGAAACCAGGTTACGTAAAGCGGTAGACAGGGGAGAGTTCAGTGTTTATTTTCAGCCTCAAGTTGATATCAGGCTTGGAAAAGTTGTAGGAGCAGAGGCATTGGTTAGATGGAAAGATCCAGTAGAAGGATTTATTTCTCCCGCTGAATTTATTCCTATTGCAGAAGAAAGTGGGATCATTAGTCATATTGGAGAATGGGTATTACGCGAAGTATGCACCATTGGAAAAAAATGGTTAGACGCAGGACACAAGCCAGTTCCACTTGCTGTTAATTTATCACCGAGGCAATTTATTCATGGAAATATCGTCGCCGTTGTAGAGAGAATTTTAAAAGAAACAAACTTTCCTCCCGAGCATTTAGAATTTGAAATTACAGAAAGTGCTTTAATGGATAGAGAAGAGGAAGCAATAAAAATATTAAATCAATTTAGATCGATGAATATTCTGCTCGCTATCGATGATTTTGGAACCGGATACTCTTCCTTAGCCCACCTGAAGAGATTTCCTCTCGACATACTTAAGATTGATAAAAGTTTTGTGGATGATATCCCGGAAAATCAAGATGATAAAGAAATTGCGGCAACGATTATAGCAATGGGTCATACACTTAGACTCAAAGTTTTAGCAGAAGGAGTGGAGACAAAAGAACAACTTGAATTTTTAAAAGATTGTGGTTGTGATTTGTATCAAGGGTTTTATAAGAGTAAGCCATTAGCCGCAGACGAGTTTTTGAAATTTCTTTTGAATAATAATTAATCCCATGAAATTAATCGTAGAAAAACAAAGACTGTTAGAGTTAATCTCTGACCCCGATGCAGGATTAAAAGCGCATAAACTCTTAGCTTATTCTTTCGCAGATGATAATTCAGTATTTAAAATTGTTTTAGAGAGTCTATTAAAGGAAGTAAAAGAAAAAGACTTTGCCTCCTATGAAGTTTTAATTATCACAAACTTATTTAGAAACTATATACCGACTACAGAAGATATACCTCTCTTAATTCAAATACTGCGCGAAGTAAAACAAAGTTTAGATGAGCCTAAATTACATTTTGCTGGAATCTTTGCTGTCATTAGTTTACTTCTTAAAATTGATTTTAATCAAATCAAAGAGAAAAAAGATTTATTCGGAGACGATGAACTGGGTAGCCATATCTGGCAATACGTAGAGTGGATCGAAGAAAATAGAAATGGCAATCCAGATGAGCTAAAAGAGGAGCTAGTTTCTGTTACCCGAAAGCTATCAGAAGAAATAGAAAAAACAGAGCAAGTAGAAGACACTGAAGAATTTGAAGCATTGCAGGAACAGATTACTGATTTCAGAAGCCTACTTATTTCAAAGGTAAATGACTATTATCCAATCATTGAATCCTCTCTAAAAGAATTCATGGAAACTGATAATTATATTCTCCAGGACTTTTCTATTGAAATGGCGGGTATATGGAAAGCAGTGCAAACAATTCCTCCCCTTGTTGAGATTGCAAAGATTGCAGAGCCAGAGCTAAGTGTTTATCAGAAAACAATTGATGCACTTTCTTTTATGCAATCAGACGAAATTTTTACCCATGCAGAAGATATGTTTCGATTTCAAGAAGATGCAAGAGTTTCCTTCGCAGAAATCTTAGGACATTATCCTTATGATAAGTCAGAAGAGATTTTAATTCGTTACCTTTTCAAAGAAAAAGATCGTGATATAGTTACACTCTGTGCCTGGGCTTTATCTAATATTTTTTCGCTTAGAGGAGCGGAAGCGATTAAAGAAGTTTCGGATAAAGGTAAACTGAATCCAGAAATGATTAGTCTAAATGAAATCCTTCTTCCGATTTATATCTATCATAGACTTCCTGTTCCAGATTGGATGAGAATTGAGATTCTAGGCGAGCACAAACACGAACATTGATTATTCAATTCCAATACTTGTTATTTCATCCCGGTAAGGAGTTTCTTTTAAGAATGCTTTTAGGTTTAATCCTTTAGATCGGTAAGTTGCTGTTCCAATTTGCATTTTGGATAACTACCAGGCTTGAGGCTAGTTCCAATATACCCAATTGCTTCCTGTGCGGTGATTACATTAATATTCCAACCGGAAATATAATGAACGCATGTGTGGTGACTATTCTTGCATAGTATTTGAACAGCTTTGGGTTTTGGATAAGCCCAGGCAGAAGGAGGGTGAAGACAGAGATTTTCTAGTTTTGCAATTTTGCGCATACGCTTTATTATCTTCTCGTATTGACGGAAGCAATCTATCATTGGGTCTGCGATTTCTGCATCAAAGTTCTTTTTCTCTACGTTATAAGCAAACATTGTAATCAGTCTTTGCGCGATGTCTTCTGAATCATCTAGTTTTTTATTTGCCTCAGATATAAACCTTGTAATCTTTAAGAATTCAGTTAATATCTTAATCGTGTCCTCGTAGTATTCATTATCAGCAGCATTTGTATTATTTTCTTTTTCACTTGAAGTGATTGCTAGAAATGGGTTTTGTTTTAAAATTTCAAAGTCCATGGGCTCTGGCATTTCTACTATATAAAGTCCACGCACTACATGATTTTGAAGAGCGTATATTATTTCGTCAGACATACCGAGATTACCCGCAACCTGGACATTGAGCTTTGTTAGCTCTACCATAAGCATATCATCTAGATTTGCATTTTTCCAATAATTCGTTTTGTATAAAATTAAATCTGCGCAGAGCCCAGTTAAAAATGCATTGCGATGAATTAATTTAATTGCATAGCTTTTCTGAATTACAGTTCCCAGGCATATAAGTCCCATTCTGACTATGTGTTGGAAAAATTCATTGTCCTCAGTCATAATTTCATACAGGGCAAGAACTAGCATGTCCGTATAGAATGCATTGTTGATAAGGCTTTCTACATTTTGTAAGCTCGAAGTATTGTTATTAAATAGAATCGAAATAAAACTTTTTTCAGTCTCGTTGACTACCGGTATAATAGAATTAGCCAGTGCTTTTCTAATTTTAGCAATCAGCTCCGGCGTGGTTTTTATCTTGAAGGAGGGAGTATATTGGTCAGCTATTGATTCAAGTTTTTTAATGCTAGATTCGCGAACATAAACTAAATCTTTAATTAAGATGTTTCCTTTTTTATCAGTGAGAGCATCTCTTAATTGAACTGTTCCCAGTAATTCAAGATCACTTACAAACTTTGAAAATTTTTTTAATTCATTAAACTCTATGCCTTCTGAACTGAAAATCATACTTTTACTCTTTATACCATTGCTAAATTTTGGAAGAATCTAAGCCGAGATTTTCTAATAAAGCAATAAAAATTTTCTGCGACCAAGATTTGCGCAACAAATGGTTATAACTTTTAATAGAAGACTCTTTTCTTTTATTGTGTAGAATAAGTAAGTATATAGCATTTAAATAAAGCAAGATAAAAATTTTTTAGGAAATTTCTTTCCTAAACGATAGGAACTAATAATCCACTATTTGGAATGATTCTTGTTGACGTAAACTATAAGCTGGGATACAAAACTATATTGTGAAAATTGCAATCATTGGAAGTGGGATAACAGGCGCGGTCTTGGGGAGTATGCTTCCAGATGCAGTTGTCTTTGAACGTGCTACTCATGTAGGCGGTAGAATGACAACGAGATTTCTAAGGGAATCGGAGCGATTTGATATCGGCGCAACTGTCTTTAAAGATAAAATTCAATACATCGAAAAAGGAATCGTAAACGAGTATGATTTTTTGAAATTCTTAGAATCAAAGACGCAGGGCTTAAAAATAAAACCTCATAAAACTTACCAGGCCTCATTTCATTCCATTAGCTCTATGCAGGATTTGGCTGAAAAATTACTCGCAAATAATAAAGTTTATCTGAAGCACGAGGCTGATTCTATTTCAAAGAATCACGACCAGAGTCAGTGGATTTTATCTTTCACAAACGGGAAAACGGAAACTTTTGATAAGATTGTTTTGACTGCACCAGTTCCACAAATTATTTCTCTCTTAAAAAATACAGGGCACATGACGCATTGGGATGACGCTATTCGATTTAGAGGGGAGTATCGATCCTGTCTTGTGCTCACTGGTGTTTGGAGAAACCTACCGGTTGAAATTATTCAGAAAATTAAATCTCTAAAAAATCACACTTATCTTTTTAAAGATGAAGATGTAGAATATTTTTCAATCGAGAGTGAGAAGTATAGAGATTCAGAATCAGATAATTCTCTTATCATTACAATTCAATTTTCGTCTGCCTTTAGCTCTAAAAACCTGGAACGATGGTGCGATAGTGACCATAAACCAATGTATTATATTGTAAATAGCAACCAATATTTCTTTAATCGTGTTTTTCACATTATCGATATCCCTGAATTAATCAGTAAAAAGCCAGATGTAATGGATACGCATAAGTGGCGTTATTCACAGGCGGACTTTTCTCTTTTTAAAGATACTGAAATCGATTTAAATCATCCGAAATACCTGGAATATTTATCACTCTGTAAAAAGTATAATTTATGGATGACCGGTGATTGGATATGGGGATCGCGAATTATCCGCTGTGCACTGGGTGCTAACATAATAGCGCAAGAAATTTTAAAAGATATTCACAGGTGATTTATTCGGTAACTAATTTAAGTCTTCATGGGTCATCGTGGGATTATTTTGTAGTATTTCGGACTTTTTCAAATAGTAGGTTGCTCCTTTATCTGAAGGAAATTCATTTACAATTTCTTGAAGGATTTCGATTGCTTCTTTGTATTGCTTGGAAAAATAAAATTGCACTCCTCTTTCAAATCTAGCTTTCGTTTTTGTAAATCTATTCAGTTCAATTTCATCAAAGGGAGTTTTTATTTCAAAAAGTGAAATGTCTTCTCGTTTGCCCTTCACTTTAATATGACCTAAGAATCGATAATGAATTCGATCTAGGAAGCTTAGATTTCTTAAAGTTGAATCCGTAATCAAAATATCTGCTCCGAAAACTTTTGTTTGGCTTTCCAGTCTAGATGCGAGGTTTACTGTGTCGCCTATCGCAGTATAATCTAGCCTTTCATCAGAGCCTATATTGCCAGCAATTGCAGGACCGGTATGAATTCCGATTCCCATATTTAATTTGTATTTCCAGGTTTTGTTTAATTCATTTAATTCTCCATACATATCAATTGCAGCCTTCACTGCTGCTTCTGCATGTTTTTGATTTTCATTTGGTGCATTCCAAAATGCCATTACTGCATCGCCGATAAATTTATCGAGCGTTCCATTGTATTTTAGAATTGACTTAGACATTCTACCAAGATACCGGTTGAGGATAAAGACAACTTCTTCGGGATTCATTTCTTCTGAAAGAGAGGTAAAATTTCTCAGATCGGAAAACAAAACTGTAATTTCTCTTCTAAGTCCAACACCTGCTTTTATTTCTCTTTTCTCAAGAGCGTCAATCACTACATCTCGGGCAACGTATTTGTCCAGGATTTGTCTCGTTGCTTTTCTTTTTTTTCTTTCTTCTAACATTAGAATTAAACCAAAAGAAATTAGGTAGATTGGAAAATAAAAAATTCCGTATAAAACGGGTAAATGCGTATTATGCGTAAAAAGAAACCATTGGGAAAAAACATAAATTCCTAAAACCAAATCCAGAAAGATTATTTTTTTATAGATGGAGAAGTCAAAGTGAAACAAAAGAATCGTCATAAATCCAATGATTATATAAATTAAGAATTCGTTTTTTTCGGTTATATCCTTTCTAAAATCTCCTTTGAGCCAGTTAGAAACTACATTCGCCTGGATGATTGTCCCCGGCAATTCTCCATAAGGAGAATTATGTAAATCGCTTGCACCGGAAGCAGTTGCACCGAGGAGTATTATTTTATCTTTAAATACTTCCGGCAAAATAAGATTATCTTCTAGTTGTGTCAGGTTTTTTCCTGAATTTGTTTTTAAAATAGAATAGAATACATCGGATGCTGAAATCCTATCCAATTTATCTAATTCAGATCGAGAATAATAATGAATACCTGTTCTTCCCCTATCATGGTTTACAAATTTTCTTTTATCGTTTAAATTATAGGATAGATTATTTTCCGAAATAGCCAATTTAGAATTTGGATTGTTAAAGTGCAGTGCTTTCCAGGCGATAGATGGGTAGGTATAATTATCCGCAGAATAGGCAAAATCATACTGTCGAATGATTCCATCATGGTCGGCATTAAAATTTACTCCGTGTAAATGATTGGATATGGAAAGTAAGGCAGGAAAAGGGAATGCTCCCGAAACAGGGAAGGGTTCTGATTGAAATGGATTTTCTTCTACCATTGAAAAATGAGAAAGGGATTTAGAAAAATCTTTCGAAAGAGGATTAGAAGAATTACTAAAATAAAAGGCATGGGAGATATTGTTTATATTCTTTGTTACATTTACAAGATAACGGTCATTATCCGAAACTTCAGTGAATAGAATATCAAACAATATTCCTTTTGGTGATCCAAGAGAGATATATTCAAGAAGTGGTTCATAGATATTGCGTTTCCATGGCCATCTACCAAAAGATGGACTATCCCCTAAAACTTCAAGCGAATGATTGTCAAATTCTAGAACTATGATATCGGGGCTAATTTTGTTATTACTCGAAATATAATTGTATTTAAAATCTAAAAATTTATTCGCATAATCTTTTGTGAATGGAAGGGAAGATAAAAAAAAACTAATTCCTAAAGGCAAGATTAGAAAAATGAAAGAGTAGAAAATTAAATTGAATAACTTTGATTGTTTAAGTTTTAAAAAACTATTTTTTATCGAATTGCTCATTTAGTATATCCCAGTCTGATTTGGAACCACAGCTAGATGATTCTTTTTGTTTTACTTTAAATTCTTTTTGGATGCGCTGTATTCGTTCGGGGAAGGAGGGATGTGTTTTTTGTATCCAGTCTGATTTCTTAGTAAGTTTATCCATTTTGTTTAAGTAGTTAACTGCTGCTAACGGGTTGCAACCCAATTCCTGTAATATATAGCCAGCACTTAAATCGGATTCATATTCCTGTGAGGGCTCTCTACCTGTTTCTTTTAGCATTGTGTCCCATTTTTTTTCTAAGGCTCTCACTGCGACTGCTGTTCCGCCGGTAGGATCAAGTCCTGCTTGCAAGAATTTCTCGAATGAATTATTGTCTTCTGGCTCATAGGAGTGTGATAAATAAATATGAGATAACTCGTGGGCTAATACAAATTCGGCGCTAGCAGGGCTTTCCCATGTTTTAATCATTCCCCTGGATACTAATATGTAGCCGCCGGGAATAGAGAATGCAAGAATTTCGTCTGTATCGAGGATTCCTGCGCGGTAGATTAAATCTTTTCTTCCTACTTTTTTACTTATCTTCGAAACAATTCGATTGAGTGCCTTCGTTGGAATTTCTTCTTTTAAGAGTGGATAGCGTATTAGAAAATTCTTTACTACCTGTCTTCCAAAAAGTGTTTCCTGTTTCACTCGATGGGATTCTGGACTTGTGGAATCGAAAGAGCTACAATAATTTGTGAATAATAGCAGGATTAAAAAGATAAAATTCATTCGCTCATCGCCGATATAGAAAAATTAAATTGGGTTTGTCCATAAGAAACCGGCGTAGAAGGGGCTTGAAAATAATAAACAGATCCGCCCTTTCCTGCCTGGTGGATAATCGTAAAAGCCACTGACGTAGATCTTGAAATAAAATAGGATAACCCGAATGTAAATCCTTTAGAGGATAAATCCTTTTGATAGTAGGCGTCGTTAAAACTATATTGATAGTGTCCTCCCCGAATACCTTCATAGAATGCAGTTTTTTCTTTGTTCAATGGAACTTTGTTTTCTGCATATTCATAAATGGCAGCTTCTATAGCTGATTTAGACCAATCTATTTTTTTATTGGAAGACTGGTTCGTAAAGAAGCCAATTCTTAAAGAGAAAATTTGATTTATGAAATATTCTAACCCTGAGGCAATATTTTTAGTTTCAATTCTTCTAAGTTCATTGTATTCATTATCTCCAAAAGTAATGGTTGCAGGATTACTAAAGCTGACAGAATAATTTTTCCCTTTCTGGCGATATGGGGAATTGTAGATAAAATCAGTAACAAGCATTAGCCGCTCAGAAAGGTAATAAGATATTCCAGTTCTGATTTCTGTTGGTGCGGGCATAGAAACATTCGCCCGGCTTTGAACAAACATTGAATCATTATAAGTGTATCCGCCACTTCCGAAACCTGATTTATACACATAATAATCATTATCCGAATAGTAAGAATTTCTTCTACCCGCAGTGTTAAATATTTTTCGAAGTGACATCCCAATATATAATTTATCCGTCAGTGAATATACAAAACCAAAAATTGGCTGAAATCCAATCGATAATTTTCTATCATAATTAACTTCTCTTTTCAAGGTCTTGTCTAATAGTTCGTATTCGTCTGTTGCCATGAAACTTCTAGTTTCTCGCACATAATAAAGAGTTGCCCCGATTGAGAGTCTATCAGTTATTCTAAATGCAAGGCTAGGTCCAAATTGAGTTCTTGTTAGGTCTTCTTTGTTGATGGAAACATAATTGTTGTATCCATATCGACCTGATACTAATTGGAAAGGATAAGGAATTGAATTTGCTACATCTGTTTGGGATTGGTAAGGACTTGCAAAGGAAAATCCATATTTAATTTTATCGGATCCAGCAATAAACCCTACAAAATTGGGAAAGTAAGAATTGGATTTACGAATATAGTCTCGAGAGGGACCGTCTACATTGTTGTAGTTGTCACTTGCTTTCTGGTAGGCAGAGCTACTTGCGGTAAACGAGCTTTTGCTTGCAAAACCCAATCCACCTGGATTATAAAATGTTCCTGTTGCGTCATCCGACACAGCCGTGTAGGCACCACCCATCCCGCTTGCCCTATCTCCTAAAAACCCATGAACACTTTGAAAAACCTGGTCAGCGTTTACTCCAAAGAAAGAAATCAGGTAAACAAAGAGTATTATTCCTGTGTAATTTTTTCGAGCCAAATGAGGTTACTTTCTGCTATAGATTCTGTTTGAAAAATTTTAGAGGAATCTTTTTCGGAGTATAAAAATCCTCGGGAGGCTAACGTTCCAGAAATATCATTGAGTCTAGCTCTCGATCGGTTTATCGACTGACGTTTAAAATCTGATTCTCCGAGTTGCAATGGCTTTTCATTGGATGAAACTGGAGAAGTATGAATTTTTAAGATCCAACCCTGTCTTCCATCACAATCTACGAATAATTTTGCAGATTCTTCTTTCAGTATTTTACTTTTGCATTCATTTGGAATTGAGATTGGGTTTCCAGAAAGAGAAATATCTTTATATAATTTTGAATTTGCATTTGAGATATAAGTCCATTCATTTGCTTTGAGTTGAGAACCAATGATTAAAAATATAAATAAAAAATAGAAGTTTTTCATAGCAGTTACCTCTTAGGTTTTTATACTATTCTATACAAAGATACTATCTAGAACTGTCAAGGTTTTTTAAATTTACTTTGGTATTTACTAATGGATTATTGGAGGAATTTAGTTTTTAAAAAGAATACCAAGAAAAAAAATACAGAGGAAATTGTTGAATTACGAACCAAATTGAATTAAATGTAAAAAATGAGAATGCGATAGACGAAATGTGGAACGGAATTGAAGTATGTGTAAAAAGATTACTTACTTATATAGTCATAGAAAAAACTAAGAGAATAGATAATAAAGTCAGAAATTTTACTTGCTCAGTATTCTCTATGATAGATTAATACTTACCTTTACACAACCTCAAGATTAAAATTCTTATTCTATTAAATAGAAATTTCAGGCTGTTCGTTTTTCCATTTTCGATGAGTTTCCATGATTTCTAATACTTCCTGTATGTCATCGGTAACTCGTATTAAATTCAAATCCTCTTTGGCAATAGTTTCATATTCTACTAAGATCGTCTTTATCCATTCAACTAAACCTCCCCAAAAATGTTTACCAAATAAAACTAAAGGCAAAGGATAAATCTTATTAGTCTGCATTAAAGTTAATGCTTCAAAGAATTCGTCTAACGTTCCAAAACCACCTGGCATACATACATATCCCATTGAATAGCGAACGAACATAACTTTGCGCACGAAAAAATAACGAAAGTCTAAAGATATGTCCTGGTAAGGATTCGGTCTTTGTTCCATTGGCAATTCAATGTTTAACCCTATAGAGAGTTGATCTTGCTCGAAGGCTCCTTTATTGGCAGCTTCCATTACTCCCGGTCCACCTCCAGTTATAATGGTAAAACCATTTTGACTTAGTAAAGTAGATAATTCTACGGTTTTTATATAATATGGATGGTCTGGCTTAAGCCTAGCTGATCCAAAAATAGAAACAGCATCTCTTACTTCAGATAGCTTTTCAAATCCTTCAGTGAATTCGCTTATAATTCTAAAAATTCTCCAAGACTGATCCCCTTTTAAGTCTTCTATGATACTACTGGGATGATTTTTTCTGTTATTCCATGGCATGTGTTTGCTCCTTTATATTCTAAGATAGAATAAAATTTTCCAATTGAACCTAGATCATTTTTTTAAGTGTCTGCGGTTATGGCAATTTCTTTCCATTTTTCTTTGATTTCTAATACGGCAGGAATATTTTCAAGAAATAAGGTTGCAAACTTAGGATCAAAATGTTTTCCCGATTCGGCTTTTAGATAGGCACAAGCATCTTCAATTGACCAGGGTTTTTTATAAGGTCTTTCTGTTGTTAGAGCATCGAAAACATCCGCAATCGCTATGATTCTTCCTTCGGGACAAATATCTTCTCCCTTTAACCCATAGGGATAGCCTGTCCCATCCCATTTTTCGTGGTGGCTAATAGAGATATTGCGTGCTACTTTTAGAAGACCATTTGAATGTTCTCCAATAATTCTTGCGCCAATTAAGGGATGCTTTTTCATTTCTTCCCATTCATTATTATCCAATTTTCCAGGTTTTCTAAGAATCGAATCCGGGATTCCGATTTTTCCAATGTCATGCATAGGAGCAGCGTTAAAGATTTCCTCTGTTCTATTTTCATTGTAACCAATCGCCTGCGCAAGAATTTTTGAATAATAACTCATGCGAATGACATGCCTACCTGTTTCATTGTCTTTGAATTCTGCTGCATAACCTAAACTCTGGATAATTTGTAAACGTGTTCTTTTTAATTCATTCATTCCGACTAGCGACAAATGAGTCTTAACCCTTGCCATAACAATTGCAGGTCGTATTGGTTTGGAAATATAATCTACTGCACCAAGAGAAAAACCCAGAGTTTCGTCATCGATCTCTGACATAGCAGAAATAAATATGATCGGAATAAGCATAGTGGTTGGGTCTGACTTAATTAGTTTGCATACTTCGTGACCGCTCATACCCGGCATCATGATATCCAAAAGAATCAAATCAGGTAAAATTTTTTTGGCTAGTTCAATGCCTTCCATACCTTCACTAGCAAATGCTAATTCATATTCTATTTTAAGTGTTTCCTTTAGAATGAGCCTGTTCGTTGGTTCATCGTCTATAATTAGAATTTTACTTTTCTCACCTGTCATTTTGTTATACCTAAAAGAAATTTTTATTATTGTTTAAATTTTCTCAATTAGTTTTTTTATACTCTGAATCTCTGACTCTATTTCATTGATTGCTTGTGAAATTAATTCTAGGTCTTTTTCCTTTTCCAGTTTGATAGCCATTTGAGATAATTCTTTACAGCAAATTGTTAGAGCAGCCCCTTTGATTTTATGCGCGATTGAATGGATTCCTTTTAAGTCTTTGTTTAATTCATATTTTTTTAATTCTTCTAGGGAAGTCGTCAAGGAATCGCAGGCAGTACTCATAATTTGGGATAGAAAATTTTCATCA
>Ga0209174_10000912_pt1 | contig 21505 bp, 16 predicted proteins | sample JI91814BDNA_FD_187505 | JGI IMG/M metagenome (GOLD analysis project Ga0209174, IMG submission 187505) | Wastewater effluent complex algal communities from Wisconsin, to seasonally profile nutrient transformation and Carbon sequestration -... | ecosystem: Engineered > WWTP > Effluent > Algae...
TGAATACACACCTATCGATTGTGATAGTGCTGCTTGTTTTGATTTAATTGATTCAATTTATTGTAATCCGGATGGTACATTCACATTAAATCTTGTTATTACTAACAATAATGCAGCAACCTCAACATATTTATGGTTGCACGATATTAATGCACCATTTACATTTACACCAACATTTGTAATTCCGTTGACATTAACACAGGGGCAAACATCTGCGCCTATTCCTATTATTGTTTCATTCCCTCCGGGACCACTGCCAACAGATATTTGTTTTAAAGCTTCGTTATATAATACTGACTCCTGTTGTCATGATAGCGTCTTGTATTGTATTCCGGTACCTGATTGCAGCCCTTGCGGAAATGTTAGTGTAAGTGCCGATTCAACTGACGACTGTTGTAAAACAATTGATATCACTAATAATTATGCATCAAATTATTTTTCCGGTGTTCAGTTTGTTCCGATTTCAACAGGAACTTCAATTGCCTCTGCTCAATTAGGATTACCTTATTTAGGATCATGGAGCGGAATGGGTAATTCAACACAAATGACATTCACGCCAAATTCCGGATTTATTCCAACAGGAACAACAGCAGGTTTGGTTGAACTGTGTTTGAATTTAACACCTGCCGCACCAAGTCCGCAAATTGTAATTGTTAATTGGTTTGTATCAACACCACTTGGCGATAGTATTGCCTGCACCGATACGTTGTTGTTTTATTGTGATGCACCATTAGAAAATCCTTGTGGTGATATTCATGGAGAAATAACTTGCGTTGGTGATGGCACTTATCAGTACGATTTTACCTTTACAAATAACAGTACACATAATGTTACCATGTTGGTATTCACAAATACTAATCCGGTATTAAATGTAATTCCGAATCCAATTATGCTTGGCTCACCGGTAGTTCCTGGCGATTCAATTACATCAAGTGTAATTATTGATCCAGGTATTTGGCCTGCGGGAACTGATTTCTGTTTCGATTTAACATTAGCTGATGCAACAGGTTGGTGTTGTCACGAAATGGATAGTATATGTATTACATTACCGGAATGCGATACTTGTGAATGTGGTAATTGGGATTTATTTACCATGGGTACTAGTGATGGATTGGAAGTATTTGTTGAATGTGGAATTAATATTTCTATAGTTAATCCAGGAACTACAGTAACATTTTTGACCGGTGGATATAATTGTATTGGAGATTCAACTTGTGTTGGAGAAATAACTTGGACATTAAATGGACCTGTTACAACGTCAGGAATAGGATTACCAACCTTTACAGTTACAACCGGTGGTGTATATACATTAACTATCGTAGGCTCTTGTGATGGCAATGCATGTGATACATGTGTCATTACATTTACAGTACCTGAAGTTTGCGATTGTGGTGGTGGATGGCAATCCTTTGGAATGAATGTTGATGTTCCTGGTGCATTGGATTATTCAATACTTGCCGATTGCGGTGAATTATTTACTTCAATACCGGTAGGAACAGTAATAACTGCAGTGTCAGGTGGATATTTATGCACAGGTGATCCTGCAGCATGTCCTGCATTAATTAAATGGTCGTTAACCGATCCGCTTGGTAATAGTATTACAGGTGTTGGTTACCCAACATTTACAACAAGTTTACCGGGCACATATTCGCTTACATTCTCAGCTGTTTGTAATGGTGAAAAATGTGGTACCTGCAGTATTAAATTTAATGTTGAAGATGTAGCACTTTGTGATTGTGGAACTTGGGGTCCAATTACAGTTAAAAAAGGCGCTAAAAATCTTAAAAATCAACTTTGCGGAACAGGATATAACTGGACAACTAATACACCTATCATTATTACAGGTGCTTATACTTGCGCAGGCCCGGCCGATTGTTTGACAACTTACACATGGACAGCAACAAGAAACGGTGTGTTCTATACAAGTGGAACTTCCATGCCAGTGAATTTCACACCTACATTAAACGGAACTTATGTAGTTACCATAATTCCAATTTGTAACGGAGTGGAATGTCCGCCTTGTGAATTTACATTCAAAGCAAAAACTCCTATTGCTAAAGAAGGAAATGTTGAATTAGAGTCATTATTCAATATGCGAATAGCGCCAAACCCTGCCTCTACAAATGTTAAAGTAACTGTGGAAGAAGCAACAGATAATTATGGCAATATTCAAATAGTGAATGAGCTTGGTGTAGTTGTATTAGAAAGCGAAATCAGATTCGAATATTTTAATACTATCGAATTAAATATTGAAATGCTGCCTGCCGGCTGCTACATGGTGCGCTATATTGGTGAAAATGAATCTCAAATTCAACAATTAGTGATTGTGAAGTAGTAGGAATGCCTTACCTAATAAAGCTTGGAACTCCCGCAGTTATTGCAATTGCGGGAGTTTTTTTATTGCTGAATAAATTAGTTTTACCTTTGTTGCTTAATTCGTTTAACAACTTATTGTAAACTATATAATATGAAAAAGGTAATTGTACTTGGTGCAGGAATGGTAGGACGCGCAATGGCTATTGATTTAGCCAAAGATTATGCGGTAACATCTGCAGATATCAGTGAAGAAAATTTGAGCAGATTAAATGCATTTGGAATTCAGACAATACAAGCTGATTTAACCGATAAGGAAAAAATACAATCACTTATAGCTGATAAAGATCTGGTGATTGGTGCAGTTCCGGGTTTTATGGGTTTCGAAACATTTAAAACGGTAATCGAAAGCGGAAAAAATACCAGCGATATTTCCTTTTTTGATGAAGACCCTTTTTTATTACATGATATGGCCGTAAAAAATAATGTTACTGCTGTAATGGATATTGGTGTTGCTCCGGGAATGGATAATATTATTTTAGGGTACCACAACAAACGTATGGAAGTTACTGATTTTGTATGTTTGGTGGGTGGATTACCTGCAGCACGTATTTGGCCTTATGAATACAAGGCGCCTTTTTCACCAATTGATGTGTTAGAAGAATATACCCGCCCTGCAAGATTTGTAAAAGATAAAAAAGTAGTTATTAAACCGGCTCTAAGTGAACCGGAATTAATGGATTTTAATGAAATAGGTACACTCGAAGCATTTAATTCAGATGGGTTGCGTTCGTTAATAAAAACAATGCCGAATATTCCGAATATGATTGAGCGCACTTTAAGATATCCTGGGCATATTGAATTAATGAGAGTAATGCGCGAAACCGGATTTTTCAGTAAAGATGAAATTATGGTTAAAGGTGTACTCATTCGCCCATTAGATGTAACAGCTAAATTGTTATTCCCAAAATGGAAATTAGGTGATGAAGAAAATGAATTTACGGTAATGAGAGTAATTGTTGCCGGTAAAGAAAATGGTGTTCAAAAAACATACACGTACGATTTATTAGACCGCTATGATGCCGCAACTAAAACTTCATCAATGGCTCGTACAACAGGCTACACTTGCACAGGGGCTGCTCGTTTGATCCTCGAAAATAAATTCACCAGAAAAGGGGTAAGCACACCGGAATTTGTTGGCGAAGATGAAAACAATTTTCATGATATGTTGAATTACCTCAAAGCAAGAAATATACATTATAAGCTGACGATTGCTTAAATAACGTTGACTAACCCTAAACTCCGCGCGCTACCTAATCTTCGATTCGATAACTCGTGGAGTTTTTAGTTAATGGTCAATTTAAAATGTCTACTGGTGTGTAATCGTTTTTTTATTTGTCACACCAACCAATAGTCAAAATAACAATATTAATTTCTAGCATCGCGAATACTCACGGTTATACTATAGTCAGACAAATTATTATAGTTTTTATACATGCTAACAATTATTTGCATATTAGCATATTCAGATGAATACCCATCGGCAATAATTGAGGGGGTGTAGGTTGTAGTATAAGACTCATTATAATCATCCTTAACTTCTTTTGTTGTTGCTACTAGTGTACAACATTCTGCTGATACGCCATCAACAATGGAATTGTAATAATTGTAATTAGCTTCAGCAATTGAATAATCGGCTGATTCTTTAATTACACTAATCCATTGCCAATATTTATAACCCATAGGAAGATTTAAAAAATTGCTTTGAGCAAATTCAAATCCAGTAGTTGAAATAAATTGTTGTGCAAACATATTCGAAAAATCCTCAACACCCTTTACATTATTGAACGCGTTTGGATAGTCATTGATTATTGAATACAATACATCATAATCTTTTTGAATGGTGAGATATATTTCTGCCAATAATGAATCACTATCAAAACTTGATAAATCTTCATCATAATAATCCTCTTCATCATAGTAATCATCTAAGTAATCAGGCTCAGGAATATTATTTATAAATTCAAGTAAACTATCAGCCTGTTTTTGCATTTCTGCAAGGTCATAATCAATTTGTTCAAAAGGTGCTACAAATAACCCTTTGGAGTAATACCCTTCACTAATTATTCCGGTAGCGCTAGTATATTTACCTACGCCTTCAAACACATCATTTTTGAAATCTCCCACATATGTCGACCCATCCACCCAAGTGTAAACACCTTTCCCTGACCTCGTGCCCTCTACCCAATCACCTTCATAAGTATCACCAATATCCATAACCTGCTTGCCAAAACCATTGGCGCAATTACCTGAAACACAATAGGACTGAGCACTTACCATGCAACTAGTGACAATAAGCACTATTAAAACTGAGAAGTATATTTTCATAAATAATGTTTTTTTACTGATTATGCTTTTGAATTTATGCTAAGGTAACCTAATAGTCAGCCAATCCTATTTATTATTTTCTTTTACAATAATGCTAACTTCAACACTCCGAAAAACAAATCGGCAATTTTACTTCAAGGTGCACCCTGCCCGGAATAGAATAAATTCTATGAAATATCATACACACCCGCACTTAAATAAAGCCCTGTAAACAAAAAAGCAGCAGATGTAAATCTGCTGCTTTTAATAATTATAATTTTAAGAGTTGTTTGGACTGCTGCGAATCAATCAAATTTTATTCAGCCTGCCAACTTGTTCCGTCCTTACTGTCCTTTAATTGGATACCAACACCTTGAAGAGCATCCCGAATTTTATCACTGGTTGCAAAGTCTTTTTTACCGCGTGCATCTTTTCTGATATCAATAACCAACTCCATAACACCGTTTAATTTTTCATTGTTATTTTCCGACTCTTCCAATAATCCAAAAATATCAAATAGGAAATGGTGTAATAATGTTTTTAAACGTAATAAGGTATGCTCTTGAATATTTGCTTTTTTGTTTTGTAAACTGTTCCAAGTATTTATCATGGATGCCGCTTCGTTTAATTCAGCTATTGCCTGTGCAGAATTAAAATCATTATTCATGGCGTCGTAAGTGGCTAATAATAATTTATTTACATTAGCTTCCTCGTCATTATTTACTATTCCGGAAATGGTAATTTGATCAAGTGCCGATTTAGCATTCATTAATCGTTTATACCCTTTTTCAGCCGCTTTAAGTGCATCATTACTAAAATCCAATGTGCTGCGATAATGCGCCTGTAACATCGAAAAACGAACTGTCATTGGCGAATATCCCTGATCCAACAATGGATGTGAGCCGTCAAATAATTCTGCAGGTAAAAATGAGTTGCCTAAACTTTTACTCATTTTTTGACCATTAACGGTTAACATATTTGGATGTAACCAATATTTTACCGGGTCAACATGATTGCACGCAACGCACTGAGCAATTTCATTAGTATGATGTGTTGGAATTAAATCCATTCCACCGCAATGAATATCAAATGTTTTACCTAAATACTTTTCGCTCATAGCCGAACATTCAATATGCCAGCCAGGATAAACATCTCCCCATGGCGAAGGCCAACGCATAATATGTTCAGGTTTAGCTTTTATCATTAAAGCAAAATCTAATCGCCCTTTTTTACTTTCCTGACCACCTAATTCACGGGTGTTATTGAGCAAGTCATCCAGATTTCTGCCACTTAATTTGGTGTAAGGATAATTAGCAGAAAATTTTTCGACATCAAAATATATGGCATCATCGGTTTCATAAGCGAAACCATTTTCCATAATTTTTTTTGTCATTTCAATTTGTTCAACAATATGTCCGGTTGCGGTAGGTTCTATACTAGGAGGTAAACAATTAAGTGTATCCATAATGCGATGAAATTTTACAGAATACTTCTGTACAATTTCCATCGGCTCTACCTGTTCGATTTTGGCTTGTTTGCTAATGCGGTCTCCTGTTTCACCACTTGTACTTTCTACGTGACCGGCATCGGTAATATTGCGAACATAACGCACTTTATACCCAAGATGCAGCATATAGCGAAACATTAAATCATACATCACAAAACTTCTGCAATTGCCTAAATGTGGTTCGCTGTAAACTGTAGGTCCGCAAGCATACATGCCTACAAATGGCGCATGTAAAGGCTCAAACCGCTCCTTTTGGCGACTTGTTGTATTATAAACGTATAAGGTATTCTGATGAAATAACACTTGTTCCATGTGGTAAAGTTAGCGCGTAAAAGTAAAATGATGAAGTTGTTGGGTAATTTTTATGCGAAGGCGCTGGTGCTGAAAGTGGATTATTGCTCCGGGTTGATAGTAAATTCTGTTACACAACCATAATGATCGCTGGAGCCTTCCTTTATTCTTTTAAAATCGACAATTTCAAATTTGTCTTTATCGAATAATTGATAGTCAATTCTGATAAAAGGAAATGGAGCATAAGTTGCACCAATGCCAAATCCACGTTCTAAAAATGCATCCTGTAAATCACCACTCATTTTTCTATAAGTATATGACACAGGTGTATCATTAAAATCACCGCAAGAAATAATGGGGAATGGCGATTTTTTTATGTGAACAGCAACTGTATCGGCTTCCTGCGAACGCAAAGCAAAACTGCCTTTCAATTTATCAGTAACGCGGTCGGCATCAAAATCGGTTTCTGCTTCATTGCTTGCTTCAATAAATTCTAAGTCGTAGTGACTCAATTGTGTACTTTGTAAATGAGAACAAAATACCCTAATGGTATCATTATTTATTTTTATATCAGCATAAATGGTGGAATTCAAATTGCTTAATGATAAATAATCTAAACGACCGGTATCAACTATCGGATAACGGGAATAAATAACTAAACCAAAACTACGTGTGCTTCTGGTGTTTTCAAATGCCTTGTAATAATAATGGTATTGCAAACCTGTTGCAGTTAATACCATCTCCATATTACTCTTTTCCTTAGGATGATTATGGTAGGTATTAAATTCTTCTAAACATAAAATATCGGGTTTTGCATTGGCAATATTGGTAATAATTTCATCCCTGTTTTTATATTTTCCGGCTTTATTATAAGCATCAAATCCTTGCACATTATATTGCATAATGGTGATTACTTCTTTACCCTCACTATCAGCTTTTTTTAACGAACCAAACGAAAAATAACTCAGATGAGCTTTAAATCCCAGCAATAAAAAAACCAATAAAATATAAAATATTTTTTTGCGTAGGAAGAACCAGATGAATACAAAAAGCAGGTAAGCTATTAATATAGGCAAATAGCCTAATCCAATAAATGCAAGCGGCCAAAAGCTTTCCGGACTTACATACATGGCTAAATAAGCACCGGCTAATGCAATGCTGACGAGTATTGTAAAAAATAATATGATTTTATGCCACCATTTCATTGCTACTCATTACTTATCTTAAATAAAAATTCTTTTTCTGCTTTGCTCAAACTGTCGTAACCTGATGCTTTTATCTTATCTAATATTGCATCAAGTTTTGCCTGTTTTGTAATATCGTTTTCTTTTTTTGTCGCTGGGCCGGCTTGTTCATTGCGATAAACTACTTTTGGTTTTTTCGGCTCAAACAAATTATATACTTTGTTTTCAAATCTTGGCCACCAACTAAACCAATCGTGTCCGGAATTATAGCTGCGAATATATAAATATCCTGTTAAAGCACCACCAAGATGAGCCAAGTGGCCACCAATATTCATTTCGCTCGGAATGCTGATTAAATCGATAATTACTACAGCTACTGCAATGTATTTTAATTTTACAGGACCTATTAATAATAGTGATACAGAATATTCCGGAACCAATGCCGCGGCAGCTAATACAATAGCCATAACAGCTGCAGAAGCACCAACCAGATACATGTCCATTCCATCATTAATATTCGGAGCAAGTGTATAAATTAAAAAAGCAAATAAAAATCCGGCAATACCACCTACTAAATACAGCGGATATATTTTTTTATGCTGAAAAAATTGCGCAAGAATATTCCCGAAAAAATATAAATAAATCATATTCGATAAAATATGAAATATTCTTAGCGGGTCGTGCAAAAACATGTAGGTGAATAACGTCCATGGGCGGGTAATAAATACACTAACATCCGAACTCACCCAAAACCATTTTACTAAAAATGTAAGGTAAGCATCTTTATTACCTAGTATATACGTTACTAATAAAACCAGCGACTGTAGGAGAAATAAAAATACATTCACCAGCAACAACTTCATAACTGCGTTGCCATACCTGAATTGGTATTTAATGTCGTTGGTGAGATTCATTATTTAATAGAAACGAGTTTTGTTCCGCCCCCAGTATTTTACCAACAAGAATCCAAATAATGCACCGCCTAAATGTGCAAAATGTGCAATGTTGTCAGTCGGACTATTTACAAATCCCATATACACCTCTATGGCAATAAAAATTATCATGAGGTATTTTGCCTTAATGGGTAAAAGAAAATAAAGGTAAATAAGTGTGTTGGGAAATAGCAATCCAAATGCAACCAGAATACCATAAACCGCACCTGAAGCACCAACAGTTGGGGCAAACGATGAAATAATTTCCTGTAATTGATGTTGCGAATAATTTCCTGAAATGGTTTCACCTGTAATAATTACATCTGGATTTAATGTGCCAACTGCAGTATATAATTCGTAAGCATTAAATCCCATGTGTAAAAAGGCAGCACCTAATCCAGTAATTAAATAAAAAATAAGAAATCTTTTTGGCCCCCAAACATTTTCTAATACTGCTCCAAACATCCACAGCGAAAACATATTAAAAAAGATATGCCCCAAATCGGCATGTGTAAACATATGCGTTACAATCTGATATGGCTGGAAATCCGGTGAGGTTGGAAAGTATAATGCAAATTTTTCTAATAAACCCGGAAATGCCAGTGTTGCTAAAAACACCAATCCATTAATTATCAATAAATTTTTTATAACCGGAGGGAGGTAATTAAATCTTGTCGGTTGAAATTGCGTCATCTTGCCTGTTAATTATTTTTCTGAAATTGTTTTGCTAGTTCTTCTAATGAAAATGAGGTGAAAGTTAAATTACCAAATGGTGATACATAGGGTGTGGTGCAGGCAAATAACTGGTCAGTTAAATGTCGCATACCTTTTTCATCTAATTTTTGTCCTCTTTTTATACTATTTGTCCTTGCCATTGAACGTGCAATTACATTGTGTTTGTTTAATTTAAGTGCTGAACGGTCTTCTTTAAATTGTTCAAGTAAATCCTCAACAACTTTTTGCTCATTACCGGATTCAAATTCTACCGGAACACCGTGTATCACAAATGCATCTTTGCCGAATGGCTGAATGTCAAATCCTAAATTGTTTATGTCCGATAAAAGTTCACTTAACAATGCAGCATCTGCCGACGATAGTTTTAGCGTTTGCGGAAATAACTGCTGCTGTGTATGCGGCTTTTTATTTTGTAACTGGTATAAATATTTTTCAAATAACACCCGTTCGTGTGCTGCCTGTTGGTCAATTACAATAAAACCCGATTTTATTTGCGCAACAATATACTGGTTATGTATTTGGAATGAAGGAGCACTTTCAGTAATACCATCATAAGGTGCTTCATCTAATTCTGATTGTTGAATAAAATCACTTTGCTGCTCGTCATTTCTCACAGTTTTCAAATCCGGAAAAAACGATTTCTCCGATTTGGGCGTATCATTCATTTTACTGCCAATGGTCTTAAACGAAAAATGTTTAGCAACCGTGTCCTCAGCCTTTTTGTAAAAACTGGGCAAATTGGCAAAAGTATTATCTACGTTAAAATCTAAAGTTGGTGTTACACTATATTGCGCCAGTGCATGACGAACACCTGCCTGAATAAACGTATAAATAATTCGTTCGTCCTCAAACTTGATTTCCTGCTTCGTGGGATGCACATTCACATCTATACGAGACGGGTCTATATCGATAAATATTGTGTACAAAGGATAACTGCTTTCCGGAATCAAATCATCGTAAACACTCATAACGGCATGATGCAGGTAGGGACTTCTGATATAGCGGTTATTGACAAAAAAGAATTGTTCGCCTTTGGTTTTTTTGGCAGAATCGGGTTTTCCAATAAATCCGCGAATATTGGCTACCGAGGTATTTTCCTCCACCGGAACCAACTTTTCGTTATAATTATTACCAAAAAGGTGAATAATCCGCTGCCTGTGATTGGCGGCTTTTAAATGAAATATTTCAACCCCGTTATGTTGGAAGCTGAAAAATATATTGGGATGAGCCAATGCTACACGCTCAAACTCATCAATAATATGTTTTAACTCTACAGTATTGGATTTCAAGAAGTTACGACGAGCTGGAACATTGTAAAACAGGTTTTTTACCGAAATATTCGTCCCGCCCGAACACTGTACCTGTTCCTGTGACTTGAGTTCAAAACCCTCAATAACTATTCTTGTTCCTAATTCGGCATCGTGAAGTCTGGTTTTCATTTCAACCTGCGCAATGGCAGCAATACTAGCCATAGCTTCTCCTCTGAAACCCTTGGTGCGTATGGTAAAAATGTCCTCAGCCGTCCGAATTTTGCTTGTTGCATGCCGCTCAAAACACATTCTGGCATCGGTTGGACTCATACCACAACCATTATCAATCACCTGAATCAGCGTTTTTCCGGCATCTTTAATAACCAGCCTAATCTCCGTCGCCCCTGCGTCAACCGCGTTTTCGATAAGCTCCTTCACAGCTGAAGCCGGGCGCTGAACAACCTCCCCCGCAGCAATTTGATTGGCTATCGAATCCGGTAATAAATGAATTATATCTGACATGTCACTCCTCTCCCTGGTTGTCTAAAATAATTTGCCTAAAGTTGTATCAAATAAAACGTTTCTGCCGTTTACTTGCAAAGGTAAGGATATTACACTTGGATGATTGTCTTAATTTGTGAGATGATAACATCATTTTTGGCGTAAATTGTGCTCTTACCTAAACAGCTAAGGTTATTTTTGCATAAAACAAGGCAAATTTCAAAATAAAACATCAACCGTGTATATAAAATCACTCTTCATATTACTGTTTACTGTAGGTTTTGTTTCTGCATCATTCAATACCCAACTTCCCGAAAATGATGTGGAGCATAAAATTCCGTTTTACGACCAAAATTATCCCTGGGTAGATTCCCTGATGGCGACCATGACCATCGATCAAAAAATAGGGCAATTATTTATGGTTGCTGCTTATTCCAACAAAGATGCAGCACATGTAAAGGAAATCGAAACGCTGATAAAAAAATATCAAATCGGGGGTCTCATTTTTATGCAGGGTGGTCCTGTTCGTCAGGTAAAGTTGACCAACAGCTATCAAAGCATGTCGAAAATCCCACTTATGATTGCCATGGATGCTGAATGGGGCCCGGCTATGCGATTAGATTCTGTTATTTCATTCCAGCGGCAATTGACCTGGGGTGCAATGACCCACGACTCAACTGTTTATGAAGTAGGGACAATTATTGCACAACAATTAAAACGATTAGGTGTACATGCCAACTTTGCACCGGATATCGATATTAATAATAATTATAAAAATCCGGTTATTGGCGACAGAGCTTTTGGAGAAGATAAATATAATGTTGCGCTTAAAGGATTAATGTATATGAATGCATTGCAGGATAATAATATCCTTGCCTGCGGAAAACATTTTCCGGGTCACGGTGATGTTGATGCAGATAGTCACGTAACCATGCCGGTAGTAAATCATTCGTATGCGCATTTAGATTCATTGGAATTTTATCCATTTAAAATTTTAATGAATGAAGGGTTAGGTTCTGTTATGTTGGCACATTTATTTGTTCCTTCGTTAGATAATGTTGAAAATAGTGCAGCTTCAATTTCACAAAAAATAGGAACCGGTGTATTGCGCGACTCACTAGGCTTTAGAGGTTTGGTATTTAGTGATGCATTAAATATGAAAGGAATAAGTGCTTATTACAAAAGCGGCGAACTGGAAGTAAAAGCATTTTTAGCAGGAAATGATTTTCTGTTGTTTAGTGAGAATATTCCTGTTGCTTTTGAGGCTATTAAATCTGCAGTTGCTTCAGGTAAAATTTCTGAACAACGATTAGATGAAAGCGTAAGCAGAATTTTAAAAGCAAAAGCATTTGCCGGTTTAAATGAATACAAACCTGTTAAAGTACAAAATGTAACTGCCGACTTAAATGCGGATGAAGCTACTTTAGTAAAAAGAAAAATTACAGAACACAGTATTACATTGGCTAATGCTGTAGATAGTTTAATTCCATTCAAAAAATTAGATACGTTAACAATTGCCAGTGTAAGTGTTGGTAATGGTTCCAAAACTACTTTCCAGGAATATTTAAGTAAATATGGTAAAGTAGATAATTACCAGATAAATAAAGATGCAGACGCCGCCGCTTATATTCAGATTTATGAAAAATTGAAAAAATACGATGTTGTTATTGTGGGGGTGCATGATATGAAACGTGCACGCACAAGTAATTACGGTGTTACTTCACAAACAGAAAATCTTGTTTGGAAATTATCGCTGGTAACCAAAACAGCTACAGTAGTATTTGGTATTCCATATGCATTGGAAAAGTTTCAAGACGCCCAATATCATATTGTTGCATACGACGATGATAAATATACACAGCAAGCTGTTGCTATGAGTTTGTTTGGTGCCATTCCTTTTAGTGGTAGGCTCCCGGTTGGTATTGGCGATTTCAAGGTAAATGATGGAATGCTTACCGGTTCTTTAAACCGATTAAAATATACCATTCCTGAAGAGTTGGGAATTAGTTCTTTAAGGATGTCACGAATCGATAGTCTTGCAAAAGCTTGTATACAGGTAGAAGCCGCTCCGGGTTGTCAGATTTTAGTTGCCAAAGACGGCAAAATAATTTGGGATAAAGCTTACGGATATTATAAATACGATAAAAAAACACCGGTTGAAACTTCTAGTATTTACGATTTAGCGAGTGTTACCAAAACTTCTGCAACTACCATGATGTTGATGCAATTGCACGAACAGGGTTTGCTTGATTTAACCAAGACAGTCGCCGATTATTTACCCGATACTAAAGGGTCCAATATTGCAGGATTAAAATTGCAGGATATTTTAACACATCAATCCGGTTTACCTGCATGGGTGCCATTTTATAAAAAAACATTGTTAGCCGATGGAACACAAGATCCCGGTTATTACAGTCAGACAAAAATTGCAGGTTATACCACACAAGTTGCCGATAATGTTTATATGCGTGATGATTATCGCGATACTGTTTGGCAGATAATAAAAGATATTAACCTCAAAGAAAAAAATAAATACGTTTATAGTGATTTAGGATTATATATTTCAAGAAGAATTGCCGAACAACTCACAGGAAAACGATTAGATAATTATGTGTATGACAATTTTTACAATTCACTTGGAATGACAACTACTTGTTTTAATCCATTAAATTTATTTCCACGTACACAAATTGTTCCTACCGAAAACGATACCTATTTCCGTTACCAAACTGTTCAAGGTTATGTGCATGATATGGGTGCCGGAATGATGGGTGGTGTAGAAGGTCATGCAGGCTTATTTTCAAATGCAGAAGACCTCGTTAAGTTATATCAGATGTTATTAAACGGTGGCACCTACGGAGGCGAAAGATATTTTAAAGAAGAAACAGTAAATCTCTGGACAAAAAAACAAAGTAGTATTTCAAGAAGAGGTTTGGGATTCGATAAACCTGATATGGAAAATGTTTCTCCTTGCAGTGGATATGCATCTGCCTCAACATTCGGTCATCAGGGGTTTACAGGCATATGTGTTTGGGCCGACCCTAAATATGATTTAGTCTATATTTTTCTCAGTAACCGCGTACAACCAAAAGCCGATCCTAACCGCTTAAGTACTGAAGGAATAAGAAATAAAATAATGGATGTAATTTATGAATCTGTTTTAGCAGCTAATGTACATGGCGGCGCTGCTTCTGATTGAGCATTGTCACTTCTATCTTACGCTCATATAATTAGTATTTTGTCTGAATGTTTTATTTGAATTTGAGCTATTTTACACCAGTTTAAATTTGAAGTAAAATAAGTTTTTATCAGCCATTTATTTCTTTCTTGTTTTATTAACAGAATAGTTTTGCATGTAATAATTATTTTGAAATCGATTTTGTGTGTTTATAAAGATATTTAGTGCTTTTTTAAAACACGTAATTTCAATTGTAATATTTTGTTATGAAACCCGCTAAAGTGCCATACAATCAACTACTTGATAATATTGGTCATACCATCGAAGCTGCACGACAACATGCTTTTGTTGCCGTTAACAAACAATTGGTAAAAGCAAACTTGGAAATTGGCAGACACCTGGTGGAGTTTGAACAACAGGGTAAAGAAAGAGCTGAGTATGGTAGTGGTTTGCTGGCGAGGCTTTCAAAGGATTTAACAATACGATATGGAAAAGGATTTGGCAGACGAAACGTGTTGGATATGCGTCGATTTTATTTGGCGTTTCCAAAATGGCAGACAGTGTCTGCCAAATTAAGTTGGAGCCATCATATAGCATTGTTAAGTGTTTCAGATGCAGCAGCTCGTAAATTTTATGAAAAACAGGCCGTTTTGGAAAACTGGTCTAAGCGGGAACTTGAACGGCAAATTGATTCATCATTATTTGAAAGGCTGGCTTTAAGTAGGAATAAAAAAGACGTTTTACAACTTGCTCAAAAAGGGCATGTTGTTAAGCAGCCTACTGAAGTAATAAAAGATCCTTATGTTTTGGACTTTTTAAAAATCAAACAAAGTAACCTTGTAACTGAAAAACAACTTGAACAAAAAATTATTGATAATTTACAATTGTTTTTACTAGAGTTGGGTAAGGGTTTCGCTTTTGTTGGCAGGCAATATAAAATTTCTATTGGGAACAGGCATTTTTACATTGATCTCGTTTTTTATCATCGGATTTTAAAATGTTTTGTATTAATAGATTTAAAAACTAAGCAAGTGAAACATAACGATATTGGTCAAATGAACCTTTACCTAAACTATTTTAAAACAGAGGAAAGTGTAGAAGGCGATAATGAGCCAATAGGAATCATACTTTCAGCCGATAAGGACGAAGTGCTTGTTGAATACGCAACCGGTGGCCTTTCAAATAAAATATTTGTTTCAAAGTATCAATTGTATTTGCCAGATAAAAAAATATTACAAAAGCAATTAAAGGCAATAATGGAAGAAAAATAAGGATAACCCTTTTATATGATAACTATTATTATTACTTGCATTAAAAATATTGAAAAAAATTAATTGCCAGCAAATTTTACTTCTGCTCTATCACCTTCCTGTAATAAGCCTCATACATAGGTAAAATACTATCTAAAGAAAACTTATTGGCTTGCGCAATAGCATTTTTCCTGAATTGCAATAAAGTAGATTCATCACTTAATATTTTTATCGCATTCGCTGCCATATCATCAACATCGCCAACATTACTCAAATAACCGGTTACACCTTGCACATTAATTTCAGGAATACCTCCTGTATTGGTCGAAATAACCGGCACTTCGCATGCCATGGCTTCTAATGCTGCTAATCCAAAACTTTCTGTTTCTGATGGCAATACAAACAAATCGGCAATAGCTAATAATTCTTCTACCGCTTCCTGTTTGCCTAAAAAATAAACGTCATCTTCCATACAAACCTGACGGGTTAATTTCTCCACATTTTGTCGTTCTGGCCCATCACCCACTAGTAATAATTTTGCCGGGATGGATTCTTTTATTTTACAAAATACTTTTACAACATCTTCTACACGTTTCACTTTTCGGAAATTAGAAGTATGCACAATTATTTTTTCACCATTTTTAGCAATTACTTTTCTAAAATGTTCTTTGTCCAATTTTTTGAAACGACTGAAATCGATAAAATTGGGAATAACAGCAATGTCTTTTGTAATATCAAAATTCTGATACGTTTCATCTTTTAAACTTTGCGAAACAGATGTAATGCCATCGCTCTGGTTAATTGAAAAAGTCACCACCGGAATAAACGTTTCGTCTTTTCCAACTAAGGTAATATCTGTTCCGTGTAAAGTTGTTATAAAGGGGAGATGATAATTTTTTTCTTTTAAAATTTGTTTGGCAATATAAGCAGCGCTGGCATGCGGAATAGCATAATGTACATGTAATAAATCCAGTTTTTCGAAAAGTGCAACATCTACAATTTTACTCGCAAGAGCCGTTTCATAAGGAGGGTATTCAAATAAGGGGTAATTACTAAAATTTACTTCATGAAAAAAGATGTTCTCATGAAAAGAGTCTAATCTGAAGGGTTGTTTATAGGTGATAAAATGCACTTTATACCCTTTGTCCGCCAGGGCTTTCCCTAGTTCTGTCGCTATAACCCCGCTTCCGCCATAGGTGGGGTAACATACTATTCCGATTTTCATGCTGTGAAGTTAGTGACATATTTAATACATTTTAGTTGCGTTTTGTTCGGTAAAACAAAAAAAATGTTAATGTCGCCTTGTCTGAAATGACTTACCCAATTTCAATAACTCGGTTTAAATCACGAAATTTGCCATCATAAACTATCGCATATGTCAATTTTTGATCAGGTAAACGAAGGCATTAAAAATGCCATGAAGAATAAAGAAGAAGCTACTTTACGTGCATTGCGCGGTGTGAAGTCTGCTTTATTGTTAGCAAAAACTGAAAAAGGTGCTGCTGATGAATTAAGTGAAGAAAAGGAAATTCAGGTGCTCCAAAAATTGGTGAAACAAAGAAAAGAAAGCTTAGAAATTTACACTACACAAAATCGCCCTGAACTGGCAGTAGTTGAAGCAGAGGAAATTGCAGTAATTGAAAAGTTTCTCCCTAAACAAATGGATGAAGCAACATTGAGAACCGAACTGCAAAATATTATTGCAGCTGTTGGCGCTGCAGGCCCTCAGGATATGGGTAAAGTAATGGGTGCCGCAACCAAACAACTTGCAGGTAAAGCTGATGGAAAAATGATTTCGCAATTAGTTAAAGAATTATTGGCTAAATAACCGGCTGCATTTTATTAGCATATCACCTAATTATCACTCATGATTATTGATATTATTTTCGCTATTGTTTTATTATTGGCATTTATACATGGATATAAAAAAGGGATTATTCATTCCATTGTTTCGTTAATTGCACTCGTGATTGGTATTATGGCAGCAGTGCGTTTAAGCGAGCTTGCGGCTGTATATCTCGACAGGTGGTTTAACATCGCTTCACGCTATTTACCCTTAATTTCTTTTATTCTTGTATTTATTGGTATCTATTTATTATTTAGGTTGTTAGAGCAAATGCTCGAAGGGTTTTTTAAAATGATAAAACTCAATTTTATTAATCAGCTTATTGGTGCAGTTGTGTGGTGTGTAATTTGGATTATGGTATATTCAACATTATTGTTTTATATTAACAATATGAATCTCATTGCCGATGTAACAAAAAAAGATTCCATTACCTACGAAACAATTGCTCCTTTTGCACCAAAAACTATTGAGTTTGTCGGCACCATTATTCCACCGGTAAAAAATGTATTTAATACCCTCGAAATCTGGTTTGAAGAGTTTGAACTCAACCATACATCCGACAATCCGCAATGAAAATTCTGTTGCTCGATAATTACGATTCATTTACTTATAATCTTGCAGATTATTTATCCCAAAACGGTGCAACACCTATCGTAAAACGAAATGATGCCATCACCCTTGCCGAAATCCGCAATCTGAATATTACCGCTATCGTTATTTCGCCGGGCCCAAAACGCCCCGAAGATGCCGGAATTACCATGGACCTTATTCATCATTTCCACGCCACTTTGCCCATTTTGGGGGTATGTCTCGGCTATCAGGCTCTGGGCGCTTATTTTGGGGCATCGGTTGTCCGTTCTCCGCTGCCACAACACGGCAAAACCTCTAAAATCGACCACAATGGCTCAGGTTTGTTCAAAAATATTCCCTCTCCAACTGAGGTTATGCGCTATCATAGCCTGAATATTGCGGAAATCCCGACTATTTTGGAGATGACTGCCTTCACCCAGCTCACCAACGAACCCATGGCATTGCAACACAAAACCCTCCCTTTGGCAGGTGTTCAATTTCACCCCGAATCGGTTCTGACACCCCACGGGAAACAGCTTTTGGCCAATTGGTTGGACAGTTTACCCCGCTAACTGCCAATTAAATCTATAATAACGATTCAAAATTCATATTTTTGTGATTTACTGACAGGTATGAATCACACGATAATTGAAGAAAACGGATTTAAATACGTAGAAGAGGGCGAGGGCGAAGTGCTGATGCTGTTGCACGGTTTATTTGGGGCCTTGAGCAACTTTTATGACATTATTGAAGGATTTAAGAAAACACATAAAGTTGTTATCCCTATACTTCCACTTTACGATTTACCTATAGAAGAAACTACTGTAGGTGGATATGTAAATTATGTAGAGCGCTTCGTTGCCTACAAAGGATACCAAAAAGTTATTGTACTCGGCAATTCACTCGGTGGCCATATTGCACTCATTTACGCTTTGGCTAATCCCGATAAAATTAAAGGTGTTGTATTAACCGGTAGCTCCGGCTTGTTTGAAAGCGCCATGGGCGACAGTTACCCGAAACGCGGCGATTACGATTACATCAAGAAAAAAGCAGAGCTCACGTTTTATGACCCAAAATTTGCTTCTAAAGAATTGGTCGATGAACTTTTTGATATCGTAAACGACAGGGCTAAAGTTATTCGCGTGCTGGCAACTGCTAAAAGTGCCATCCGCCAAAACCTGGCAGAAGAAGTGGCAAAAATTTCGGCACCAACCTTGCTTATATGGGGTAATAACGATACCATAACCCCACCGTTTGTTGGTGAAGAGTTTCATAAACTCATTCCAAATTCGCAGCTGTTTTTTATAGATAAATGCGGACATGCACCAATGATGGAACAACCGGAGGAGTTTAATCGTTATCTGGGTAAGTTCCTAAACGAAATTAATTAACGTGCTGGCAAAAGACATCATATCGGAAAACATTCCCCCGTTAAAAATAAAAGATACCGGAGCAAAAGCTATTGAGTGGATGTATGAGTTTAAACTCTCTCACCTCCCTTTGGTTGATCACCAGAATTATATCGGACTGGTAAGTGAAGAAGATATTCTCGATTTTAATGATACACATGAACAACTGGGCAAATTTTTAAAAAATTTGTATAAGCCATTTGTAAAAGAAACAGAACACATTTACGAAGTATTGCGCGTTGCTGCCAATTTGAAAACTACCGTAATTCCGGTTGTAGACAGCGAGCAACATTATATTGGATTAATTACGCTGCAAAGCCTTTTATATAATTTCGCTAAAATGAGTTCAATCAGCGAACCGGGCGGTGTAATTATTATTGAACTCAACAACAAAACTGATTATGTGTTAAGTGATATTGCTCGCATTGTAGAAGGCAACGATGCGCATATTCTCAGTTTGTATTTTAATGTTGAACCGGACTCCGGAAAACATGCTGTAACAATTAAAGTAGACAGCACCGAAATAAAACATATTGTTGCTACCTTCGAACGTTACCAATATCAGGTAAAAGCGTATTTTCAGGAATCTGATATGGTGGAAATTATCAAAGACCGATACGATTCACTAATGAATTACCTCAATATTTAATATATGCAGGTTGCCATTTACGGACGATTAATTAAAAAAGATGCACTGCCCTATGTGCAACAGCTTTTCGATTTATTACATACCCGTAATATTAAATGTTTAATTCATGAAGAATATTATCCCCACCTGGTAAATAATATTCAGTTCAAACAACAACCGGAAATATTTTACGAAAAAGAAAAAGATAAAATCAAGAATATCGATTTTATGTTTAGTGTTGGTGGTGATGGTACTTTGTTAGACACTATTACAATTGTGAAAGATACCAAGGTGCCCATTGTTGGAATTAATATTGGTAGATTAGGATTTCTTGCGAGCATTGGTAAAGATGGTATTGAAGATATGATTGATGCGCTTGAACAAGGAACATTTAGTTTAGATGAGCGTTCATTAATTCACCTCGATTCCAATATGCCAGAATTATTTGGCGGCGATAATTTTGCATTAAATGAATTTACCATTCACAAAAAAGATTCATCTGCCATGATCACCATTCATACGTATATTAATGGTGAATTTTTAATGAGTTATTGGGCCGATGGATTAATTGTTTCTACCCCAACCGGTTCAACAGGTTATTCGCTCAGTTGTGGTGGACCAATTATTTTTCCAACATCAGAAAATTTTGTCATTACTCCTGTTGCACCACATAATTTAAATATTCGTCCAATTGTTGTTTCTGACGAATCGGTTATAAGTTTTGAAATTGAAGGGAGAAGCGAACATTTTTTAGTTACACTCGACAGTCGTTTTGAAACGGTAGATGCCACCGTTCAACTTGCGGTGCGCAAAGAAAATTTTACCATTGCTTTAATTCGCCCTAATGAGCAAAATTTCCTTGATACTTTGCGGAATAAACTGGGATTAGGTGTCGATCAGCGGAATTAACCGGCCTGAGCTTACTACAGCATTTACAAATTCATAGTTTATACCCTACCCGCTTAGCCCAATCAGGGCGAGGACACAGTTTATGTGGGTTGCTACAATCAGCTAATTTTCTACTACTTTGACCTATACCACGGGCCTACCTTTGTGTTTAAATACTACCGATTATGAAACTGTTAATGAAAATTGGACTTTTCTTGTTAGTTTTTACCACGTTAAAACTAAACGCACAATGGAGCAACGACCCTGCCAATCCATTGTTACTTAGCACAGCTCCCGACAACCAATCTAAACCTGTTATTATTTCCGACAACAATGAAGGTAATTTCGTTTTTTGGTTAGACAAGCGTTCAGGAATTACAAACGTATACGGACAACATGTCGACAAAATGGGTAATCAATTATGGGAGTCTAATGGAAGATTAATTGTTGAAAGCCCAATTGATATTTGGGATTTAAATGCAGTAACGAATAATGAAGGTAATATTCTGCTTGCATGGTATCGACAAGGAGATACTTTGTTTATCCAAAAATATGATTCCGATGCAACACCATTATGGGCAGCTCCAACAAATGTTGCTGGAGATGATGCAACATTTACAAATACATTTTGGGGACCTGTTGGACCAATTGCCATG
>Ga0209174_10000913_pt1 | contig 21498 bp, 22 predicted proteins | sample JI91814BDNA_FD_187505 | JGI IMG/M metagenome (GOLD analysis project Ga0209174, IMG submission 187505) | Wastewater effluent complex algal communities from Wisconsin, to seasonally profile nutrient transformation and Carbon sequestration -... | ecosystem: Engineered > WWTP > Effluent > Algae...
GTTAATTTTGCTTGCAACACTTCAGTGTGCAAGTATAGTAAAAGGCGGAAAACAAGAAGTATCCATTCGACTCACACAATCAGATGTCGCAGATGCAAAAGTATCCGTTTACAATGCGAGAAACTTAAGTGACAATGGAGAGCTAGTAGCAAGTGGAGCACCAACCTTACTAGCTACACTGAAAACAGGAAAAGGGTTTTTTGGTGGAGCATCTTACAAAGTTGTTGTAGAAGCACCTGGATATGCAAAGAGAGAAGTATTTTTAGATACAACTTTGAGATGGGGTTGGTATCTTTTTGGTAACGCGGTGTTTGGCGGACTTATTGGAATTTTAATAGTAGATCCAGCAACTGGAGCTATGTGGGCACTAGACGTAGACGATAACGAATTAAAAATTACTCTAGAACCTAAATCAAGCTCGGAACCAGCAGCACCAGCAGGAAAAAAGAAAGTTTTAAATACTACTCCTGATGCTCAAGAAGTAAAAATTGTTCTAATGGATGAAGTTCCTTTAAAATACAGAAATAAAATGGTAAAAATTAGTAATTAATCTTTATTACCGGATTTGGGGTTTCATATTAATAACCCCAAATAATAAAACAATTTAAATTACCTAATACATCTAACCTGCATTTTATCTGTTTTATCTGTAAAATCGGGATAGCCGGTTTCGACATCAAAGTAATATGCGGATAATTCGGAATATTCCTCAATAGCCCAAAACCAATTTCCATCCTTTCTCCAGGTCTCTGTTTCAGTATCGCGATAGGCTTTTTCTAAATCCAGTTTCGATGGAAGCCTCATACTTAAACTTGCACACTTTGATTTAGCGGAAAACCAATTCATTGCACCCTGGTTATCACCCCACCTCGAAGATTTATTTTTTACTTTTTCATTGGCGACTAAATTTAGAAGACTAATTGAAAGAACGAAAATACAAATCATTAATTTCATTCTTTTATGCTAACCTGTAAATCCTTTCTGTAAAGTATTTTTTCGTTAGGCAAAATATTCTTTCCCCAAAAATATTTTTATCTAGAGGCAATTTATTATTATTCGTAATGGCTTACTTTTATGAATGAATCCCATCCTTTTAAAATTAATTATTAAACGGATTGTTACACAAATAGATATGATATCTTAAAAAAATTAGAGAGCAAAGAAGGAGATTCAAATTTTTACTTGTTAAAAAGTGAGTTGCAAATACTTTAATTTTAGTATTTTCAAAATAGGCAATCTTTCGAACGTTAAACCATATATACTGATTCTACTTAGTCGTTGCGTAAAATTTAATAGCAAAGTGAATCAGTATAGACCATTTTAACTTATTTGAAATGTTTAGACGCAATTCTTTTTGAGAAATGGTATAAGTAAAGAAATGAAATTTAATTCAATAACAATTAAATATTCGGGAAATCACGACTCTAGTTTGCCATACTAGTTATTTATTAAATTAACCCTTCTATTTAAAATTGACTTACTAAAAAGATGAAATCATTTAAATCATACAAGGGAATCATAAAACAATTCTTAAAAGAAAATGAGAATAAAAATACTGATTTTTCTTTGGAATTAAAATTTCTTTTTTTTGGGTCGCTCTCTCTTATCCTGTTTTTTATTCTAAGTATTCTTTTTGATATCTCTATTTTCTTACGAATTCTTTTTACAATTTTCCATATTGCAATTTTTTATTTTATATTTCTCGTCTTTAACAATTCACGATCAGAAAAATTGGAAATAGCCACTCGATTTAAAAAAATAAACCAGCAGATGAAATTACTCTATCAAAAAACGACAGAGTCATTTAATCAATTTGTCCCTAAAGAATATTTAACACTACTCAAGAAAAAACAAATGTGGGAAATAAAATTAGGCGATCATGTGAACAAAGACTTAACTGTTTTATTTGCCGACATACGCTCATTTACCTCAATGGCAGAAAAAGTCTCTACAAATGATATCTTTAATTTTCTAAACCAGTTCTATTCGGATATGAATCAAATCATCGAAAAACACAATGGAATCATAGATAAATATATTGGTGATGCGTTATTAGCTATATTCCCTAACCAGGTTGAGGATGCAGTGAATTGCGCAATCGAAATGCAAAACGTAATTCGCGATAGAGTATTTCGAATCAATAATAAAGATAAAAAAATCGAAATAGGAATTGGTATTCATTTCGGAGAAGTTCTACTCGGAGTTCTTGGTGGAGAAAAGAGAATGCAGACTACTGTAATTTCCGATGTAGTCAATACAGCATCCCGACTTGAATCTCTTTCTAAATCTTACGGTGCTCCAATAATTATCAGTGAGGATGTAATTCAAAATATTGATAGTCCAGAAAAATATCATATCCGTTTTTTGGATAATGCTTATATTCGCGGGAAGGAAGAGCCTACATTTATTTGTGAAGTGTATAATATAGACTCTCCTGAACAAATAGAATTAAAAGATCAAACAAGGCAACAATTTGATAATGGAGTAATCATTTATCAAAATGGTCAATACCAAAAAGCATGGGAAATTTTTTTGCGAATACTTACCGTTAACCCGAGAGATAAAGCGGCGATGTTTTTTCTCAATCGAACCGCTACTTTTTTAGTAGAAGGAATAAAAATTACCCCGGAAGCAAAAGTTGATTACATTGTATGGGAAGACTCATGGAATACGGATATAGATGTTGTTGATTACCAGCACAAGGTGCTATTCAGTGTAATCAACGATCTAGAAAGAGCTATTCAGTTTAACATTGAAAGGGAGGCCCTGAAAAGAATAATTAACAATTTAAAAATTTACACGTATACTCATTTTACAATGGAAGAAGAATTAATGCTAATGGCTTCTTACCCTGATTTTGCAAATCATAAAGAAGAGCATAAAAAATTCATTCGAAATATTGAAGGAATAGAAGAAGAACTTAGAATTGGTGATTCCAATGTAGGAAAGAAAACACTTGAATTCCTTTTTGTATGGCTTCGTTCTCATATTTTAAGATCGGATAAGGATGGTTATGCGCCACTCGTAAAAGAAGTAATTTCAAGTCATAAAAATTTCTGAGAGAAACATACATTACCATACGTTATATTTTTTTAAATAACAGATAATCTATATTATCCACAAACACATAAAACGAAATTGCGAATCCAAATCAAATTCCTAGCAAAAAAAATCCTTGACATCTAATACTTTTTACTTAAATAAAACGGCAATAATAAAAGAGAACAATTTTAATAATTGAAATACCGATATGAGATTTCGGGGATACAATTATTATGAATTTATAAAAGGAATGAGTATGAAATTTGATTTTGATGCGATTGTAATTGGCTCTGGCTTTGGCGGTTCCGTAATGACCTGTCGTTTAGCAGAGAAGGGAATAAAGGTTTGCCAACTAGAAAGAGGAAAGCACTACAAGATGTGGGAATTTCCTAGAAGAATTCACGAAATCAAAGAAAAACTTATCTGGGATCCGAAGGACAAACGCTTCGGCTTTATGGAAATTCGTGATTATCCCGAAAGCGACTTAATGTCAGTAACCGCAAGTGGTTTAGGTGGAGGAAGTCTAATCTATGCAAATGTTTTAATGAGAATGCCAGAAGAAAACTTTGCCGGTTGGCCAAATGGTATTACCCGCAAGACGCTTGAACCCTACTACGATAAAGTAATTCAAACTATGGAAGCATCCCCCTACCCGCTTGAGAATGAATACTACAACCGCACACCAAAAACTCATTTGTTTAAAAAAATTGGAGAATCTCTAGAGCAAACAGAAGAGGAATTGGAAAAACCAAAAGTTATCTTTCCTGACCTTGCGATTCGATTCAAAGGAGATTTCCCCGGGCAACAATCCTTAAACGCTCACGGAGCAGTTCAATCCAATTGCACAAAATGCGGCGAATGCGATATAGGTTGTAACATTCATGCAAAAAATACTTTAGATTTGAATTACATTTTCCGTGCCCAAAAGCAAAAAGTTCCAGCAGATGTAAGAACTAACGCTCTAGTAGATTCCATTTCTCCGATTGAAGACAAAGAAGGTGGATATGAGGTTATTTACTATAATCCGCTTGAACCTGAAAAGAAAGTAAAATTAACCGCAAAAAAAGTCATAGTTTCCGCGGGCTCTCTAGGCTCTACGGCTTTACTTCTAAGAATGCAAAAAGAAGGAAAGCTAAAAAATCTATCTCCCATGCTCGGGAAGAAATGGTGTGGCAATGGAGACTTAGAAGGCTCAGTCTTAAATACCGCGCATGATGTGATCCCGACAAAAGGACCAGTAATTACAGCAGCTATTCAACATAAATTCAAACCTTACCCGGATGGTTATGCACATAACGCATTTATTCAAGATGCTGGCTTTCCAATTGGGCTCGGCTGGTATGTATCTGGAAAAATTCCATCCGTTCATTTTCTGATTCGTCCGATTAAAATAGGAATTCGTTATCTAAAAGAGTTCTTTTTTAAATTGATTGGCTCTCCATTGCAGAAAGGTGAAGTCAGCGTTGGTGATAAACTAATTGATTTACTCGATAGCGAAAAGTTTGTGCGAAAAGCTTATCTCCTACTTGGAATGGGAAGGGACAGAAATGATGGAGAAATTAAGCTTCGCGAAGATGGAGAGCCTATCATCAAGTGGCAAATGAAGAGTAGCCAGTTACATTATGATAGAGTCCGTCGTGCGATGAAAACAATGGCAAATAAAATGGAAGGAATTTTTGTAGATAACCCACTTACTTACCTCCACAAAATTATTGCTGTTCATCCAATTGGTGGTTGTATTATGGGAGAGTCAAAAGAAACCGGAGTCGTTGACGGCAAAGGAGAAGTATTCGGTCACAAGGGCTTATACGTAGTAGATGGAAGTATCATCCCGACTTCTCTCGGACCCAACCCATCGCTAACGATAGCCGCCATGGCCGAGAAAATAGCAGATCAATTTGATATGAAATAAACAGAAAGAAATATTTTTCTCACAGAGTGCACAGAGTTCACAAAGAAAAGAGTTGGTAATCTCTGCGTTCTCTGTGTTCTCTGTGAGACATTAAATTCTTTGCTTTTACAGAACGAATTTTTGGTTAATCCTTCAAACTCTGATGACCCGGGTGGATTTTTATTTCTTTGAATTTCTTTGCGATGAGTTGCAGAGCATTCAAGCTATCTCTATTTTTATCGCGGTCAGCGGTGAAATCTCCGGGGGGAACATTGTTTTGCCAACCGAACGTAGTATGACAAGTATCCCCTAGAACAAGTTGTAGACCATTTGTGCTATGGACTAAAAAAGCTAAACTGCCGGGAGTGTGACCTGGAGAATAGATTACGATAAGCGATCCATCACCAAAAAAATCTAAGGCAGAAAGTCCCAATAGAGAATCTGCATTTTGAAATTCTAATTCTTGAATTGTTTTTCCCTCTCCAATTAAATCGTTTGTGCTTCCCTGGACTACCATATTTATAAATGCAGTAGAAGTTGATTCTTTTGGTCCTGTATAGATTGGAATATCTTTTCCTAAATCTGTTCCACCCATTACATGATCCATATGCATATGAGTTAAAAATACTCCATTTAGTTTTGCAGGATTTGCAGTCATCCATTCGTCTAACGTCTGTTTGATTTTCAAAGCATTCAAATTCATGGCTTTCTTTAAAAGCCAGCTAACTGGCCATTCAGAAGGATCTTTCTTAAATACATTTGCAATTCCTGTATCAATGAAGTATCTTCCATGAACAGGATGATCTATAACATACATATAAATTTGAATTGGCTCTTCTCCATCTTTTAATCCTTTTTCTTTTGAAATAGGATCTTTTAGGTCAATGAGCCCTCCTCTGTCCACTGCCCAATCGGCAGCTACAACTTTTTGAAATTGAATTTTTCCTTTTGGATTAGAATAAGATTTCAAATCGAAGGGAATTGTATTTCCCTTCTGCACTGATTTAGCGGGTAACGATGTTACTCTGCAATCAAGTAAAATGAAAAAACAGAGTAAGAGTAAAATCTGTATTATTTTCAAAATGTATTTCCCTTATATTTCAATGCGTCATTAGGAATACTTGCATTTCCCCGACGAGAAAACCCAGGATTGCTCCCACTGTAATTAGAATCCATTCGTCTTGTTGGAATGCAGGTCTTAGAACTCCTTCAAATTCTTCTTCTGTGAGTTGTTGCATTTTACTTACGATAGTATTTTTAATATCAAGCGCATTGCCGACGTATGTCTCAATGTTCTTTAAAGTATCAGGAAGACGCTCTATAATTTTCAAAGAAGCACTATGTTTAAGCTCCTGGTATTTTTCTCCACCTAAGGTCAAAATAACAAGTGGTTTAGCGAAACCAACTTGACTATCAATTGTTTTTTTGATAGTTCTGTTCACCATTTCATAAAGTCTATCGGATAATGGACCTGATAAAACATATTCTAAAATATTTCTAGGAGTTAAAATTTCAGTAGCGATTAACGCGCCGTATTCGGCACCTACTTGCTGTCTTCTCTTGATAAAGAGTCCTTGCCAGGTAACCAATCCAAAGTATTTAGTCGGTTTTTTAGGATCAAAAATCATTTTAAGAGCTAGCCAATCTGTAAACCAACCAGTGAATAAACCAAACAAAGGCATGATAAGTGGAGAATGAGTCAGCATCCATGTGCTAGCTTGTATGAGTCCAATTAAAAATCCAAAATAAATTCCTGAATTAGCAATGAATCTAAATTCGGGCGCACCAACTTCTTTAAAGATTCGATTGATGAGAGCTTTGTCTTTACTCATGATAGTAACAACCATAGACTTGATATCAAAAATTGAATCCAAGTCCCTGTCCATATCTGCCATTAAAGATTTAATGACTCCGGGAATTTCTTTTCTCATATTTCCAATGAGCTGATCACGAACGATAGTCGGTAGAGCTTCCCATAATTCCGGTTGTAAATTTCCAATGACTTCGTCTGCAATAATATCAATGTCTCTAATCAAAGGCTCTTCTAATGCTTTGATGATTTCGGTTGGGTCAATTTTATTGTAAAGCTCCCTGGTTGAAATAAGTCTAGCTGTAAGCGTATCAGCAGCAATCGCTGCCATCTTTTCAGCACGACGGGGAATGATTCCCTGCCAACCCAGAAAAGGTTTTATTCCGATAAATTTGATTGGCTGAAACATCATTCGTATTGCGACTAATTTTGTAACGTAACCAATCAATGCCGCAACGATGGGCATAGATAAATAAAGCCATAAATGTTGTTGGAAATCTTCCCACATAGTAAAGTCCTTTTGTTCTGTTTATATTTTACTGGAATTGTTAAAAAGTATAAATTTCTCACAGAGTTCGCAAAGAACACTGAGAAAAGAAAACACAAATGAATTTCAACGTATCGAGACTGGCAAAGAGGTGTCAAATGAATAATGGAAATATTTTAGGAAAAAAAATTAGATTCTTAAAAATCTAAACTTTCATCCCAAGGTAGGCATATTCAGTGACGGACTGGATTAACTCTTCCATTTCTTTTAGATTGTTTTTAGGTTTTATTCTGCCTTCTAGAAATAGCATTGCGATTCCGTGGATCATTGCCCAGGAGGCTAAGGTCTTGTCTCTTGCATTGCCTTCTCCGATTACACCGAGGCGTTGTCCCATGCGGATAATTTCATGTAGCTGCTTATAGGTGCGACGAGAGACTGCGGCTAACGTTGGATGTAGCTTTAAATCAACACCGACACCACCAAACATGATACGGGCAAATTGTTGGTTGTTTAAAATAAACTGCACGTACGTCCAGCCGAGAGCGCGGTATCGCCCTAAAAAGTCATTGTTCGTTCTCTTTAATTCTTCCTGGTAACTGGCAAAGTATTTTTGAAAACCAAATTCGGCAATGGCAGCAAGTAAGGCATTCTTATTTTCAAAATGATGGTAGGTAGCGACATGACTCACACCGGCTTTTGCGGCGACTTGCCTGAGAGAAAGTTTTTCGAGTGAAGTAGTCTTTAAAAGTTCCGTACCTGCTAGAATTAAATCTTCTCTTACAGTAAGTCCATTTTTCTTTAAAGGTCTACCTACTTTTAATTGCTTCTTTTTAGATTTAGTTTTCTTACTAGCCACCATTCCCCCAAGAAAAATAGAATATGACTTCTTTGCAAGCAGTATTTTACCAGTGGTAATTTAATAAGTTGACAAAAAGTAAATATATATTACCAGTGGTAAATTATACAGTCACCTCGAACAGCCCCTCCGTGAGAGGTCTATCTGACAAATATAGTAATAGAAAAACCCAATACTATATTTGCAAAATAGATTTCTCACGCTTCGCACAAACAAATGTGCTCGGTTCGAAATGACAGACCAATTACTACGGAGTTTAACTATGAGCACAGCTTTTGAATCAATTCAAATAGGAAATTATACACTGCCCAATCGTTTTATTATGGGATCGATGCATTTAGGCGTTGAAGGAGAATTAGGGACTGCTGAGAGAATGGCTGCATTTTACGGCAAACGATTCGAAGGCGGAGTTGGACTTATCGTTACAGGTGGAATCAGCGTAAACGAAGAAGGAAAAGGCTCCAGGACTTTTTTTAATATTCAAGTAAAAGAACACGCAGAAGAGCTTAAAAAAATGAACGAGCTTTTAAAAGGAAAGGGAAATATGTGCGCTCAACTCTTTCATGCAGGACGTTATGCGTTCGATAGAGGCTGTGTTGCTCCTTCTGCGATTCGAGCTCCGATTAATCGCTATATACCGCGCGCGCTGACAGAAGAAGAATGCTGGAAGACAGTAGAGGACTTTGGAATTGCAGCTAGACTGGCGAGAGAATCTGGATTTGGCTCTGTTGAAATCATGGGAAGTGAAGGCTATTTACTAAATCAATTCTTTTCACCCGTGACAAATAAAAGAGATGACTACTTCGGTGGAGATGCAAAGCGCAGAATGAATATGTCGATAGAAGTATTACGCTCTGTAAGAAAAAATCTTCCCGAGGGATTTCCAGTTATATTTCGTATGTCTGGAATTGATTTGATTCCAGGAAATCCAACATTTGAAGATGTGATCTTACTTGCAAATACTCTCAGAGATGAAAAAGTCTCTGCTTTAAATATTGGAATTGGATGGCATGAGTCGCGGATACCTACAATTAGCCAACTTGTGCCAAGAGGAGCCTGGGCATCTACTGCAAGTCGTATTAAAGAAAAGACACCGGGTATTCCAATCATTGCATCAAACCGCGTAAACGATCCATCTACAATGCAGCGGATATTCGATAGTAACCAGGCTGATATTATTTCGATGGCTCGTCCCTTTTTAGCAGATGCTGAAATTGTAAATAAATTTAAAACAGGTATGTCCAATAGAATCAATACCTGCATTGCTTGTAACCAGGCCTGTCTCGATCATGCCTTCCAGGAAAAATCCGTTTCCTGTATTGTAAATCCAGAAGCAGTAAATGAACTTACCTATAAGAGTAAAACTTCCATCACCCCGAAAAAAGTAGTAGTAATCGGAACAGGTCCTGCTGGATTAGAAGCTGCCCGCGCAAGTGCATCGTTGGGTCATAAAGTTATTTTATTAGAAAAAGCAAATGAACTCGGTGGACAATTTCAATTAGCCTCTCATATCCCGGGAAAATCAGAATTCAAAGAAACAATTCGATTCTTTCAAAATGAACTTCCTTACCTGGGTGTAGAAATTCGCTTAAATACTCCAGCAACTTTGGGACTACTTGCAGAATTAAATCCAGATGCAGTTATTTTTGCGACAGGCGTTAAACCTAGAGAAGCAAAAATCGCAGGACTAGAAAATCTTCCTTCTGGGAATTACACTGATTATCTGACCGGAAAATTTAAACCGGGAAAAAAAGTCGCAGTCATTGGAGGCGGTGGAATCGGAGTTGACGTTGCACATAAATTGACAGAAGATCACGACCCTACGTTTGAGTCCTACGATAAGAAATATAATATCCATTCTTTTACAAATGTAGGAATTCAACCACATAAGGCTAAAAGAGATGTTGCTGTATTTAGAAGAAATGGAAAACATGGAGCCGGTCTTGGTCCGACTACTTTCTGGGCATTAAAGCAAGAATTAGAATCGGCAGGCGTTGAATTTTTTCATGGACTAGACTACAAAGAAGTAAGAAAAGACGGACTAAAAGTAGTTTTAAAAAGTGGAGAAGAATTTACCTATGCATGTGATTCAATTATTCTCTGCGTTGGACAAGAAAAAGAAATTTCTCTCTTTGATGAGTTTACTTCTAAGTATCCGCAAAAGAAAACATTTCTAATCGGTGGAGCCAAAGACGCAAAAGGAATTGATGCAAAGCGAGCTTTCTTAGAAGGACTCGAAGCAGCTCATAAAATATAAAAGATTATTACAGTCACCTCTCACGATTGAGCTGTTCGAGGTGACTGTAGAAAGGGAATTATGATTTCAAATAATTATTTCACTAACGATGAAGATTTACAGATTGTATTCAATCATTTGATCGATTGGAAATCAATTGTGGAAGGGGCGGAAGGAATTGAGTTTTATGATCACAAACATTTTCTAAAAACAAAAAATCCTAGATACGAAATGGCTCCTTCCAATTTTGAAGAAGCTTTGGAATTATATAAATCCTGCCTTGAGTCACTAGGAGAATTTTTTGGAAAAGAAGTTTCACAAGTATCGCAGGCTATGGATAGAAATCATTTGAAATACGAAAATGGAAAAGTAATCTTTCCGAAAGAAACAATTGAAATTTATGAGAAATTTAGAAAGACGGGGCTAATGGCATACGCAATATCGAGAGAAGCAGGTGGTCTTGGACTACCTGCAACAGTTGGTGCGCTCTTCGCGATGATCATGACAAGAGGAGACGTTTCCCTTTGTATGACAACTACTCTTCTAAATTTAGCGCAAATTGTTTCCCGCTTTGGAACAAGTGCGCAAAATGAAGAGTATGCGTCTAAGGCAGCGACAGGCGAATCTTTATTTGCAATGGCATTGACTGAACCTGACTTTGGATCTGATCTTAATAATGTAAGAACGGTTGCAACAAAACAAGAAGATGGGACTTACCGGATAACAGGAACTAAGCGCTTTATTTCGCAGGGGTGTGGTCTGGGAGATCACCCTTCTCTACTTCTTACTTTAGCTAGAGCCGGAAAACAAAATGGTGCGAGAGGGTTATCCGTTTTTTTAGTTAAAAGCACAGACGTTGAAGTTGCCGGAATTGAAAAGAAGATGGGCATACACGCGTCACCCACTTGTGAAATTGTATATGAAAATTCTTATGCAGAAATTTTAGGTGAAGAAGGTCTTGGTCTCACACGTTATACGGCAGGGATGACTAACTTTATGCGTCTTGCAAGTGCTGCGGGAGGTCCCGGTGGTGGAGCGGGTGTATTGGCTGAATGCAAAAAATACGCTAGTGAAAGAATCCAATTCGGAAAGCCTATTGGAGAAATTCCAGCAGTCGCCGAAATGATTCACAAAATTCAAAGAGAAACCAACGCGATGCGACTTCTCACCCTAGAAACTTCGCGGGTAATCGATCTTTACCAGCACCATCAAATTCGAATGGAAAAGGAAGGAAAAGACGATAGAGAAATTAGAAAGGACGAACGAATTAAAAATTTCAGTAGCCTGGCTTCGCTTCTTACGCCTATCGCAAAATACTACTGCTCGGAAGAAGGTCATAAATGTGCAAACCTCGCTGTGCAAATTCACGGAGGAGCCGGATACACGGAAGACTATGATGTATCTAGATTTTTTAGAGATTCTAGAATCAATACAATCTATGAAGGGACAAGTCAAATCCATGTAAGAATCGCAACAGGCGCCATACTTGCAGGAATGAGTGAAGAAGGAATTTTTAGAAAATATCTTAATTCAATTAAGGCAGAAATTGAATCTCCATCAAAATTTATTGATGAGCAATTACAAGCACTAGAAGCGGCTATTCAGAGTTTCCGCTTTTTCGAATCCGATGAAACAAAGGAGCGACTCGCAGAAAACTTGATGATTCTAACTGCCCGCTATCTTTGTAGCCTACTCTATGAGCGGGCTTTACTAAAATTAAAGAATACAGATTCATTTGAAAGATGGACGAAAGACTGTAAAGCGTATGTGATTGATAGCACCGCAATTGCAAAGGCTTGTATTTATAGAATCGAGAATTTTTGATTTTTTCTTTTCAATTCAAGGGAATGTATTTTGATGGGATTGTGTTTGGTCTAGAGAAAATCATTTTATATCTGAGTGTATTCGCCTCTTCTACTTTTTTACTCTGGGCTTTTTATCATTCTAAATTTTTTTCTCATCTTGATGTTCCAAATCATCGAAGCATGCATGAGTTTCCGACGAAGAAATCGGCTGGACTTGTGTTTATGAGTGTATTTACCATTAGCCTCTTCTACCTAGTTTTTTATTCTGGAAAAGGCATGGGAGACATTCAACTTCTATTTCGGACAGCGCCCGGGCTTTTAGTTTTGCTACTAATTGGATTTTTAGATGATAGATATAACTTTAGCTCTAGAAGAAAATTATTCTTTGAAATTTTATTTTTTATTCCTTATTGTTATCTTTTTTTTCCAGCCTTTCAAATTCTTGGAATTGCACCCGGAGTTCCGAAAGTTTTTTATAGCATTGTGCTTGCGGGTTATATTATTTTCGTAACTAATCTATGTAATTTTATGGATGGGCTAGATTTATACCTTACCCTTTCAACCTTTGCTTCTTTATTTATTTTTCTTTTTATAATTAACGGAATTCCAGAAAACAATCAAACTACTATAATTCTTCTCGGCGTATCACTTGCTTCTTTTATTTTTTTTAATTTTCCACCTGCAAGATTATTCATGGGGGATACCGGGTCTTTGCCGCTAGGCTATATGATCGCAATCCTTCCTTTCCTGGGAAATAGCGACCATTCAATTGACCTCGGTTATGGTTTTTTACTAATTCCTGTTTTCTGGGTAGATGGTGTTTTGACTATTATAAAGCGACTTATAAAAAAAGAAAATATTTTTCGTGCACATAGAGAACATCTATACCAGAAGATTACTCTACAAACTCTAGACAAGCGGCTAACAACCGTTCTCTTTAGTGTTTGGAATGTGCAATCAGTTCCAATTTATTTTTTATTAAAAGATTCCATTTCTTTATTTGCAATTGCATTTATCATTCTTTCATTGAACTCTCTACTGTATTTATATTTAATCAAAAGATTAAATTAATTTTCTGCATACGAAAAAGCAGAAAAAGATTTACAATCCTCACAGATAATTTCAAAATCATAGTAAGCATCACCTGAATGCATGGAAACGCATCCCTGCAATGCAATTACTAAAATATTTTGGCTTTCACAATACAAACATTTTGCGGATAATAGCCCGTATTCTAAAGGTCGAATAACATTTTTTCCTGGATGTTCTTTGGGAGATATGCCTGCTCCGTGATACCATTCTTGGTTTTCAAAGTTTGTTATTTCACAGGGCGATTTATCCTGATAAAAAAAAATCTGAGAAATTCTTAAAATTGGTCCCTTAGATCTTTTCTCGGAATTGTTTAAATATTCTACCTTATAATCCATTTTATTTCCTTTTTGAAAAATTAGGTCTGCCTAATTCCATTCTTGTATTTTCGAATTAGAAGGAAAGTATAAATGCAAACTTAGAAATTTACATTTAAATCAATTCTCACTGAGGTTAAAAGAATTAAGATTGGAAAAAAAAACTGTTTCTACTAATTGGTAATAGCATTCAATTAAGTCGATGCTACTATCAAAATCTAAGGATTTCTAATGAATAAAATTCTGTTCATTTTTTTAACTCTTCTTTTTTTCAATACGCTTAACGCACAAGATGCAAAATCTTCCAATACAAGCTCTGCTGGTAGCGGCAAATTTGGATTAGGCTTAACACTTCTCGGTCCCACTGGTATCACAGGAAAATATTTGATGAACGATAAAATGTCGATTGAAGGAAGCCTCGGTCTGGGTTTACTCGGTTATGGAAGATTTCATTTACACGGTGTTTTTCTTTACAACTTTTACCAAATAAATGATTCCCTCTCCCTCTATGCAGGTGGCGGCGGTGTATTACAGGAGCGTGGTGGCCATAGAGACAAAGATGGGAATGGAAGGGGAAGAGGAAATTTTTTCAGGGATCGTGATGATAACTACGAAAACTCCCTCGGCATTCGTGCACCAATTGGATTTTCATGGAAAAATGCAGATAAGAAATTTGAACTGTCAGCAGAAGTCTATGTAAATGTATTTCTAATCGGCCGCGACGGAGTTAATGCTGGTTTAGCGCTTGCAGGTAGATATTATTTTTAATTTTTGCTAGCTTAAAATTTATTTAAAAAAATGCATTTTTTCCCGCACAGATTATTTCTTTTGTTACCTAATATAGTATGATTGTATTTCAAAATTCAAAAGAATTTGCACGGGAAAAAATAAATGAGGAAGATGCAACTGTTTCCACTCTCCTAATTCCCAATCACCTTATTGTCGATTTTCAAAGCAAAGTAAAAAAATATAATGGAAATGTTAGCCCTTATCTCCGAAGCCTACTTCGTAGGTTTCGGAGTATTAGCCACACCGGTATTTTGCCCGAGCCGAAAAAAATTAAGACTGAATACCAGGTTGGGAATCTTAATTTGCGAAAGGTAAACTTTCGTCCCCGAAATTCAGAATGGGTAGAACTAGGAGAACTTGCTTTAGCTTTTGGAAAATCTAGGTGCTGGATGTTTGTTCATTTACTTCAACTAGACCTACTAGGGATGTGGCGCATTTTAGTAGAATCTAAATTGCACAAAGTAGTTCCTACGCTCCCCAGCTTGGAACTTAAAGTTTCGCTTAGATTCCAAAAAATAAAGGATTATTTTTCACGGCAATTCTATGTTCGAGTATAGAAAACTCATCTAACGATTACAAGTTTCGATTCATCTAGTAAAAAAGCATCCTTAGCATCTTCCCATTTTCCAGTGCGCGTTACAACATTAGACGGGTTATATCCATTATCCTCTACAAGACGTAAAATCTCCGGAATCCATTCACGTGATTTGACACGACCGATATTAATGGTTGCACCAAAATTATACAAATCAAGATAGGGAATAGGAAAATCATTTGACCAGAAAATAGAGGCAGAACCAAATTTGCCGTCAACATCAAGAGAACGGAGGCCGCACATCCAACCTTCTTTTGTTCCACTTGCTTCGGCAACTATGTCGTAGCGTTTAGAAGTAGCCTTGGGAAATTCCTTTACCTGTTCGACTTTAACATCCATGGATTCCGCCAATTGCAAGCGGCTAACGTCGGTATCCATATATAGAATTTCTGGAGCACCCATAAACTTTGCGAGAGAAGCGGTATATAGCGATATGCTGGCAGCGGCACCGCCAAGAATTAAGACAGACTGATTTTTATTAGCATTTAGAAATATTCCAGCAAGTTTCCAGGCTTCTACTAAGTTATCGCTGATACTGGCAATAGAAACCAGGTCAGTTGAATCCTTAATAGGGACTAACATCTCTTTTGCGTAGGGAACTAAGACAGCATCGGTTAAAGCCCCACCAAAATCTTTTCCTGATTTTCCCATTCCATACGTAGATGCATGTGGAACGGATGAGCAGCTTTTAGAGCGTTCTGTTTTACAGTAATGGCAATGACCGCAAGAAATTTGAAAGGGAATAGCAACTTTCATTCCAATTTTAAAAACATCTGCTAAGTCATCGCTTAAAGAAGAAATTTCACCAACGAATTCGTGTCCAATAGGAAAAGGAGCGCGAAATAACGTTTGTCCTCTCAGAATTGGCAAATCCAAATCGCATCTAGAAACAGCAAGAGGTCGAATGATTGCCTGGTTTAATCCTGAAATGATAGGAGTCGGAACTTCTCTCCATTCGAGTTGATTCTTTTTTATAAATTCTAGTCTTTGCATATTAATATCCTTTTAATAAACTTTCGTTCCACTCTCTCTAGCGGCTTTTTCATTTGCCCACAAATATACACCACCGAAAATAGATGAATCAGATTCTAAAGAATACATCTTTTTCTGTAGCCCTTTTATAGCTGAATATTCGGGAATAGAATCTTTCATTTTACTTTCCACAAAGATTTTTGGAGCATACCAGGGAGCTTTCAAGCGAGTCATTCCAATAACCTGACCGTTCCAATTCTTTAGATTTTCTTCTGCATTCAATGGAAGAAAACTAATTTTGATGAGCAATATTAATAAGAAAATATTGATTTTATTCATCGGAATCCCTCATGTAGACTATATAGTCTACTCATTAGAAAACAAAATAAAAGTAATAGACCAATTAGTCTATTACTTTTTAATAGTTATTGAAAAAAAATAAAGGGCAATCATGGAAGACACAGGACCAAAAGAAAGGTTAATCAAAACAGCAATAGATTTATTTTATAAGCAAGGCTATGATGCGACGAGTGTAAATCATATCATAGAAGCATCAGCCACTCATAAAGCCAGTTTTTATCGTTATTACAAAAGTAAAGAAGAGTTAGGCGAAGAATATTTAAATCTACAGGGCAATACATTTAACGATGGCTGGATATACTTAATGGCTAAGTCTGATTCACCGCAAGGCTTTGTAAATACCTGGGTGAGTCTAGTAAAACGACAAATCCGAAGCGGGAATTTTTTCGGCTGTCCTGTCGCAAAATTTATGAGTAGTTCAGAAAAGCCAAATGAAAGTCATGCAAAGGCAAAAGAAATTTTAGCAAAATGGATTGATACCCTGGCAAATTACTTTGAGGAAAATAAAAAATCAAGCAAACTTCCAAGAAATTTTAACTCTCAAAAAAAAGCAGAGCGATTTCTAAAACTTTTCCAGGGAAATTCTCAGTTCTATATCATGACAGGCGATGCAAAGTATTTTGATGAAATGAGACAAGAAATGCTAGATGAATTAGAAAAATAATAAGAGTAAAACCAGTAATCAATAAGGTTTGACAAATCACTTTCAAATTTAACAATCATGCAAGGAGTCTTCTATGAATAAAAATATCCCTCTATTATTACTTGTTCTAACAATTCTATCCTGTTCTTCGAAACCAGAACCAATCACCGCAAAGAATCAACTAGAAGGCTGGGCGGGTAATCCCGATAATCCGAACGAAAAACCACACCATTTTTTCTATGGAACCTTCCTCGCCCGTGCGAGTCAAAATTCCATTGAAAAAAAGAATATAAGAATGATGCAAAATTCTTGTATCGAAGCAAATACATTTCAGGCTAAGAGCAAATTGTTACCAAAGCTTATAAATGAGACTCTTATGGGCATGGAAAGCCCAGCCGATGGAGATGAAAATTCTACTACAAAGACATCTCTTATTAAAGATTACAAGGATAAAAACAACGAAATAAAGGTAAAGAGCTGTTATCCCATCGCTAAGCCAAGTCGCGAAGAGCCGGATAGTGAATGGAAAGAATGTGAATGCATTTTTTATTTATATATCAAAGGTGGCAAGGATGCAATCATCGCCAGAGCGAAAGAGATTTAGAGTAAAAAGTAAATGTAATTCACAACAGTAGAAAAAGATTATAGGAAAATCTGAAAGGAGAAGGAAAATGTCAGAAATAAAAAATGATCCAAGCGGCAAAAAGCAAATACTGGTTTCATTCATCGCAAATGTAATTGCAATTGGAGTTCTTGTATTTTCTGTTAGTGGAGCTTCGCTCAAATGCACAGAGGCAGGAGAATGTGAAATTCACAGAAAGAATATTTTTACGAAAAGCCAAGATACATTCAATTGGAAACAGGTTCAAAGCGTTGAATACTCGGTCGGATCGGAGGGATATAGCACAAATACCAACCGACGGGGAGCGTTTACTACCAATTTACTCCTAAGCATTGGCAAAGAAAAAAAGATTCCTATTTTTGTTTCCGGTGTCGCTTGGACCTTTGGAAAACTAGACAGAACGAAGCTGCAAACTTCCATTGATTCAGGTAAAATAGAAACACCTCTCTGGGCGATTTCCTTTGGAGGAGCAACACTATTTATTTCTATTATTTTTGGATCCATTGGATTTTTCTTTCTTCTTTTTAGGATTATAACACCTATTATCCCCAACATGCCAGAAAAAGAATTACAGAAAGCACGTAAAACAAATTTAATTAGATTCATACTTTTGTTAGCAGGAAGTTGTTTTCAATGGTTCAGCCTAATCGGCTATTTAACATTTGCCTTTGCTCCCGGTTTATAAAGATTTTCCTCCCATGAATAAAATAATCCTCTTACTACTATTTCTCACAACCCTCACCTGCTCCATGAAAACAGGAAAGCCAATCCCCGAACAAAAACTAGAAGGCTGGGCGGGTAATCCAGATAATCCGAATGAAGAACCGTTTGATTATTTTTATATATACATTCAAGGTCAAGGTACCTTTCAAACCAATTCTCTCCTCTACATCCGAAAATCCTGTATTGAATCAGCTGAAAGTAATGGAAAGAATAAAATAATTACTCAAATAGTTAAGGATTCTATAGTATCGAATAATTATATTTTGAAAGAAGAAATAATCAAAGAGTATAAGAAAAAAATTAAAGGTCCAAGTTTTTACAAGTGCAAACCACTCGGTATCCATGATCCCCTCATTCCATTCAGCGATTATACAGAATGTGAATGCATTATCTTTGTACATGTAAAAGGTGGGAAAGATACAATCATCGCAAGAGCGAAAGAGATTGAGAGTAGATAATACTGATTAGCTATTCGCTACAAGGTATGCATTGTAGGAGTAGAGACAGGTATGAGACCTGTCTCTACGGTAGGATTTACAATTTCACAAAGAAATTCATCTTTTATTTATTACAACACTAACGAAACAGAATTGACAAATCCTTTTCCATTCCAAAAATCTAAACAGGAAACTCCCATGAATAAAATAATCCTCTTACTACTATTTCTCACAACCCTCACCTGCTCTGGGAAAACTGAAAAGTCAATTCCCGATAAAAATCTCGAAGGCTGGGCGGGTAATCCCGATAATCCGAACCAGAAACCGTTTGATTATTTTTATATGAGTAATGCGAGGAGAGCGAGCCAAAGGTCTATTGACAGAAAAAGTGGTAAAATGATGGAAGCAACGTGTATTGAGTATGCGACATATCATTCAAAAGAAAATTTAATTCGTAGAATGATTGGATATACGTTTTGCTGTGCGTATCCAAATAGTGGCCAACTCTACGATGGCTCCGTTTCGAATGATTCGTATTCTCTTAATTACCCATCAGAAACAGAATCCTATTTTCAAACTAAAGTAAATCCACTCAATGCCCTCAATCTAATTGCGATAAAAGAAGAAGAAAGTTTAGAATTAATACTATTTACTGAATACAAAGAAAAAATCAAAGAGGCTAAGGTTAAAGATTGTAAGCCTCTCGCCATTCCTGACCCAGAAGTTCCATTAAGCGAATGGAAAGAATGTGAATGTACTGTTTATGCCTACATCCCAGGCGGCAAAGATGGAATCATCGCAAGAGCGAAAGAGATTGAGAGTAAATAGTTTTTGTTATTAAAGGGCACACATGAATAAAAAAATAATCTTGACAAATTCGATTTTTATCAGACTCTTAAGATACCATGAATACGATTGAATTAGAACAAGCGCTAAACCATTTGAGTGACGAAGAAAAAATGGAGACAATTGCTTATTTAAACAATTCTATTTCCAAAACTTGGATAGGGATAGATAAGAATGAAAACGTATGTGGCGGTGAAGCTTGTATCATTCGGACGAGAATTCCTGTATGGTCTTTAGTATCTTATAAATTAAAAGGTTGGGATGAAAAGAAATTTTTGCAAAACTTCCCTGCATTAAGAATATCCGATCTTTCTAATGCCTGGATGTATTATAAATTAAACCAGCAAGAAATTGATAAGGCAATTCTTGAAAATGAGGATTTTTAAGTCTTGCATTCTTTCTATACTAACGAAAATTTTCCATTTCAAATAGTAGAAATTCTTAGAGGTTTAGGTTACGATGTATTAACCTCTCTGGAAGCCGGAAGAGCAAATCAATCTATCCCAGATGAAGATGTCTTTTCCTATGCAGTTGAAACAAAACGAACTCTACTAACTTTGAATAGAAAGGATTTTATGAAGTTGCATAAAATATTTCCGAATCATCATGGCATAATCATTTGCACAAACGATCCTGATCTAGAGCGACAAGCAAAGTATATTCATACAATCGTTAGTAAAGAAACCAACTTGGAATCAAAATTAATCAGGATCTATCAGAATATGAAATAAAAGTTTTTTTTTTCAATTAAAACAGGAATCTCCCATGATTAAAAAAATCCTCTTACTTCTACTCTTCCTCACAATCCTCGCCTGCTCTTCTAAACCAGAAAAACCAATTCCCGAAAAACAACACGAAGGCTGGGCGGGTAATCCTGATAATCCGAATGAGAAGCCTTTTGATTATTTTTATATGAAATCATTTGGGAGAGGTAGTTTAAAATCCATCGGAAAGAAAAATGGTGATATGATGAAGGCAACTTGTATGCAATCAGCATTTATAGAAGGCAAATCAGACTTGATTCGAAAAATACTAGATTCTTTGGGGCTGGAAAATATTTCTGAAACAAAAGTAATGTACAGTTTTTCTTCAGAAACATATGAAAATATAGGCGCAAAATTCCATTTAATAAGAGCTTCAGATACCGGCTGTAGAATAAGTCCAAAATTAATAAAAGAATATATGTCGAAGATTAAGGAGGTGAAGATAAATGACTGTAATCCGCTTTATCCTGATGATCCAGAAATTCCTGGTAGTGGATGGAAAGAATGCCAATGTATCCTCTACCTTCATAGTCCAGGAGCGAGAGATGCAATTTTAGCAAGAGACCAAGAACTTGGTTGTGAGTAATTGATCATTTGATTTTGAATTTTATCCACTTCTGTTTTTACTTAGGTAGTAGGTAACTACTGAGTATCTTGATATTTTTATCTTCACTGAGTAAAATCTTTCAACGCAAAAGCTTCACTACTCCTAGCGAAAGGGATCGAACGGCGTCAATAATTTGTATGATTCATAACGTAAGGATTGAATACATTCAATCCACTTATAAAACAAAGCACAAATTATTGACGATAGAGAGAGCCCGGTCGGCGTGAAGTGGGATAATGTTATTTGCCGGATGCAAAGAAATAGAGATTCCCGATTAAAAATTTCGGGAATGACAATCGAGTGCAAACAACACAAAAGAGTAACGCCGATTCGCCCAAACTCTGTATCTCAGTGCCTCAGTGGCAAATCCCCATAAACCTCAGGACATAAAAAAACCGAGCTTTTTAGGGCTCGGCAAGAAACATCACGGAGATTTATAACGAGATAAACCTAGATTTTCTATCTTAGAAGTTGCAAAACATTTTGAGATTTTTGGTTAGCCTGAGCTAACATCGCCGTTCCAGCTTGAGTCAAGATTTGGTATCTGGTAAGGCTAGTCATTTGCTCAGCCATATCAGTATCTCTAATTCTAGATTCAGCAGCTTGA
>Ga0209174_10000914_pt1 | contig 21480 bp, 19 predicted proteins | sample JI91814BDNA_FD_187505 | JGI IMG/M metagenome (GOLD analysis project Ga0209174, IMG submission 187505) | Wastewater effluent complex algal communities from Wisconsin, to seasonally profile nutrient transformation and Carbon sequestration -... | ecosystem: Engineered > WWTP > Effluent > Algae...
AAAAACGGCGCAGCCTGCGGCTGCTGACTCGCCCACCCACCGCCCCGACTCGGCATCAGTGGCACGGTTTCGTCGCTACCGACCGACGCAGCCTGGTCGTCGTCATATGGCAGGTGTGAAATTGCAGTTTAATTGCCCATTAATCGGAGAATTTGCTCGTCACTTCCCGAAGTGGAAATTTCGCTTCTTCGAAGTACTCTGCTGCGGCCATCTCGATGGCATCTTCAAATGAATCTGCCAGACGCATGGGGGCTGAGCGGTTTTCGGTGTACCTGAAGACTGGAGGATTCGGGCTTTCGCTTTCAGTATCGAAGAAGTAGAACTGATATCCGTATGTCGTTATAAACACAAAGTCCGACTGCTTCAGCCGGTAGTCAGTATTGTTTGAGAGCAGTGTTTCAGCTCTTTCTCTGTTTCTTAGAACATTAGGATAGTAAATCCCACACTCTTCAAGAAACGCGCCGCTTGCTTTGCCGAACTTGCGCATGTAGTCTTTGTAGACTCCTGGTAGCTTCAGATTGAAGAACTTTTCAATCTCTAAAAGCTCTTCTTCTGAGCATCCGCAGATCGTATCGGGTGTGGCGATGCCCATCTCGATGAAGCGGATTGCAAGATCGTCTATCCAGTGTTTCATCTGAGCAATTCTCCGATCGCTTAGTCGAAGAATTTACTGTCTTCGTTTAAGAGTGGATTCTTTTCTCTCTCAAAGTACTCGTTAGCCACCATTTCAATTGCAGCCGTAAAGGACTCTGCTAGCAAAATTGGCTTTAAGCTGTCTTCTGTATATCGAAGGACTGGGGGATTGGGGTTTCTGTCCTCAGTCTGGAAGAACCAAAACTGGCATCCATATCGGGCGATAAAAACATAGTCAGACTGCTTCAGCTTGTAGTCAGTATTTGCATCTAAAAGCGTTTCAGCAGCTTCTCTATTTTCAAGAATATGCGGATAATAAATTTCGCACTCTCTCAAAAAGTCGCCGCTCCGTTTACCGAATTTGAGCAAATATTCTTTATATGCGTCAGGTAACTTGAGATTGTAGAATTTTTCGATTTCCAAAACTTCTTCGTCGGTACAACCAAGAATCTTTTCTGGCGTGGCAATGCCAGTTTCAATGAAACGCTCTGCGAGATTTTTAACCCAGTTTTTCATTTCCACTTTTCGCTATCTTCTCTTATCGATTGTTCCGCTGACGACCAGGTTGGGGCATTTGTTTTCTTGCGTGTTCAATTCTTTCTGGTGCAGTCTCAAATGTCCATGAGGTTTCTGCAATGTGATAAGAAACGCCTCTCTCCTTGAGTTTCTCAGGAACTCTATTTGTAAATAACTGCTCACAGGAGTCGCAGGGTTCCTGCTCAGAATAACCAGCGATGAATACGGTTTTGGTCGTCTGGCTTAAATCTAAAAGGAACTCATTCATGGCCTTGTTTTCAGCATCCGCCTTATTGCCCTTGAGAGGCCTTTCCTTTTGTAGTTTTGCGCCCGGTCCTTGCTCTCCACTTATACCAAATACAACACCCTGTTGACCGTCCTTCTCAACTATGAACAGAGCTATGTTTCTTCTGTTTGGGTCTTCTATATACGCCCACAGCCTTGATCTGATTAGTTCTGCTGCCTCCTGCCCACGTTCTTTAGGTATCTCGCCGTCTTTGATCAGGTCCATCTCCAGAAGTTCTTTCTTTAGAGCTTCTACAACTTCATCTGGGGCGTCTGGTTTTGGCCGTCTTCTTCTCTCTACGTCTTCCGTCTTGTCTTGTCCAGGCTGGTCAGATTTGTCAGATTCTGGTTTGGAGAAATAGACTTCGGTAGTCATGCTGTCTTGATCTGGAGCTGGATGGATTAAGACACCATCATGAATGCTGCCTTCAGGTGCAGGGTGAATCAGGGCGCCTTTGTCTTTAGGCTGCTCTGGCAGGGGATGGATGTATGTATCTGCCCATGGATCTATTTCTGGCTGCGGATGGATATGGACGCCGTCTAGCAGATTGGGTTCGGGGGCTGGGTGAATTAGAGCGCCTTTGTTTGGATCTTCTACCGTGCCGGTTATTCGTTCATTGGGCTTCTGGCGGTCAGGCGGTAAATGAAAATTGCGACTGACTGAGCCGTGAAGGACTGTTGGGGTTGGTGGTTGCGGTGTTTCTTTGGAAGGTGTCGCCTTTGAATTGGTTGCATCAGTCATCACCTCTGGCGTTATGTTTGCAGAAGCTAATAGCTCATCAGGGCTGTATTTCTGTCCTCCTATAGACAGGCCTGGAGCTTCGATTGAGTTTGTGGTCTCTATAGCTTTGCCCAGGGACTCTTTGACAAAGGCGTCCAGCGAGTCCGTATTTAGACCGAGTGCTTTTGATGCTGTGCGCATCTCCTGGAGATTTGAAGCCAGAGCCCTTTTATCTCCTGGAAGATTCTGGTCTTTTGTAATTGAGTCCAGTTCAGTAGTTGTGGAGTTTTCAGGTAGTTCAGCTTTTGCTAGTAGTGCCTGGCGCTCTGTTAGTTTGTTTTGGCGCGAGATTGTTTTGTCACCGAAGTCTATTTCGATGCTTTGTTCCTGGTCATGCGGGACATAGCGTCTGAGTGAGCCGTCGCTGGCGTTTGTTCTAGCGCTTTCTATTTTTGCTATCTGATTGGCGCTGCTTGTTTGAGCGTCAGCTACGTCAGGGCTTTTAAACCACTGCTCTGCCTGCTTTTGTGGACGTTGTTCTGCCTTGTCTTCTTTCTCGTCCGACATGCAAGTACTCCAGCCACTTAAAACACTTCTGTTATTCCCTGAGGATAGGAGGACAAAGCAAGGGCTTGTCTTTGTTAGCATGATTTGCTGACCCTGTGCTATGCCAAGCTTCGCCTACCGCCACTGTCAGCATGGGACGAGCAAGTGTTGCATGCCAGCGCAGCACAGCGCGGTTAATTAGGGAGGACGTTTTGTGGGTGGGCGGTTTGGGCTTGATAGTGATTGGTGGTTTGGTGTGGCAAGTGATGAAGAAGAAACTTAGTTGTTCTAGAGAAAGTGGCGTGCCAATCGAGTCCATACTTGAGCCACACCAAAATAACTTGCGCGGAGTACCGCTAAACAAGTCCTATCCAGAGAAAGCAGCGGAGTGGTACTACCCTAAAAACTGCGGCTTTGGCCCAGAAGACTTTTCATATGGCTCGAAAATCATTGCTTGGTGGCAGTGCTCTGAGAATAGAAAACACATATTTGAAATGCGGATACTGAGTAGGACCTTAAAGGACCAGAATTGTCCGTTTTGTTCTGGTCGGCGTGTCTGCCCAGATACTTGTCTTGCCGCTGTGCGTCCAGATATCGCCAGGCAGTGGCATCAAAAGAAAAATGGAGAATTGACACCAGAGGACTTCACTGTCCAATCTTCGCAGTCAGTAGTCTGGAAATGTGATCGCGGCCATGAGTGGAAAGCGACAATTAAATCTAGATTTCGAGGTAAGGACTGTCCTAAATGCCCAGATTGGCGCTTACTTAATTTGAGTGATTATCCAGCTGTACTGAAGCTCTTCGACAAATCAAAAAATCATGGGCTGAATCCGCACAGACTAACTACAACAATGGATGTCTGGTGGAAGTGTCCAAAGGGACCAGACCACAGTTGGGCTGTGCCATTTAGAAAAAAAGCAGACACGCTGCGCTGTCCGTTTTGTTCCTTCCGGTTGCCGTCCGTAACTAACAGGCTCGATATTCTCTATCCAGAAGTGGCTAAGGAGCTTCATCCTACACGTAATGGCAAATTGAAAGCAAAAGACCTGACTGCTCACGCTGGTATTAAAGTGTGGTGGAAATGCCCCACTAATCCCCGTCATCTTTGGGAGACATCTGTGAATAACAGAACGGTTAATGGCAGTGGCTGTCCAGAATGTTGGACAAAGAAGCTCAAGTCAGGCTATTTTCAAGAGTTAGCACAACAAAGAAAGAAAAGTCGCAAGGCTTGAATGTGACTTGGCAATTAGACTGGTCGGATGAACTGAATGGCGTACCATGTCATGTCTACTACTTCCGCGTGCGTTTGTAGGGGTATTTCAACGGGTTGTAGCAGTGTGGGCAGCCAGCTGAGCGGGTGTAGCGTCTGTCTGGTTCTGCTTGCCATTCGTATGCACAGGTTGAGCATAGCCACCAGCGTTTAGTGCGGGAGTGGACACGTTCTTTGTCTGGTGTGGCTTTGCCGTTTTTAGTGGGGTGCCAGTCTTCCGCTATGCGTGGGGCTAGTGTGGTTATCACATTAGTGACTGAGGTTTTTCTGAAGGTGCAAAAGGGACAGCGTGTCAGGTCTCTTGTGCGGTCATGTATCTTGGTGGACCATTCATGGTCTGGACCTATCTTGCACTTCCAGAAGGCGCGTTGACTGCTATTTGCTGTAACCATGGTTGGTTTCAGTGGTCCGTTTTTCTCTTTGTCCCATTCTTTAGCTATCTCTGGGTGGGTTAGTTTGAGGTTGTTTGTTTTTGAGCCTCTCTGGTTTGTGCAGCTAGGGCAGCGGCTACGTTTTGTGGTGCGGTAGAAGCCTGAGATCCAGCCTTCATGGGTGGGGTCAATGTCGCATTTCCAGTGGTATTTTTTGCCGGAGTACAGTTTGTGGGGGTCAATGCCTTTGTTCTTCTTGTGGTCAAACTGTCTTAGAACTTCTGGGTAGTCGCTAAGGTCAGTGGTTGTGCCCAGGTTGCAGGTTGGGCAGCCCGCGTCGTTTATCGTCCTATTACTAACAACGGCTTGCCAGGTGTGGCCCTTTTGGCATTTCCACCAGGCTTTTAGTCTTGAGCCTAGAGGTATGTCTTCTGGGTTGCAGCCATTCTTTCTAGTCATCCACTGCGGTACAAGTTCTGGATAGAGGCTAGCTAGGCTGTTTGTTATCGATGTTTTTATTCCACGGCAAAAGGGGCAAGCCTGGCTCCATGAACCGTCTTTCCATGCTCTTGCCACTGTGTGGAGCGGTGATTGGAAGATATGGTCTTTGCCAGCAGGGCATTTAAACCAGCAGCGCACAGTGGAGCCGTGAGAGAAGTCTTCTGGTCCAAAGCCACAGTTTCTCTTGTAGTGCCACTGCCTGGCTGCTTCTGGGTAGGCTTTTGCAAAAGAGGTGGAGCGTAGCGTGGGTGGTTCGAGAATGTTCTCGATAAAGAGTTGGTTCTTTTTGCTTTTCTGTCTTTTCTTCATTCTCTTTTACTGTCGCTATCGCTTACGCTTTCTATTATCTCCGTGTCGAGGTGGTGGGAGTCAAGCCACGCTTCGCTCTTCGGGCTTGACTTGAGTTGGATGGTCGTAAGAAGAGTGCGGGTGCTATTTCCGCTATTTGCCGTCAGTGGTGATTGTGATTGTTGGTGCCTTTGTTTTGTGGGGCTTACGTGCGCTCTATCATCTTTAGGGCAAAGCCTTTGAAGTTGTCGAGCCGACAGGCAGGCAATTGTCTTTCTGTTTGATTTACCGTCTCTCGTTTCTAGCTGACTTCCACAAATGGATGGTCAAGAGGTGGCGGCTCAGTGACTTCATCGATACGCCCATCTTACGCGGGTGGGGGAGTGGCTTTGCGGCTATTGCTGTGAAGTGTCAGTCGACTCCTGCTGTGAACCACCGGTGCGAGATTGACACAAAATGCTGGGCAGCCAAGGCAACCCCTTCGGGGCGCTGCGCGTCCTTGTCAGCCCAGCATTTCGCGTCCTTTGGGGGGCACCGATTCACAGCAAAAAGGAGTACGACATGATCACTTCACTTACCGCAATAGCTCGCCTTGCCTCAACTCCCCTCCCTGCCGATATTGATGGGCGGGTATATTTCGATGTTGAAGTCACTGAGCCGCTTGCCTTCAAAGATGACCAAACCCCATTTGTGCTAAAGGTGTCAGCTAGAAACGAAGTAGCAGAGACGGTCTTAAATAGCTTCAAACATTCAAGACAAATTGCTCTTCTTGAAGGTCGGCTCGACAACACCAAAAACGGCTTTGTCCTCTGTCTACAAAATATCGAGATTTTAGACGAGAACCGCTATCACGAAAGCCCCACTTTTATGAAGGCACTGACTACCATTCACAAGTACCCTACCTTCTGACGGGTCAAGGCGGGGGCATAGCCCCCGCCTCTCTTTGCAGATGATTAGTAAGAGCTTGAGCGGTCCTGGGGAACTGCGCCCACTGCCAGTGGGCTGAGCGTTCCGCTTACTGCCAGTGCGCGGTCATTATGGCGTTAGTAAGCAGTCAAGCCACGCTTTGCTCTTTGGGCTTGACTGCTTGGGCGCGGATAAATCCGCGAAGGTCCGCGTAGCGGCTATCTCTTTTATTTGGCTTTCTGTTTGTGTGTTCTTTTAGTTGAGCATTATCTGTTGGTCTATTTTTGTTTTGTAGAGAGATGTGATTGGTGAGAACTAGCAGGTATTGAATTAAGCGGTGGAGCGGGTAGTTACGAGATCTTTGAGTGTTTAGGATAGATAGCTCCCTGGCTTCGGAGGCTAATTAAAGAGCCGTAGAAGCCTTCCGCTTCGTATATGTGTGCGGCGTTGTCGTCACTGCTTTTGCTTTGTATTACAGGTGCTGCCCCGCTGGTTTCTATTGCGGGTAACAGGCGTTCGCTTGCTTCCTTCCCTGCCCGGCACATAAGCCTAAGCCCGACCTCCCAAAACTCAATGCCAAGCCCCCTTCGGGGGTGCTGCGCAGCATTGACTTTTGGGACCCGGGTCGGACTTTGCCGGCAGTGCTGCAGGGGGTGCGCGGCGCTCCCGCAACAGGGTAAAAGCAAGAGGTAAACAGACATGGATAGAAATGAAGCGAAAGAGAAGGCGTTAGGCAAAGGAGAGAAGGCGGCTGGTAAAAGAGAGAAGGGGCAGGTAAGGAGGACCAATGGCAGCAGGGCGCTAAAGCAGCATCTGAAATATATTGTTCCGCAAATACGCCTAGTTATGGTGCGCGAGCCAGGACCGGTGCCTAGAGTGATAAAGTCACCGGAGTGTTTAGGGCCGCTCATGGAGCCACTTAGGCATTACTCGGATTATGTTCCCAAAATGAATATGTGCCGGAACAGCCGGACAATCCCGTCACTGCTCGGTGAGACTGGGCAATAGGACACATAATTCTTCGAGGGAATCACGCCATCGAGGCAAGCTCGGATCGTTGCGCCAGCGATCATTGATGGAATAGCATCAGAGCGAACGCCGGGATCCGATTACGAGGTTGTAGAGTGCGATTCCCACTGGTTCGTCGAGATGTTGGTCCTTGTTTGTCATACGATTCTCAAATTAGTTGTGCGACTTTGTTGTCGTCTGTTGCTGCGGAATTACATGCGTGCCAGCTCTCAACTCATCAGTTCCCCGGACGATTATCTGATCGCTCTCAGCGAGGTTTCCGAATACCTCCATTAAGTCGTCAGAAGATATTCCTGGTTTTACGTCTATCCATTCAGCGATGTCGTTTCTTACTCGAATCACGAACGTCTTCTCTGTCGTCTTAACGACAGCGGATTGCGGAACAAAGAGAGTAGGCAGACTCCGGCGAATGGGCCACAACACTTCAGCAAACATTCCCGGAGTGAGGTGTCTACTCGGATTGCTGACATCGAGTTCCACAGCCATTGTTCGGGTGTTGACATCGACCGAGTCAGCAATGCGCCGTACGACTCCGGTGAAAAATTCACCTGGATAAGCGGAGACTGTAAACCGCACAACGGCACCAGGAAGAATTCCACCCACATCGGCCTCGGGTACTGGTACTACCAGACGAAGAATTGTGATTTCTTTGATTCGCAACAGCGGTTGGGATGACGTGCTTGTTGGTGGATTGACGAAACTGCCTTCGTGCACATTTCGTTCTGTGATCACTCCATCAAATGGTGCGGTTAATCTAAGATATGACTCAACCGCTTGAGTTGCGTTGGCTGCCTGAAGAGCTGCCTCATGTTTGTTAGCTGCTGCTTTTTGCTGTGACTGAAGCGACTTGCATTTTCGGTCCAGCGAGCGCACATTGGCGGCATCTGCCTCGGCCGTCTTTTGTGCAATTTCCAGATCATTTCCGGCAATTATGCCTGGGTATTCAGAAGCTCCCTTTAGCCGCTGATAAGTATCCGTGCTTGCTTTTGCTTTAGCCTCTGCGGCAGCGAATTGTTGTTTTACGACATCTAATTCATTGGTAGCCTGAGTGCTTTCGTCTTTAGCAGCAGTGGCTGCATCTACACCCTGCCTTGATTGAGCCGGTAGCTCAGGTGCGGTCATTCGTATCAACAGCTGTCCTTTCTTCACGCTCGAACCTCGATCAACACCGATCCATTCGACAAATCCTGGTATCTTCGGATAAATTCCGACATCTCTGTAAGCAACAAGATCGGAAGGAAGCCGTGCTTCGCGCTGCAGTTTTTGCGAAATGACTTCTGTGGTTACGACCGTTCGCTCCTTTGTTGTTGCCGCTTCGGATTCTGCGTTCTTCTCAGAGTCCTGCGTACCGCAGCCGGCCAGGATAGAAGTAATTGCAAATGCTGCAAATGTGTGTCGAAGCCCCAGTTTATACATCATTTGCAACTACTGATCTCCTTCGGTCGGGGTAGCAAGTTCACGGGGATGAATAGATGAGGATTTGCGGCTTGCCTTGTTCTGCACCATTGCAAAGATCGATGGAATCACCGTCAGAACAACGACAGTTGACGCAATCAACCCTCCAATAACAGCACGTCCCAAGGGAGCAGTCTGGTCGCCCCCTTCAGCAAGTGCCAGCGCCATTGGCACCATTCCTGCCACCATTGCCATACTGGTCATGAGGATAGGACGAAGTCTGCTCGCAGCTCCCTCGACCGCGGCCACAGCGGCTGATTTTCCGCTCATGCGCGCAGATTCTGCAAACGTCACCAACAATATTGTATTGGCTACACCGACCCCGATTGCCATGATCGCACCAATAAAAGACTGAATGTTCAAGGTGGTGCCAGTTAAAAACAACACAAGTACTATCCCACTGATTACAGCAGGGACAGTGGCAAGCACCACAAATGCCAGGCGCATGGATTGAAAATTGGCAGATAGTAAAAGGAAAATCGCCAGCACCGCCACGCCCAATCCGGCAAAGAGCGCGACAAAGGCATCTTGCATCGGAGGAATCTGTCCTCGAACGGACACCGTCACACCTCGTGGTGGCCGTCCGGCTCGCGCTATGGCACCCTGTACCTGTTTGGCTGCTCGTCCCAAATCTTCACCGGAGACATTCGCCGAAATGGTGATCATGCGTTGCATATTGTAGCGGTCGATTTCACCCGGCATGACACCATACTTCACTTGCGAAACATCGCCCACAAGCGGATGGAGATTTCCATTTGTCATTGCCGGTATGCGCCTGACCTCTTCAACTGAGTTCATTGATGATTGTGGTATTTCTACTTGAACCTGATAGCCAACACCGGTCTTAGAATCCGCCCAATAATTTGGTACGAAGAACCGGCTTGAAGATGTTGCGGCAAGAAGTGACCGCCCGATCTGGTTTACCGTTACTCCCAACTGCCCACTTCGCTGCCGGTCGACTGCGACATCTATTGTTGGATAGTCCTGGGGCTGGCTGTACTGAATGTCGCGGAGACTTACAATGTTCTGCATTTCAGCGAGCACTTTGGCGGCAAATTGTTTGTCGGCTTCGAAGTTCGGGCCATTGATCGCTACTTCAATCGGAGTTGGCGCACCAAAATTCATGACTTGGCTGACAATATCACCTGCTTCAAAGCTGACGGCTACGCTTGGCATGGAGCTGGCAATTGCTTTGCGCAATTTCTCCTTCAGCTCTGCGACATGTATACCCGAATGCGGTCGAAGCGCGACCCTAAGCACTGCCTCCTGCGGTCCACTGGTCCAAAGATAAATGGTATTGATCGGATAACTGGATGGCACCGTTCCAACAAATGCCAGACTGATTGCGACGTTGTTCTCACCTGCTACTTGATTGATCAGATCGAGCAGCTTGAGTGTCAGCACTTCTGTTCGCTCCACGCGAGTACCAGTTGGTGCGCGCAGTCGAACTTGAAATTGGCCGGTATCGACGGCTGGAAATAGTTCCATACCAAGATGCGGATAGATGAGAGCTATAACGAGCGTTGCTATTCCCAAGTAGCAGACAGCCACCAACCAATTCAATTTGATCAACTTAGAGAGGAAATCTGCATATCTATTTTGCACCCGATGGAAGAATGTCAGGCGAGAATTCGTCTGGGCGTGCGTTCGAATAAGCCATGTGGACATGATCGGAACCAAAGTGCTGGAAAGCAGGAACGATGCAATCATTGAAAAGCCTACTGCCAGTGACAATGGCACGAACAAGGCTCGTGTGCTGCCGACCATCAGAAACGACGGTGCAAAAACAGCAATTACAGAAATCATTGCCAATAGACGGGGAATCAATGTCTCCTGGCTGGCTTCCAAAACCGCCCACGAAAGTGGCTGTCCACGCTCAAGATGGGTGTGAATATTTTCGATGGATACAGTTGCTTCATCTACTAAGATGCCTACTGCAAGGGCTAAACCACCAAGAGTCATTATGTTTATCGTCTGTCCTGTCAACCATAACGCCACCGTCGCCGAGAGCAAAGCAAATGGAATAGTGGTGACAACAATGAGCGCGCTTCGCCAATCGCGCAAGAAGAGAAGAACCATAAGACCCGTCAGCAGAGCCCCGAAAGCGCCTTCCAGAACAAGACCGAAAATCGAGTCTTTAACATATGTCGACTGATCGAATTCAAACTTAATATTGATGTCTTCAGGAACAAGGGCACGAAACTTCGGCAACTCCACTTTGACTCGATTGACGACATCGACAGTGGAGGCGTCGGCGCGTTTGGTCACCGGTATGTAAACGCTCCTTTTCCCATTAATCAAGGCGTAGCAGGTCAGGATGTCCGTACTGTCTTTGACCGTTCCCACATCTCTCAAGTAGACGGTTGGACCGGCAGCTTGTCGAATAGGTATGTCGAGCAAATCTTTGATGTCGCCGACTACAGAATTTATCGGCGTGATTCTATTGAGATCTCCCGTTCTCACATTGCCAGCAGGAATGATGATATTGCCGCTGCTGATCGCCTGCACAACTTCGTCCGGCGACATATGGTATGAGCGCAATTTGTCAGAGTTGACAGACACCACAATGGCGCGTTGATTGCCGCCAAATGGTGGAGGTGAGGAAACTCCAGGAAGAGTGGCAAATGCCGGTCGAACTTTAAAAAGAGCCAGATCCTGGATTTCACCCAAGTTTCTAGTTTCGCTTGAGAAGACTAAATAACCAACCGGTACAGTACCAGCATCAAACCGCACTACAAAAGGTGATACCGTGCCCGGTGGCATAAAAGCACGAGAGCGCTCTACGTAAGATATCGTCTGAGCAAGTGCCTGGCTCATATCTGTGCCGGGATGGAAGACCAGCTTCACCAGCCCGGTTCCCTGAATGCACTTAGATTCGACGTGCTCAATGCCTGTAATGTACAGAAAATGATATTCGTAGTAATTAACCAGATAGCCCTCCATCTGCGCTGGAGACATGCCACCATAAGGCTGCGCAACGTAGATGACAGGCAGATCTAAATTGGGAAATATGTCAATTTTCATGCGCGTTAACGCCAGAATTGAACACAGTGCAATGGTCAAAACCGCCACAATTACGGTGATAGGTCTCTCCAGTGCTCTGTCGGTGAGGGACATTCTATTTGCCCTCCGTGGCTGTTTTGGATACGCTCTGGATAAACGGTTTCATGTCTCCGCGCGCTACAGCCGCTGCAAGTAATGCACGCCATACCTGTAGCTGCGCCGTGGCATATTCAACTTCTGACTGGGTCAACAACTGCTCATCAAGAGCGACGTCGTTAACTGATGCAAGTTGATAGCGGTACCTTATCCTGACACTATTTGCCGCTTCCTGGGATGCCTTCACCTTTGTTGGTGCATTGGCAGCAATTTTGATCGCTCCTTCAATCATGGCGCGCGAGCGTGCGTCTTGTTCTTTCAGATTGAGGAGGATTTCATCATAGCGAGATCGTTCTGATAGTTCGTTCTTATACTCAGCTCGACGTTGAGCTTTGAGCTGGATTATGTCCATCGCAGGGAAAAGCACAAGTGCGCTTATTGCGTAGTTGAATGTAGTTGGATAGTATCCCTTTCCAAAATTCAAGGAGAGGTCTGGGTTGAAACTTGAGCCTCGCGAATAAATAGGCGCACGTAGAAAAAACCTTGGCGCATAGGTGCGATCCAGTGCGTGCTTTCTAGCGTGAATGACATCAATAGCGGCTTTCTGTGCCAGTGCTTGCGGGTGCATGCGGGGATCGGCGACGGTGAAATAACTTGCCGGAGCTTCCTTCAACAACGCACCTGGCACAGCATCGACAGTCTCGGATGATAACCCAGTCCACTTTATCAAGGCTGCCACAGCGATCTTGTAATTCTGCTCGGCAGCGATAAGCTCGTCCTTTGCTCTGACCAACTCAGCTTCGGCAAGATACTCATCTGTCTTTGCCTTCATCTCCTTTTGCGAAAGCACATGCACTGTCTCAAGAAATATCTTAAAACGGTCTACTTTGGATTGTGCTGCTTTAACCACTTGTTGCGCTGCCAGCACAGAAAGAAATGCATCAGCCGCGCGACTTTCGACATCAAGCTGAGTGACAGCAATCTGCAATTGCGACTGCATGGATGCAGAGCGCGCGACATTCACCTGGGCCTTGCGCAAACCGAAGTCAAAGGGCTCCCATGAAATCAGACCGCCAGCAGTGAATCCAAATCCTCCCTGGAAGTTGTTGCTGTTTCTAACAACCCCGCTGATGTTAGGCACGATGTTTTGCGGAGCGAGGAAGCCGGTGATATTATTGGCGGTGCCATAATTCTCATCAAATAAAAGATCAACGTGCGGCAAATATGCTGTCTTTGCTTGAGTAACTCCTTCTTTCACTGCTTGCGCCTTTAGAGTCGCCGACTTGATAGCAGGATAGTTATGTTCAGCAAGTTCAATGGCATCGACGAGCGTCATAGGTCGCGGCGCGTCCATGTCAGCGTGAATTCTTATAGGCTGGGCCTCGCCTGGTGTCGCATCTTGTGCACACACGAGCTGAGGAAAAAGCAGACAAAGCAAGAAGACAGCGACCGTGCTTCGCACTCTCAATGATTTTTGCAGTGAGAGAATTAGCTTCATTTGCTCTTTCTCGCATCAGCAGCCGAATTCTCTTTGTGCAGTGCCTGGAAAAGTCCTTCAAATAGGGTTATTCCGTGCAATTCCAATTCCTGATCATTTAGCCCCGTTAGCAGCCATCCCTTCAAAATCAGGTCGAGTCCTATGATCTCGGGATGCGTGTAGATGCCATCGCGGAGATCGATCTCATGGATAATCTCTCCAAGCTTCCATAGCGCAGCATCATGAAGATCAAATGCTGTAAGAAGTGTCTCGAACGTGCAAAATTTCCCGACGTGTCCGAAGGTTCCTCCTTCTTTCATGTCAAAACCAATCTCTCCATCTGATGGAGCTTTGGCGTAACGAATCTCTGCGGCAGGGTCGATATATCGCCTGATGAGCCAGGCGGAACTCAATCGATCAACGTGCGGGCGCGGCCGCGTGACCCATATCTTGTTTTGAAAATCCGCTTTGGAAACCTTCGGAATATCGGCGACCGCTCCGCCATTGTCCGACAGCAATCTATCTAGCTTGGCAAATCTGGATACGATTCTTGCCCCAGCCGGCGAGTTGAAAAAGTCAGTCCTTAAGATCTCTTGCTGGGTCTTTCGGAGTTTTTGAAGTTCTGCATGGTGCTTCAGCCGAGCGTCAGATGTCAGCCTCTTATTAGCCGCTTTCTCCAAAGCAGTAATCGTCCCTTCTATTTCGTCGTAATCCTTATCGCTCTTCTCCTGAAATTGTCCAATCACTTCGGCGTTGGTCATTCCTTCGAACGACTCCACCCGCATGAGCAGGGACTCTCCACCATGCTGCTGAACCTCTTTGCTCAACCATTGGAATGATTCAAGGCATTCTTCACGCGCAGGAAGAATATGCACGCCACCACGGGAACTTATAGCTCCCATGCGGGTCAGCTTTCTCCAGATGGCCACACGCGGGCTTGAACGATCTGCACTTGGCAGCGAGTAGGAAAAGACCAACCAGGTCACAACAAAACCCCAATCCAACAAATTGACAGAGTATCATTGGTTGCGTGTTTATGCAATAACTGTTACATTGTCCTGAATTTCAGCACAGGAGCCTTCTTAGTGTCGACAAACCGCATCTTGGATTGCATTACGGGTACCACTGCACCGGCAGCTGTGATTGTGATTCGCCTCTTGACTGGAACGATTTTCTTGTCAGAAGGTGTGCAGAAATTTCTATATGCGACGGAGCTGGGTGTTGGTCGATTCGAGAAGATTGGAATCATTTACCCGTCAATCAGCGCGCCGTTTGTCGGCATTGTCGAGATCATCTGCGGAGCGCTTTTGCTGCTTGGATTATTGACGCGCCTTGCGGCGATACCTTTGCTGATTTCGATGTTCGTGGCGATCTATTCCACCAAGTTCAACTTGCTGATGGAAAGTGGCTTTTGGAAGTTTGCTCATGAGGCACGCACCGACTACTCGATGATCCTGTGCCTCATATTTCTCTTGATTGTAGGCGCTGGTTCGTTTTCGCTGGACAGCAAATTCTTTGAACGAAAGGAGGTCAAATGCTAACTCGCAGATCATTCGTAGGGATCGCCGCTGGATTGTCACTAGGGATGGTGCCAGCGTTGGCCGAGACCGTCCACAGGAAAGCTTCGGGAACGAAGAGTAAAGAACATGAGCATGAGGAAGAAGTCACTCCAGCCGAGGATCTTATGCGGGAGCACGGTGCTCTCAACCGCATGTTGCTCATTTACGAAAATGCGCGAGATACTCTATCGCAAGAGAAACCATTCCCTCGCGACGTCATTGTTGGCACCGCAACACTGATTCGCAAGTTTATAGAGGAGTATCACGAACATCTAGAGGAAGACCATCTCTTTCCTCGTTTCCAGAAAGCCGGAAAGCTGGTCGATCTAGTCGACACACTCAAATTACAACATGAAGCTGGCAGAAAATTGACGGGCACCATTTTGACGATAACCGAGTCGGATGCAAGCTTCTCATCAGGGCGTAGTGAGTTGATCAAATCAATTTCTAGCTTCATCAGAATGTACCGCCCACATGAAGCACGCGAGGATACGATTCTCTTTCCCGCACTGCGCTTGATCATAAGCGAGCGCGATTACAAACTACTCGGCGAACAATTCGAAGAAAAGGAACACAAGCTATTTGGTGAAGGCGGATTCCCAAGCATTGTGGACCAGGTTGCCGGGTTAGAAAAGAAAATCGGCATTTATGATTTACGCCAATTTACTCCGTGATGGAGAACGCGTTTACGTTATTCGTTGGAGTCGTTGCAGCCATCGCAGGAGCGGTTGCATCCGTAGCCGGGTTTGGAATCGGTAGTATCTTGACCCCGGTACTGAGCCTGCAGGTTGACACGAAGCTGGCGGTCGCGGCAGTGTCCATACCGCACTTCATCGGTAGCGCGATTCGCTGCTGGAATTTGAGAAAGCACATTGATCGAAAAGTGCTGCTCAGCTTTGGTGTCACGAGCGCGCTCGGCGGGCTAACTGGTGCTGCTATTTATAGCTGGATCAAGAGTCCGCCCCTCACGCTCGTGTTTGGTATCATTCTTGTCTTTGCTGGTTTACTGGGAGTCACTGGGCTTAGTGAAAAGTTGCGATTTCACGGAGTCGCCGCCTGGATCGCAGGTGCAGTATCAGGGGGACTCGGCGGACTGGTTGGCAATCAGGGCGGTATTCGCAGTGCCGCTATGCTCGGCTTTGATCTCAACAAGAGCACCTTTGTTGCAACTGCCACCGCTATTGGATTATTCGTTGATGCAGCGCGTATGCCGGTATACTTTCTGTCCCAACTGCACGACATAACCCAGATCTGGACACTTGTCGCAGTCTCGTCCATCGGTGTAATAGTGGGTACAATGGCGGGGATGCGCCTTCTAACTAAAATTGATGAACGTGTCTTCAAGAGGGTAGTGTCTACTATCATCCTTCTACTTGGAGCATGGATGCTCTTTGAAGGCGCTGGTTCTATCAATTCTCACAATTCGGCATTCAATAGCAATTCAATTCTGGTCGGACTTTTTGTTTAAGCGCTGAAGTTTGAAACTGGAACAAAGCTTTAGTCTTCAATAGCTAATACCCGTTGTCTTTGCGGCACATCTTCTTTTGATAGTTTCTTCAAAAGGAGATACCAATGCTGGAACATTATTTTTCAAAGGCTAAGACCATCGATCGCATCAGGCAATCATGGATCGCTGAGAGTATCGAGAAATACGTAGTTTGGTTGGAAGAACATGGACATTCCAAACAGACGATACATCGGAGAGTCCCTTTGTTAGTCCAGTTTGGCGAGTATGCAAAAGAGCACGGAGCCAAGAGTGTTGAGGACCTTCCAAAACAACTGTCCGACTTCGCCAATTTTTGGGAGGAGCGAAGTCGTTGTTGCAAGAGCGGCGACCGACGAAAGACTCTAAGCAGAGAAGTTCGTGGTTGTTTGCGCCAAATGCTATCGATTGTCCTGCCAGACTATGATGGTCGTTCTCGGAGTCGACGCACTTATGCTCCGCGATTTGATTTCACCGAAGAGTTTTTTAGGTTCTTGACGGAAGAGCGCGGACTAAGTAAAGCGTCAATGCGCGTTTACGACTATGCGCTGGGAGTCTTGCAATCATATTTGGATCGAATCGGAGTTACGGATGTCATCCAGCTCTCGCCCCCGATCCTAAGCAGCTTCGTAATCGATATCAAAGATTCTCTTGGGAAGGCATCTCTCATCAGGGTGCTGAGCCCGGTAAGAATCATGCTTCGATACTTATATCGAGAAGGTCTGATTGAGCGAGATCTGAGCGCAGTCGTAGAATTGCCTCGCACTTATGAATTGTCCAATCTGCCTCGTTCCATTTCATGGGACGAAGTTCGCCGGATGCTTGAAGCCGTTGATCGCCGCACGGCAACAGGCCGACGGGACTATGCAATCTTGCTTCTACTTGTTACGTATGGATTGCGAGCGCGTGAGGTGGCTGCCATCAAACTCGACGATATCGACTGGAAAAGCGAGCGGCTAAGAATTCGAGAACGAAAGGCCGGACACTCCACAGGCTATCCACTTTCTAGCGTTGTGGGAAATGCAATTCTGGAGTATCTGGAAAAGGATCGTCCTAAAGCAAGCGATCGCTCGCTGTTTTTTAGAATGCAAGCTCCAATTGGTCCCATGTCCTGGCAATCAATCTCGGGTCGTGCGGTGCATTATCTGCGAGCGGCCGGTATTGATGTGCCAAAAGGTGGATCGCACACACTCAGGCACACATGCGTTCAGCGGCTGGTTGACGCCAAATTTTCGTTGAAGCTGATCGGAGACTATGTTGGTCACAGGTCGGCTGACTCCACGCGAATTTATACCAAGGTTGATATCGAATCGCTGCGTGAGCTATCACTCGGTCTCGGGGAGGATTTGCTATGAGAACCAGCAATTGGAAAGGCTTTCAGAGTCCGCTTGCGGAGCCAATCAAAAGATACCTGGAATACAAGAGAGCGCTTTGCAAGAAGTATATTTCGCAAGAACAATCTCTGCGGGTGTTCGATGCCTTCCTCGTCAATGCCGGTCTAACAAGCATTGACGAGGTTACATCCCAGGTAGTGGACAAATTTTTAGCCTCGCGTCCACCATCACGTCCTAACACTCACAATCAACTGATCGGCGCTCTGCGCCGTTTTTTTGAATGGATGAAGAGTCAGGGAATGCTAAACGTTTCCGTTTTGCAACTAAGGAAGCGGCGAGCAACGGAAGATCTGAAGCCATACATTCTTAGTCATGATGAAGTAAAACGGCTGCTTGCTATGGCCAGCGAACTTCGTGACGAAACATCCAATGCACGGGGCCGCGCAAGAAAGTATCAAATGATCTTTGCGCTGGCATATGGACTCGGCTTGCGGGTGGGTGAAATTTGTCGCCTTCAAGTAGGAGACATCGATTTTGACCGAGCCGTGTTGACTATTAAACAATCGAAGTTTTCGAAGACTCGTTTGTTGCCTCTGGGACCGAAACTAACACTGCGCTTAAATGAGTTTGTCGCGGAATGTGGCAGCCATGAAAGTACCGCCCCTGTCTTCTCTGCGCTCGGAGACAAGCGAGCGTTGTCCAGAAACACGATCAGTGTGGTGTTTCATCAACTCATATTAAAGATGGGTTTAAGAGCCGGCGCTGGCGAAAGATCACCACGCTTCCATGATCTTCGTCATTCGTTTGCGGTAAACACTCTTTTACGCTTGTATCGCGAGAGTAAGGACCCTTCGCAACAGCTACTTCAGCTGTCGACTTTCCTTGGACATTCGAAACTTCAGCATACATCAGTATATCTGACCATGACTGACGAACTGCTAAACGAAGCAAACGGTCGATTTCACAAGTTCGCTTGCTCGGCACTGCATGAGGTGGCACTATGAAATCAATCGGAGAAATTCTACAGTCTTTCTTAATCGACTATCTTCCTGTGCAGCGAGGATTCCGTGCATCCAGCGTCAAAAGCTATCGAGATGCATTGCGCTTATATTTGCTCTTCGCATCGACGAAGGAGAGATGCCGGATCACAAAGCTAGAGCCGCGGCACTTCAACATGGACAATGTTACTGGGTTTCTTGCTTGGCTTGAGCAAAGTCGCAGAAATTCTATCCGAACGCGCAATCAACGCCTGGCTGTGCTGCATTGCTTTTGCGAATACCTGGCTTCACGAATGCCCGAGTTTGTATCAGAAGCACAAAGAATCACTTCGGTCCAAATCAAACGGTGCCATCCGCCGGAAACATTCTTTCTTGAAAAAGAAGAGGTAAACCAAATGCTTAAATGCGCTTCCTTGCGCAAAAAGGGCAAGCTGGCATTTAGAGACAGAGTGATTCTCTTGTTTATGTACAACACTGGTGCAAGAGTTCAGGAGGTAACAGAGCTTCGAGTAGAGCAACTCGATCTAGATGGATTGCGCGTTCAGCTATACGGTAAAGGTGGCAAGTGGCGAGCATGCCCACTTTGGAAAGAAACCGCCGCAGCCTTACAAAAGCTGCTCGACGAACAGCCACGGACTAAGAGTGATCCGGTGTTTCTGTCCAACACCGGCAAGCAGCTCACGCGATTCGGAATCTACAAACTTGTTCGCAAGCACACGGAACGGATTGACAAGAAACGTTCGGACGGTTCTGCTAAGCCAGTATCGCCGCATACGATCCGGCATTCAACTGCCATTCATTTGCTTGAATCAGGCGTTGAACTGAATGTGATTCGCGGATGGCTTGGTCATGTCAGTCTTGATACGACAAATCGCTATGCAGAAATCAACATGCGAATGAAGGAGGAAGCCCTAAAGGCATGCTTGCCACCGACATCCAACGAAACATGTCACGTTAATGCTCGATGGCGAGATGACGCGACTCTGTTGAAATGGCTCGATTCTCTTTGAGCGTTATGTGTCGCAGAACACGCGCTCCTCCAGCCACAGTAAGTCTTGTCGGCAACTGTGGCACATATTCAATCTGGGCACATAATCGGAGTAATGCCTGAGTGGCTCCATGAGCGGCCCTAAACACTCCGGCGTCTTTATCACTCTAGGCACCGGTCCTGGCTCCCTAACAATTACAAGCCGCATTTGCGGCACAATATATTTCAAATGCCGCTTTAACGCCCTACTGCTGTTCGTCCTCCTTACCTGCTCCTTCTGCCCCTTCTCCTTTCTCTCTTCTCCCTTCCCTTCTCCCTTCGCTACTGCCTTCCCGCCTGCCCTTTCTTTCGCTCCATCTCTATCCATGTCCATCACCTCTTGCTTTTGCCCTGTTGCGGGAGCGCCGCGCACCCCCTGCAGCACTGCCCGCAAAGTCCGACCCGGGTCCCAAAGTCAATGCTGCGCAGCACCCCCAAAGGGGGCTTGGCATTGACATTTGGGCGGTCGGACTTAGGCTCACTCGCCGGGCAGGGAAGGAAGCAAGCGAGCGCCTGTTACCAGCAGAAGAACTCAGCGGGGCAACATATCAGCCAAACAAATGAACCCAGTGACGACAACGCCGCACACATATACGAAGCGGAAGGCTTCTACGGCTCTTTAATTAGCCTCCGAAGCCAGGGAGCTATCAATCCTAAACATCCAAAAATTTCGTAATGACCCGCTCCACCGCTTAATTACAAACCATCTCAGTAGAGCACTACTTACTAAAACCACCAATCAATACCCAATCAATCAAGTCCACTCATAACAAGACACAACTAAACAAAAACGACTCATCTCAAATGTATCAACTCAACTTAAAAGCCTAAAGGTGGGAGGCAGGTCACTCAAAAATCTGCCAAATTGTTACTACATTGCAAAGGAGAACATGCACATTCACTCAGTTAAGGTAGTTGTTTGTTCAAAATGTACTCCTTCGAGTGAGCATGAGCTTGAAACAGAGAGTATTGCTAGATCCGCATGATATGGGCAACTCCGAAGAAAACAAATTCTCAAAAAATGGCAAAAATTGCTCTGGACAAGTTTGCCACCATGCAGTTATGCTGGTTGAAAGGAAACCTTGGAAATTTAGACAAGCTACTACTTGCACCAGCTGGTAATAGCTGATTTGAATACACTGTTCTCTATTAGACCTACAGCAACGATTCGCGTAAAAATAGTCCATTTGACACCAGGCAACGCGACGAATCGTGCTGACTGTGCCGCTTCCGTGGGTGCAAAGGTCAGTATGTACTGTGACGTATTGTTCAAAAATACGATAGTCTTGAATGACCTAACTAACTACAGACAATACAGTACTTATAAAAACAACGACAACACAAAGTAGTTCATTAGCACCCTTCTTTTTGTAAGGATCGAACACTTTGTCGCGGTTTTCTCGTAATTGAATGTCGTGGTTTTAACGGGATTATTTGTCACACTTGAGTGCAAATTCGGCGTTGCTGAAATCACCTAGACGGAGTACCACACAAACATAGAGTTTCCGGTTTGGAGCTGGAAAACCCAGTAAAATGGGGATTTGCACTGAAACATAATTTACGTTACAGGATGCATCTAATGTGTTTGACTGACTTTTTATGCCTGAAATTATGAGGCATGTCGCACCACCCACGGAGCATATCAATCTTGACAAATAATTGCATCAACAGTGCGACAAATAGCTCAGACACTTACAATCAGCTACATTTCTTTTGTACACAATTGGAGGCATAAATATGGCGCACACAGAAACAGCGGAGCAAAGAGCAGCGAAGGCTGAATGGCTAGACGACACAGCAGTTATGGGGAAAGTGAAGATCACAATCTACAAGAGCGCTGCTTTTGGTTGCATAACTGGTGGCAATTATGGTCCTGGCAAGGGCAAAAGTGAAGGCGACGGCATCAACTTTAAGTGGTCGCTGCCGATAGCCAACATTTCAGGCAGCAATCAAGAGTTAATCATGAATACGTTAAACAGTTG
>Ga0209174_10000919_pt1 | contig 21439 bp, 18 predicted proteins | sample JI91814BDNA_FD_187505 | JGI IMG/M metagenome (GOLD analysis project Ga0209174, IMG submission 187505) | Wastewater effluent complex algal communities from Wisconsin, to seasonally profile nutrient transformation and Carbon sequestration -... | ecosystem: Engineered > WWTP > Effluent > Algae...
TTCTTCCATACACTTAAGGTTGAATTAGTGCATGATGAAAGGTACGAGACTAGAGAAATTGCTAAGACTTCTATTGTCGAATACATTGAATGCTATTACAATCGCAAACGTAGACACTCTGCAATTAACTATATGATCCCAGCAGAGTTTGAGAAAGTGGGATCTGTTGCGTAAAATGGTGTCCGAATTTCTAGTACAGGATCATACATTGCGGTGCCTGAGGAAATAATTTCCTGTTCGTCTAATCTTTTGGCGTAACCAAAATCAATAATTTTAACGAGCATTTTTTTAGAATTTGGATCATATCGCAGCATAATGTTTTCAAGTTTAATATCTTTATGTGCATAGCCATCTGCATGCATTAAAGCAATGGCATTAATAACTTGCCAGAAAATATCTAGTTTACATTTTTCAATCATAGTTCCTTGGACATTGATTAAAGTTCTGTCTAGTTGCGGATAGCTATTGGGGTCGTAATTGTTGTTTAAAATACCATTTTGTATTACTGAAAAAAGATCATACTCAACATTTTCAGTATACATATGTATTCTGGTGACCATGGAACCCAATAAATCTTCAGTAAAAGTTGCCACATGATTAAAATATGCAGGATGCCTGTCAGCTAAAAAATTTTGTAAAGCAGCTTCATCTAAATGTCTTTGTATTGCAGAATTAATAGCTTTTTCTGCAAACTTTGCAGGTTCGAGTTTAAGTTTAGCAAGTATTGGGAAATACCAAATATTAATATTTTCAATAGCTTCCTGTGGTGTAACTCCATACATAAATTGGAATGCTGAAATTGCGTTGGGAGTATTTTCTAAGCCCTTCATTAGAAAAGTTATCATCTTTGAAAATTCCTTGGCAATTGCTTTATTATGATCAATTTTTATCATTAAAGCCGCGCTGGGGACAAACGGATACACATTGGTTTGCCACGCCAATGAATATGTTTTATCACCACCTCTTCTTTTGTTCATGACACGTTTAAAATTATTATATAATTTGGATTTACCGAGCATAAAGCTTTTGTATGCTCCAGATACAGCACGTAATGCCGCGTAGCTACGTAAAGGCGAGTTAAACTCGCTGCGCGCAGTTGCAGCGCGTTTATAATACAGTCCACGACCAGGTGGCAACGTGCCAAAAAAGTCAGGGTTATTACTATTTTGTTTGTTATTTGCTTCATAATCAGCAATGATTTCATTGTAATGTGCCAGTAGTATGTCAGAGCTCAAGGTGGAGGCCGCGCCATCGATACTAGTTAATACTAAGCGTTTAGCTAATGGGTTAGCTTTATCTTTTAAAACTTGATCGCGCAATTCTCTAATCTCGCTAATAAATACTTCCAAATCCGATAGCTTAGGGGGCTTAGGCGGTTTGCGCATGGTATATACTCGCTTTTGCGGTCGAGGTTTAGTGTATCTGCAATAAATTATAGCAACTTTGTAATCACTGCATAGCATTTTTTGGTTTAGCGGCATCAATCTTAACAGGAGGATTACTTGGTAGTTTATTGCCAAAAAATAACATGCTTCTTGAATGACCAGATAGAATATTTGAGTCGGTTCCATCTTGATCAGCTGCTGGTGAGTCTTGGAATTGATGCAAATTATCAACACTAGAAACTTTGGTTTTGATCGCAGGTTTTTTACATGTTAAATACGCAATAGAAAGTAATATACAGATATTTAAAAAATTGCTACATAAGCTAGAGATTAAATTCCATTGTTGCAATTGAGCAAATTCTTGCAGGCCATTTTGTATAATACCTTCAGCCGCTACTAGCTCTTGCTTAAAGCTATCAATTTCGCCAGTAATATTATTCTGCATGCCAGCTTGCAGTTGTTGAAAGCTGTTTTGCACTTGTGAAATACGTTGATCAATTGAATCTAATTTAGCTAAAGCGGCTTGTAGTTCTTCCATGATCTCTCCTATTATAATCCATTTAACAATAGTACAGTTCCAAGTAATATACGATATAACACAAACGGCATGACACCAAAACGATCGAGTAATTTTAAAAATACGCTAATACAAGCATAACCACTGATAGCAGCTACTATAAAGCCTAGCAGCAGCGGCGCATAATTAATTGTTATGTCACTTATATATAACTTATAACCCTCAAGTCCACCAGCTAAGATTATTACTGGAATTGACAATAAAAATGAATATCTAGCCGCAGCTTGTTTAGTTAAGCCCATGAATAAACCAGCGGTTAAAGTAATGCCAGAGCGCGAGGTGCCAGGTATTAATGCTATCGCCTGTGCACCGCCGATTACTAATACATCGCGCCAAGTTAATTTGTGCTCAGTACGTTTTTGACTGCTAAATTTACTAGCTAAACCAAGTAATATGCCAAAAAATATAGTACTAATTGCGATGATCCAAGTAGCGCGCATTTGGCTAGCAATATAATTATTAAATAACAAACCAGCGATACCAACTGGAATTGTACCAAAACCTATAGCCCAGGCTAGCCTAGAATTTACCGTCTGTTTTTTGCCAGTTAGCGAACGACACCAGTCGTTTACCATTAATTTTAATTCAGTGCGAAAATAGGCGATTACTGCGCATAAAGTTCCGACATGTATTGCCACATCAAAAGCTAAGCCCTGATCATGCCAGTGTAAAAGTTTCGGTAATAAGATTAAATGTGCTGAGCTAGATACTGGTAAGAATTCAGTTAAGCCTTGAACTATCGCCAGTAAGAACGCATGGTATAATTCTTGCAATTATTGGTGCCTTTAAATAATATCTGTACAAAGTATAAGTGAGAAAGTTCACGCCGTATATGTTTATGGCATTTTCATAAACCTTCTAATGCTTTTGCTATCGCATATAGTGGGTATGAATGTAGGCCATTATATTCTGAATAATTATGGCTAGAGAATCTAATGCTATAGGCCGTGTTTGGATGTTCGTGTAAATATTCATGTAAGCTGCGCATTTTACCCGTAGTACCGCTTTTAGCTTCAATAGGGATGATATTTTGTTTAATTTGTATAACGTAATCTACTTCGGCGGAACTAGTTCTCGATTCGCGATGCCAATAATATAAATCTTTGTGAAAAAACTGATATGAATGTGCCAGTATTTCTTGCGCCACAAATGCTTCAACTATATTACCTTGATTAACAAACGCCTGTAATGGCTGCAAAAACCATTGTTTTAGATCTAAGCCCAGAATGGCCTGTGAGATTCCAATGTCTAATAAAATTGTTTTAAATTTATTTAAGTCAGCTTCTGCCCCCAAAGGAATGCCATGCGCACTGGTATGATAGATTGGATGCACGACACCAGCTTTGATTAATAAATCCAAACTAGGTGCCAATTCACGTTTCCTATATTCACCGGGCACCTCTTGAAATTTAAATTTATGACTAAGTTGACGTGGCACTTGATCAAATAATGCGGCAACATATTTAATCTGGTGTTTTTTCGCATATTTTTCAAAATCTTGTTTATAGTCATTAATTAAAGCTTGTTGTATTTTAAAACATTGTAAGGCATTGCCATCTTTAACCCACATAGCTACCACTTTAGGCATGCCGCCTAAGGCGAAATATTCACCTAAAATTTTTACCAGTTGGGTATGAGCTATTGCAGGCATGGGGTTGTTGATAGAGTGTTCTTTAATGGCCTGAACTAAAATATTTTCTCCCTTGGCGGCCAAAAATTCAAGCCAAGTCATAGGATACATATAGAATGAATCAATTCTTCCAACCGGTATGCCGACCTTTTCTAAAGCAAATTCAATCAATGAACCAGCGGCTATCACGTGCAGAGTTGGTATTTTTTCATAAAAATATCTAAGCGCTAATATTGCACGTGGTACTAATTGTATTTCATCAAGGAAAAGCAATGTTTTCCCAGGAACTATGTTTATCCTGCTCAAAATCGATAGCTCTTTTAATATCCTTTCTGGTTTTAGATCTGCTGCAAATATGAGATTACAGTCAGCTTCCATCTCTTCGCAGTTTATTTCCACATAGTGTTCAAATGTCTTGCCAAGCACTCTAACGGCAAAGGTTTTGCCTACTTGTCGCGCACCACGTAGTAATAATGGTTTCCGCTCAGTGTCAATAGCCCATGATTTTAAATAAGCATCAATAATTCTTTGCAATAGACTTTCCTAGATAGATGGCGATAAATCCATCATATTATGGCACCAGTTTGGTCAAATATCCACCCATTTTAGAAGCTATGATGGTCAAAATTCCAGGGTTTTTAGTTGGATTATGGTCAAAAAACGGGCATATGTTGTATATGCGCCTATTAATGGTTATTAAATTAACCATTATAAAGCTTCTTATACATTGATTTTTACCCGACTAGTTGGTAATAAATAAGACTTTACTAGAAGGCATAAGGGAGAAAATTCATGCCGTACATATTAGTCTTATATTATAGCCGTTATGGTGCAGTGGCTAAATTAGCTAATTTTATTGCCCGCGGCATAGAGTCAGTTTCAGGTATTGAAGCAAGGATTCGTACCGTACCGCCGGTTGCTCCTAGTACCGAAGTAGCGGAGCTAGCTGTGCCAGCTGACGGCGCAGTATACGTAACTCTAGAAGACTTGCAGCATTGTGCAGGCTTAGCATTGGGTAGTCCAACTAGATTTGGCAACATGGCTGCGCCCTTAAAATATTTTTTAGATAGCACCAGTGGCTTGTGGCTAAATGGCAATCTAGTTGGTAAGCCAGCCAGTGTGTTTACTTCGACGGCTAGTATGCATGGTGGCCAAGAAACTACGCTATTAAGCATGATGTTGCCGTTGTTGCATCAAGGTATGTTGTTAGTAGGGCTGCCGTATAGTGAGCCTAAACTGACAACTACCCTTACTGGCGGTACGCCGTATGGCGTCTCGCATTACGCTGGGCCTAAAAGCGACAACGAAATAAGCGAAGAAGAAAAGCAATTAGCTATGGCAGCAGGTAAGAGATTAGCTGAAATTAGCCTAAAATTAATGCCTAGCTAATTGCATAATGCATCTTTTAAAGTATGCCAAGCTAAGGTTGCGCATTTAACTCGACTTGGAAATTGTCGCACTCCGGTTAGAGCTGCAAGCTTGCCTAAGTCCTCTGACGCAGGATCTTCAGAAGTTAATAAATGCTGAAATTGACTGAATAATGCTTTAGCTTCGTTGATGGTTTTATTTTTTAGTACTTGCGTCATAATTGAGCCAGAAGCGGTTGATATTGCACAGCCTTTACTCACAAAACTCAAGTCTTGGATTATATTATTTTTGACTAACAAATATACATGAATTTTGTCGCCACACAATGGGTTAAAACCTTCAGCGTCATGATTGTGCTGTTCTAATACTTTATGGTTACGGGGTTCGGTGCCGTGGTCAATAATTAATTCTTGATATAAATTATCTAATTCATTAGCCATATGTTTAAGCTCGTTTATGAAAAATTTGCTGTACTTTATTTAACGCTACGCATAACTGATCAATATCCGCGTAGTTATTATATAAACCTAATGAAGCACGTGCGGTACCAGGGATACCAAAAAAATCCATTAACGGCATAGTGCAATGATGACCAGTGCGAATAGCTACCCCATATTGATTAGCAATGGTGCCAATGTCGTGTGGATGAATACTGCCCAACAAAAAGCTAATGATGCTAATTTTACTAGCAGCTGTGCCAATAAATTTAATCTCCGGAATATTTTGTAATTTTGCCATTGCATAAGTATATAGATCATGCTCATGTTGCTGTATTAGATTAGTATCTAATTGCCATAAATAATCTATCGCCGCACCCCAAGCAATAGCATCGGCTACCGATGGCGTACCAGCTTCAAATTTATACGGTAATTGGTTATAAGTTACTTGCTGTTGCGTAACTTGTAAGATCATATCGCCACCGCCTTGGTAGGGCGGCATTTGCTCCAGCCAAGCTTGTTTGCCATACAGCAGGCCAACTCCCATGGGGCCGTAGGCTTTGTGAGCGGACATCACGTAAAAATCACAATCTAGTGCTTGTACGTCAATTGGCAAATGCGCTGCAGCCTGCGCACCGTCGATTAGCACCGGAATATTTTTCGCATGTGCTTGGTTTATAACTTCTTTAATTGGATTTATCGTGCCTAAAGAATTGGAAACGTGGGAAACAGCAACTAATTTAGTCTTGCTAGTTATTAAATCGTCAAGCTTAGTTAAATCTAGTTCGCCAGTGGTAGTAACGGGTATATATTTTAATTTAGCACCAGTGCGCTCGCATAATAAACGCCACGGCACGATATTTGAATGATGCTCCATTAACGAAATTAAAATCTCATCATCAGCTTGTATAAATTTTTTGCCAAAACTACCAGCAACTAAATTAATAGCTTCTGTAGTGCCGCGGACAAAAATGCATTCGACACTAGATTTAGCATTGATAAATTTTTGCAGTTTGTTACGGGTTTGCTCGTAAGCTTCAGTCGCCATTTCGCTAAGAAAATGTACACCACGATGCACGTTAGCGTTACTGTCTCGATAATAAGTTTCTAGTGCTTGGATTACTGCTATAGGTTTCTGCGTAGTAGCGGCGTTATCTAGATATGCTAATGGGCAATTATTTACTTGCGTACTTAAAGCTGGAAAATCTTGACGAATTTTTTCGATATATAATTTAGCATCCATGTTAACGCTCCGCGATGATATTGCTAATATATTCTGCGATCATAGGAATAGTACAACAGTCGATTACTGGCTGCACAAAGCCGGCAATTAACATGCTAATTGCCGTTTGTTCATCAATGCCGCGGCTACGCATATAAAACAAAGCTTGAGCGTCAAGCTGTCCAGTAGTTGATCCATGGCTGCAGCGTACATCGTCGTTATAAATTTCTAATTCAGGCTTATTGGTTGCTTGGGCGCTAGGCGAGCAAAGCAGGTTTTTAATTTGTAAATCAGCGGAAGTCTTTTTCGCGCCAGGATGTACCATAATCCGACCAATAAAATCGGTAATTGATTTACCTTTAAGTATGCCGCGCGAGATGCTTTTGCTAGTGCAATATTCATGTTCATGATCAATTTGTAGTAATACATTTTGTGTTTCGCTGTCTATAGTATACGCCAAACAACTAGCCTCGCATTGTGCGTTTGCGCCTTGCAGTTTAATTACCAGTTCAATGCGACTTAAACCTCCGCCAAACGAGAATATATTGCTAGTGACTTTAGAATCTGTGGCTTGATAAATATGCGTAGTAGACTGTTGTGCAATACTGCTGTTTTGGCTCGCATGCTGTAATACACAGTGTTTAAGTTGTACGCCAGTCGCACAGTTAATATCAGTACCTACGATATTATTGCTACCGTTATCATCGCTCATTAAATATTCGATAATTTGTACTTGTGAGTTCTGTCCGATATTGATTATGTTTTGTGATTTGTTACTTTGCGCAGCGCTATTTAATAAAATAACTGGCTCAGAAACTATAGTATCAGCAGGGATATTAATAGTTAAACCTGCAGTACTAACGCTAGCTTTTACTTGAGCAGTTTGGGCTGGTATGGCCTGACCAGCTTGATCATGCCAAACAAAAGTATATGGCGAGTTGCTAGATAAAAAATTCGCCGCCATTATTGTTCCGCCCTACCTTTAAGCCAAGCATAACCTTTAGCTTCCAGTTCTGCAGGTAAAGTTTTATCACCCGAATAAATTAACTTACCATCTGACATTACATGCACAAAGTCTGGAGTAATATAGTCTAATAAACGTTGATAATGAGTAATCATTAATATTGCTTTGGCTGGATCACGTAATGTATTGACGCCATTAGCCACGTCTTTAAGCGCGTCTATGTCTAAACCGGAATCAGTCTCGTCCAAAATGGCTAATTTTGGTTCTAATAAGATCATCTGTAAAATTTCATTACGCTTTTTTTCACCACCAGAAAAACCTTCGTTAATTGGTCGATATAAAAAATCTTGGTCCATGTTTAAAACTGCCATTTTCTCTTTAATTAATTGCAAAAATTCTATGGCATCATATGTTGCTAGGTTCTGATGTTTACGTACTGCATTAACTGCGGTTTTGATAAACTGAATATTGGTCACGCCAGCGATTGCCACTGGGTATTGGAAACTCATAAATAAACCATTACGCGCACATATTTCTGGTGCCGTAGTAATTATATCTTCACCATTAAATTCTATAGTGCCTGATTCTATTACGTAATCTTGGTTACGTGCCAAAACATTAGCGAGCGTGCTTTTGCCTGAGCCATTGGGACCCATAATAGCATGGATTTCTCCAGGATTAATCGTTAAGTTTAAATCTTTAATTATGGTTTTTTTATCAACCGAGACTACTAAATTTTTTATTATTAGCATAGGTTTCATCCTACTGATCCTTCTAAATTTACTTCGAGTAATTTTTGTGCTTCGACCGCAAACTCCATGGGTAATTCGCGAAATACTTGTTTACAAAAACCATTTACAATTAGCGAGATTGAGTCTTCTTCGCTGATACCACGCTGCCTACAATAGAACAGTTGATCATCGCCAATTTTGCTGGTGGTAGCTTCGTGTTCAATATTGGCCTGCGGATTTTTCGCTTTAATCGTTGGGAACGTATGCGCGCCGCATTTATCGCCCAAGAGCAATGAATCGCATTGGGTAAAATTACGTGCTTTCACTGCGAGACTGCTAACATCGATTAACCCACGAAAAGTGTTTTGACTACTACCAGCGGCAATACCCTTAGCAATTACAGTGCTGGAAGTGTTTTTGCCAATATGGATCATCTTGGTGCCAGTATCGGCTTGTTGGTGATTATTGGTTAAAGCCACTGAATAGAATTCACCGACGCTATTATCACCAAATAACACTACGCTGGGATATTTCCAAGTAATTGCTGAGCCAGTTTCGATCTGTGTCCAAGATATTTTAGAATTTTTACCCCGACAATGGCCGCGTTTGGTGACAAAATTATAGATCCCGCCTTTGCCGTCTTTGTCACCTGGATACCAATTCTGTACGGTAGAGTATTTTATTTGCGCGTTATCTAGTGCAATCAGTTCAACTACAGCTGCATGTAACTGGTTTTCATCGCGCATTGGTGCGGAGCAACCCTCGAGGTAGCTGACGTAACTGCCAGCTTCGGCGATAATTAACGTGCGTTCAAATTGTCCGGTTGCTACCGCGTTAATTCTAAAATAAGTAGACAATTCCATAGGGCATTTTACCCCGGCTGGAATATAGCAGAACGATCCATCTGTAAACACCGCGGCGTTTAAACAAGCAAAGTAGTTATCAGTATATGGCACTACGCGGCCCAAATATTGCTTAATCAAATCTGGATATTTTTGAATGGCTTCAGAGATCGCGCAGAATATCACGCCAGCTTTGGCTAGTTTATCTTTAAAGGTAGTTGCGACTGAAACGCTATCAAAAACTGCATCAACCGCTACGCCGGCTAACCATTCTTGTTCGCGTAGTGGTATTCCAAGTTTGGCATAAGTTTTTAAGATTTCTGGATCAACTTCATCGAGGCTAGTTAGAGTTTTTTTCTTGGGTGCTGAATAATAAACTATATTTTCATAGTTAATTTTAGGGTATTTAACATTTGCCCAAGTAGGCTCTTTTAGGGTTAACCAATGTCGATAGGCTTTGAGACGCCACTCCAGCATAAATTCTGGTTCATTTTTCTTCTGCGAAATAAACTTAATTATATCTTCGTTGAGTCCGGCTGGTGCGCTGTCAGATTCTATATCGGTACTAAAGCCGGCGGTATATTTTTGCTCAATAAAACTATTAATTTCTGAGTTTTTATTCATTAGCATTCCCATGTTGCTTGGCTATTGCCTGTAGGTCGCTTACTTTGATCGTGTCTAAGGATTTTATAATTACGCGGTTGATTTGTACCCAGGGGGCGTTGATTCCACAATTACTATACATAGCGCAGTGCTCTTGCCCTAAACTGCAATCCATAATCGCCATGGGGCCCTCTATTACCTCTATTATATTGGCTACGGAGATGCTGCTGGGGGCTTTGGTTAGTTTATAGCCACCGCTAGTACCACGAATAGATTCAAGCAGATTATGTTTAGCTAGGCGTTTAAGGATTTTGGCGGCAGTGGGCTTGGAGATATGCGTATTCAGTGCAATATCACTCGTTTGCGCTACATAATCAGGGTTCTTGCCCATATAGCCCATTATTACTAGCGCGTAATCACTAAGTTTCGAGATCCTGATCATAAATCACTTTTATACAGTACTGTTATGGTACTCATTAAAATCTTCAGCGCTAAGTATAATCTATTTCGGACTAAAAATGTACTCTTTGCCCACTGTCAAAAAATTGTCAAAAAAGCATCAAGTCTCACCCTAGTTTGCCGATATTTTATTTAGTTGGATAGCGGATAAAGCAAAGTGAAACTAGAAAAAGATATATTAATCGTAGCCATGTTGGCCAGTTTGGGTGGCTGTGCACAAAACGCGATCGTAGAACAAGATAGCGATAACGTATATACGCCAGCTAAAGTAACTAAAATATTTCCTGCGAATAAAAACGCCATCAATAACTTGGCGCAAAATACTGCGTATGAGTTGAGTCATGCTGCGTATGAGTTGCATCATCGCGCCGATTTTAGTAGCAAGGTTAAGGGTATCTATATTTCACAATCTACCTTAGAAAATCGTGAATATTTACAGTATTTGATTAATCGTTCCCAAAAGGCTGGGATCAATACGTTTGTTATCGACGTAAATGCAGTCAGCAATGCGTATGAAAAAAATATATTATTAGTAAAAAATAGTGGCATTCGTTACGTCGCGAGGGTAGTAATATTTCCATTTGGCGGTGATCGTAGTAAAGTGAAATCCGAAGCATATTGGATGAAACGCTATAGACTAGTAGATGCGGCCATTAATCTAGGTGCTGATGAAATACAATTAGACTATATACGTTACGCAGCTTCGAATGCTGCCTCAGCACAAAACTCACAAGATATACATGAAGTAATCCGTTGGTTCAAAGATAAAATTGGCAATCGTGCTAAGTTACAAATCGATGTCTTTGGTGAATCAAGCTTTAAAGAATCAAGGCATATCGGCCAACATATACCTACGTTTGCGCCTTCAGTAGATGCGGTTTGCCCAATGTTATATCCTTCTCATTTTGAACCGTTTAGAGAGCATGCGCGTAAACCGTATGATATAATCTATGCAGCTTTGATGACACTTAAAAAGCAATTTGCGGGTGAGAATATTCCGTTTCAATTATACCCATATATAGAACTTTCAAATTATCGCCATTCGTTTACTGATGAACAATTGGTCGGCTATATAAATAGCCAAATCAGAGCGGTAGAAGATGCGCAAGCCGATGGTTGGTATGCGTGGAGCGCTGGTAATAAATACGACCGCTTGTTTGATATTTTGGGCGGTTAGTTTGGTTTAAAGTTTAAAGAGCGCTGTATTGCTTCTTCAAGTTGTTCTTCCTCAGACATAGAAGATATACTTGAGCTGTTGCTTGACGCTGAGGCAGAAGACATACCATGACTGAATTTTAGTGGTGGTTTAGAAGATATACTTGATGATGCTGAGACAGCAGATCCTTGAGTAATTTGCTGTTTAGTAATTGCAAATCTATTTGGTAAAATATTATCTAAATTAAGGTTGTCTAAATCTTCAATCATGGTTATGGATTTATCCTGCTGGCATATGCTAGCAGTTTTTTTACACTGTTCCATGGTTTGTGTGATACTAGATAATGTACTATCGTTTCCACAAGCTTTATATAATTGTGGATTGTTATTCCGTGTCTCTAGGGTCATATTGCCTAGCACTGTACATGGTGAGTCTAACCAGTAAGCATTAACAAAAGCTAGATCTTTTCCAATTATAAAGCCAGATTTTTTTATTAGGGCGCTAGCAGCGTCCATAAGGTATTTAGGAATAAACGGAGATTCACAGTACATAAATACTACTTTAAAGTTCTTATGTTTGGCTTTTTTCTGCATCAATGCCATGCTATATTTTTCCATAGCATCAGAATTCATATTAGAATTATTTAATATAACACTAATATTGCTATTGTCACTGATTCTTGCATTTACCTGTTCAAAAATATCAGTTTTGCTCTGCCATTGCTCCTTCTTCGCATAAAACTCACCAAGTGTAGGATTATATATATCAGAATCTATGTTACACACCAAGGTTTTTTCTTCTAGCGATGACTCTAGGGCAAATACTGGGGCTATTTGTTTATAATTTTGACCGCTACCGATAACAAAAACTAAGGAGCTGGCATCTGAATCTGCTATTTGTTGTAACATAAAGTCATGCTTTGCAATCTCCATGTTACTTTTTTTATTTAATTTTTCTAGTTGCGTAAACACTGTAGCATCTATAATCTTATCATCAAATACAAACTCTATTGCTTTTAGTAATTTTAAAAAATTTTGCCAGTCAACATCTGATTGGCTGGATGCTTTGTCGATAGGGAATGATAAAAATAAGTCTTTAAATTCTGATAGTAAATCATATATTTTGAAACCATTGATATTAGTGAACTCTTTATCCAGAGCTCGGAAGTTGGCCACAAATGATTTGGCATAGATTATATATAAATCCTTCTCACTTTTCATTAATTCACTAACCATGGTTCCGTCATGCATAATAGCCATGGATATTGAACAATTAAGTCGAGAAAGAATATTGGTTGCATTAACATTAAAGTCGTGTAGCAGTCCATTTAGTTCCTGATTGGAAGTTTGTTGTAACTGTTTAAGATTAATCATATATCCCCCTGCAAAACTTAGTCATCTTACCCAGGAAGCGGAGTTTCTTGCAATAGCTACACAATAGCTACAATTGTAAATATCGTGAAAATATCAATTATTTTGCGTTTAGATACACGTTTATAGTTGTATGCACACCTAGTTTGTATGGTTAAACTCAAGAATATATAAAAAACCATTAATGGGGAGAAAGTGGCTTTTGCTAATTTAGGCCGAACTTTGGTAGGTTAAGTAAGATGCCAGAGCTAAAAATCAGGATAACCGGTAGCTCACACTTGAATCGTGGGCTTTATTTTGATTTTCATTATTGCAAACACTTTTAGCTAAATGCCAATTAAACAACAAGTCATTAGTCCTTGGAGTTTCTATGGAGCTTCTGATTCTAGTCATATCAGTTAATTTGCTACTATTTTTTTCTAATAAATATCCATATTTTAGATTATAGGCACTGACAGTGCGCACATGAAAATTTTCACCAATACCCATAGTTCTGGCAATATTACTAAGCGGTGGAACATCAAAAACCTGCGCATAACGTTTAACATCAAACCATACCGCGTAACCACTATTTGGTATCCCATTATTATCACCTGGTAAAGCCACTTGCATATGACACCAAGCATTTGCATTCGGGTCACGTTTTAATCCTTCACAAAAACCATTGCCTAATGATAATCCATGATTTGGCTGTTTACGAGTTAACCTTAGATCACTATCCATACCATATTCAGAACCTCGATATAATATACAAACGTCTTTCATATTGGGATCAAACATACAGGAGACTTCAAAAGCTAAAACTTTACGCAAGAGCTGTAAATTGTCTTCTTCGTGCATAAATGTATGATAATCATGATTAATTTCTCGCCGCTTTTCTATAGTGTATTTTTGTCGAGAAAATGCATCGACCCAATCACCAACAAAATTATGTAGTTTACAAGAAAAACTTAAACTAGTACCAGTTCGTTGCAACTCTAAAACTAATGCATCATTAATTGCACGCCATATTTCATATTTGCCAAATCCAACGTTACAAAAATGGTAAGATGTAAATAGAGATTTTATATCATTACCTTCACTAACACCGCCTAAAATTTGCCATAAACAGTTTTCTATATTACCATCGGTTAAACATAACTCCGCAATTTCTTCGTTAAACATTAAGTCAACAGAACGCATCGAGTTTACTGCACTTTGTAGTTTTTCATTTGCTAATGCCCGAGCTTTATCTTGTAAATCTGCAAGCACTGGCATTAGTATTTTTTTATGTATACGCGATAATTCTATGTTTTCTATGGCCGAATACAAATAAAATTGATATAAATTTTTAGGAACTTGAATTATACAAATTTCAGGATTAATTTTTTGCAACTGCTCTAGTACAACCTCTTGTTCTGCTGTATACAATTTATCTCGCTGCTCATCACTCAATTCATTAAGTACAGATGCATGCAACGGGTTAGTATTCAACGGATATGGTAAAGTCGATAATAGGTAAAACGCCGCTCTACTCTCAGAATAAGTTAGCTTAGATTTATTTGATGTATATATTAGGTATTCGTGGTTCATGTTTATTATCTTTATTATGATTGCCAATAATCCTATCAATATTTACATTCTGGTGCAATATATGTATATACATATATTGCTAAAGCCTTGCGTTTGGATACTCGTTGACTGTTGTGTGCACACCTATTTTGTATGATTAAACTCAAGAATATATAAAAAACCATTAATATTGAAGTCGTTATGTTTACGCAATATCACCTGCTCCATGGTGCAAATATTAAGCCCAAATTGGTCGCAGATCTTGGCAATAAATTTAATGCTATGTGCATAACGGCCACTATTTTGTAATACATAATTTTGCTGCTCATCTTGTAAGGTTTCAACGGTAAACGCAATTTTGCTGTTGGCCCGTAATGCACTGACTATGTAACTAAAAACTAGACTTAAATCACCAATGTACACAAACACATCAGCCGCAATAACTAAATCAAATACTTTTAAATTATATCCAGGGATAGTATCTAGTATATTTGCTTGACATAAGCCATCATACGCATTTAACATTCTTGCTTGAACCAACATTTGGCTTGATAAATCTACACCAATTAAAAAATTGGCTAGATCGCGAAAATAAATGCCGCATAAACCAGTGCCACAGCCTAAATCTAATACGTTTAGGGGTTTAGTTGCATCAGTTATATATTTGCCCACAGCCTGGCGTAATAATTGTGGCACAGAATAATTTAGCTGGTCACTGACGTGCTTATTATAATAACCAGCGTATTGGTCAAATAATTCTGTTACATATTCGCTTGGTGCAGTTGATGGTGACGCCTTATTTTCTAAAGCCGCAAGCATGTGTTGTGCTGTTTGGTTTTCTGGCTGTAAACTTAAACTGGTTGCAAAGTGTAACTTAGCTTTATCTAGTTGTTTATCACGTAAATATAAGACAGCCAGATTGTGATGCCATTCAGCTCGTTCTGGCTGTAATTTTAAAGCAGTTATATATTGTGTTATAGCTTCTGGTGCACGCCCTAAATCTAAATACGCTTCAGCTAAGTGTCCCTGCAATTCTGCATGATCTGGGTTATTAACCGCAGCTTCTATTAAATAGGGTAGGGCAGAAGTGTAATCTTTTAGGCTAACATATGCCATTGCTAGATTTAACTTAGCATCAGTATGCCCAGAATTTAACTTAATTGCCGTTTGATAATGGCTAATTGCTTGCAGGACCATATCAGTTTTAATATAACAATTAGCTAGATTATAATGTGCCTCCCAACTGTTGGGATTTAAACGTATGGCTTTTTCGTAAATAGGTAACGCTTGCACAATTTGGCCCTGTGAATAATATAAACTCGCTAAATTATTATGCGACTCAGAATTATTTGGCGCTAATAATAAAGCCTCATTTAAATGCCGTAGCGCTAATTCAAAGTTACCAGATAATTTATATGTGTTGCTTATATTATTGTGATATACAGATTGTTTCGGATCTAGTTTAATAGCTTGTTTAAACGCCTGAATAGCGCTATTTAACTTGCCAGATTTGCCGTAAATGATACCTAATAATTGCTGTAAATCAGCATTATTAGGTTGCTGCTGGATTAGTGTGAGGCATTCTGTTACGGCAAGATCTAACTTGTTAGATTGTAGGTAATTTATTATTGTTTGAATATCTAGCATGGTAATTACATTTACCGGGCCGGCACAGGGACCGGCCCCTACGAATTAAAATTATTTACTAGATTTAGGTTCAATTTTTAATAATTCAATTTCAAAAATCAACGCCGAATTAGGTTCAATCACGCGTCCAGCACCTTTCTCACCGTAAGCTAAAGTTGCTGGCACAAATATTTTCCATTTAGCACCTGGTTTCATCAACACCAAGGCTTCTTGCCAGCCAGGGATTAAGTTTTCCAGCTCCAGCGTACTAGGTTCATTACGGCTATACGAGCTATCGAATTCAGTGCCATCAAGTAAAGTGCCGCGATAATTTACCGTTACAATATCGCCATTTTTTGGTGACTTGCCTTTACCGGAAGTTATTTCTGTATATTGTAAGCCACTAGTTAAAGTAGTTACGTTAGGATTTTTTTTGTTGTCTGCAAAAAATTGGTTGCTTTTGATTAGGTTGGCAGCAGCAATTTTTTGTTCACTGGCATTGATTTTAGCAATTTGCTGATTTTGAAATTGGACGATGGTAGTTTGCATATCTTTCTCAGACATGGCAAGTTTATTTTTTGCAATTGCGTCGTTTAAACCAGTGGAAAATTGCTTAGTATCAATTTTAATTTCTTGTGCAATAAAATTCTCACCAGTTTTTACGCCTAAACTATAACTTAGTTTATCCAGCTCAGTAGAAGGGGTAGTACTAGCCGCAATAGCAACTGATCCAAATAACAAAGCAGGCATTAAGAGCAAGGTTGGAAAACGCATAATTTATCCTTCTGTTGTTGGTTGTGAGCTTTAAGTTAAGAAATTGTCTCATTTATTCCGCCAGCCGTCAAACGCTGTGGATCAAGAATGCGCTTTAGTTCTGCTTCTGATAAATTGGTCATTTCTTTAGCCACTTCGATTATAGATCGGCCTTCTTTATAGGCGCGCTTGGCAATTTCCGCGCCTTTTTCATAGCCAATAATCGAGTTCAAGGCTGTGACTAAAATCGGGTTTTTATCCAGTTGTGCGCTTATATTGGCTTGGTTGACTGTGAAACCAGCTATGGCCTTATCAGCAAGGGTTCTGGCTCCATTAGCCAGTAATTCTACGCTTTGTAATACATTAAAAATTATTACTGGCAACATTACATTGAGTTGGAAGTTACCAGCCTGGCCACTTAACGACACCGTTAAGTCATTGCCCATTACTTGCGCACAGATCATGTTAATTGCTTCTGGGATTACCGGATTTACTTTGCCAGGCATAATGCTGCTGCCTGGTTGAATTGCTGGTAAACTAATTTCACCTAATCCTGCCAATGGCCCGCTGTTCATAAGTTTTAGATCATTAGCAATTTTGTTGAAAGTTACAGCAGTATTGCGTAATTGGCCAGAAAACTCTACCGCCGCAGAAGGGAAGCTTAAGCCCATAAAAAAGTTTGCCATTGGCGTAAATTCAATTTTTGTTAAAGAACTTAATTTCTTATTAATAATTTTACTAAAGTCAGGGTGGGTGTTAATCCCAGTGCCAACCGCGGTACCGCCTAATGGTAGTTGTTGGAGAAACGTACAGCTATTTTCTAGTTGTTGCATATTATTTTCTAGCTGTGCCACCCAGCCACTTAATTCTTGCCCAAAAGTAACGGGCATGGCATCCATTAAATGCGTACGTCCGGTTTTTGTTACATTGGTTAGTTCTTTGGCGCGCGCACTGATAGTTTGGATTAAAATTTTTAATGCTGGCAATAAATTAGCCCGTGTTTCTAGACAGCAACTTAAGTTTAGCGCGGCTGGAATTACGTCGTTGCTGCTTTGTCCCATGTTGATTTGATCATTTGGATGCACCGACAGATTAACTTGTTGTTTTATCAAATGCGAGATAACTTCGTTACAATTCATATTACTGCTGGTACCAGAGCCAGTTTGAAATACGTCGATTGGAAAATGTTGATCATATTCGCCGTTAGCTATCGCGGTAGCAGCAGTGCTAATCGCATTGGCCGCTGTTGCATCGAGTAATTTTAATTCTAAATTAGTTTGTGCCGCAGCATTTTTAATTAAACTTAACGCCCGTATAAAAGCTCTGGGCATGGTCAAATTACTGAATTTAAAGTTATTTAGTGCACGCTGTGTTTGTGCACCGTATAGCGCACTATTTGGCACCTCTAATTCACCCATGCTATCTTTTTCGATTCTATTGCCAGGAGTAACTGTCATATTTAAATACCTTTATGTTGCTAGGTGACGTAATACATACTGTAATATTCCACCATGTTGATAATATTCAAATTCTTTGGGGGTATAAATACAAACTATTGCCTCGAAAATTATATTTATATTATCAGAATTAATAGCGCTTACGGTAATAGTTTTTTGTTGTGCCGTAAGTTTAGATACAGTAATACTATATTGCTCTCTGCCAGTTAAGTTTAAACTAGCTGCAGTAGTACCTGGTTTGAATTGTAACGGTAGTATACCCATGCCGATTAAATTTGAACGATGGATGCGTTCAAAACTTTCAGCAATAACTGCCTCTACGCCTAGTAATTTAGGACCTTTAGCCGCCCAGTCACGAGAAGAACCAGAACCGTATTCTTTACCAGCTAAAACTATTAATTTACAATTGGCTTGTTTATAACTCATTGCTGCATCATAGATTGCCATCTCAGTTGCAGTTGGTAAAAATATAGTTTTATCCCCGACAGATCCAGGGATTAATAAATTTTTCAGGCGTATATTAGCAAAAGTTGCGCGCATCATTATTTCATGATTCCCACGTCTCGAGCCATAAGAGTTAAAATCATTTTTATCTATACCGTGTGCGATTAAATATTTACCGGCGCTGGAATTAATGCCGATACTACCTGCTGGTGAAATATGATCAGTAGTTACTGAATCGCCAAGCATTACTAATACACGTGCGTTACTAATATCTTGTATAGTTTTAGGTTGCTTAGTAATACCAGTAAAATATGGGGGATTTTTTACATAGGTAGAATCTGCTTGCCATGGATAAAGATCGCTTTTATGCACGTTTAACGCTAACCATTCGGCATTACCAGTAAACACGGCTTTATATTTTTCGGTAAACATGCTGACACGTAGACTAGAACTTACTACTTGTTGGATTTCAGCTTTAGTTGGCCATAGATCACGCAGAAATACTGCTTTGCCATCTTTACTAGTTGCTACTGGTTCAGTTGCAAAATCGATATCCATAGTCCCAGCTAGTGCATACATAACAACTAATGGCGGTGAAGCTAAATAAGCGTTTTGTACATCTGGGTGAATACGTCCTTCAAAATTGCGATTACCTGATAAAACAGCAGACACAGATAATTTGCCAGCATCAATCGCTTGGCTTATTTCGCTACGTAATGGTCCAGAGTTACCAATACAAGTGGTACAACCGTAGCCCACTAAGTAAAAGCCTAAGTATTCGAGATATTTGCTTAAATCCGCCTGGGCTAAATAATCAGTTACTACTTTAGATCCAGGAGCGAGACTAGTTTTGACCCATGGTTTAGAGCTTATGCCGAGAGCGTGAGCTTTTTTTGCTATTAGGCCTGCGGCAACCATTACATCAGGATTAGAAGTATTGGTGCAGCTAGTTATCGCTGCAATTACTACTGCGCTGTTATTGAGAGTAAGTTGTTGCTGATCTAATTCAAATGCTACGCTTTGGGTTAGATCTTTATTTTGTTGTTGCATATTTTGCCGAAAAGCTTGCTTAGCATTACTGATCATTATGCGATCTTGCGGTCGTTTGGGGCCAGCGATACAAGGCTCGACGGTGCTTAGTTCTAAGCTTAAGGTATCAGTATATTCTGCTGTACGACAGCCAGTAGTGCGAAATAATTCTAAGGCTTTAGCGTATTCGGCTACTAGATTTATAGTATGCGCATCACGCCCCGAAATAGCTAAATAATCTAAAGTAATTTGATCAATTGGGAATATACCGCAAGTAGCGCCGTATTCTGGAGCCATATTGGCTATAGTTGCGCGATCAGCTAATGGTAAGTGATCTAAGCCATCGCCGTAAAATTCAACAAATTTTCCAACCACGCCTTTATTACGCAATATTTCTGTTACGGTTAAGACTAGATCAGTTGCGGTAGTTGTTTCCGGCAATTTACCGCTCAATTTAAAACCAATAACTTGTGGAATAAACATGGTGATCGCTTGACCGAGCATGGCTGCTTCAGCTTCTATACCGCCGACGCCCCAACCTAAGACACCAAGGCCGTTAATCATCGTAGTGTGTGAGTCCGTGCCTACTAAAGTATCTGGAAAAGCCATGGTGACGTTAGCTTGTTGTTTGGTAAACACTACTTTTGCTAGGTATTCTAAGTTTACTTGGTGTACGATGCCAGTACCGGGAGGAACGACTCTAAAATTATCTAATGATTCTTGCCCCCAGCGTAAAAAACTATAGCGCTCTTTGTTGCGAGCTAATTCTATCGAAGTATTTTGTTCATAAGCCGAAGCATTGCCAAACACGTCGACCATAATTGAGTGATCAATAACTAAATCAACTTGTGATAAAGGATTTATTTTTTTCGGATCACCGCCTAGCGTTTGCATTGCATCACGCATAGCAGCCAGATCGACTATCGCTGGTACGCCAGTAAAATCTTGCAAGATTACGCGCGTAGGCACAAAGGCAATTTCGTAATCAGGGATGGCTTTAGGTTGCCATTTTAATAAAGCCTCGATGTCTTGTTTAGCAACGTTTTCGTTATCTTCGTTGCGTAATAAATTTTCTAATAGTATCTTTAACGAAAAAGGCAGTCTGCCAACATCGTAAGCAGCGGGGAGTTTAGATATATTAAAAATAGTATAATTTTGGTTATCAACTTTTAATGATTGTTTGCAGCCAAAACTATTAAGCATCTCTCGTTCTCCATGACTGTGCATACCACGATTCTAGTAGTTTAGTGGCGGATTACAAGATGATGTTTCTAAGCGCGGTTGCTTGTTGGAGAATCTTGCGTCGCGCCTAGAAATGTAGTAACTTTCGCATCTGTATCGACGACTCTTATTAGGCACGTAGCTCAGTGGTAGAGCACCACCTTGACATGGTGGTGGTCGGTGGTTCGATCCCACTCGTGCCTACCAGTTAACTAACAACGTTTTAAAGTTCTTCTACATTAATTCTTATTGATTGATCTTTTTCATTCAATCGTGAGCTTCCGGCAAATTAATTTGCAGTGAAAATGACGTATCGGAAGGACACTCTAGCTTTATTAGCAAGTCAACCCCTCCCGTGAGGGTCTCAGGAAATTGAATTACAAGTTGATATTTCATTTTTAACTCCTATATAAATGCATCCGTTAAACGCACAGTTCGAAGAACTCACACTAATTATACATGTTTAATTAGGTTCGATTAAATTATTGTAACTACTCGCCCCCTAGCGCATGTTCGGATCGAAAATATTTTTCATAATCCTATTGACACGTATTTTTGGGTCTAATTTTGCTTATCCATAAATCCATTCCAAACATGCCGCTATAACGATCTCT
>Ga0209174_10000920_pt1 | contig 21423 bp, 36 predicted proteins | sample JI91814BDNA_FD_187505 | JGI IMG/M metagenome (GOLD analysis project Ga0209174, IMG submission 187505) | Wastewater effluent complex algal communities from Wisconsin, to seasonally profile nutrient transformation and Carbon sequestration -... | ecosystem: Engineered > WWTP > Effluent > Algae...
CCAGTACGACTTGAACCTGACGGGGTCGCACTTGTGCAGCAACGACCACAGTTCGTCGGGACGGTTCAGGACTGGCGAGCCAGTCAGCAGGAATGAGCGCGGTGTGATGAGCCGGTGGACAGCCTTCGTCCGCTTCGACGTGCGACCCTTGATCGAGTGAGCCTCGTCGCAGATGAGGATGTCCCACGGCATCAGCCGGATGGCCTCGTAGTCGTTGGCGATCTGCTCGTACCCCATGATGAGGATGTCGTGGTCGAACTCGGCGCGCTGCTTCTCTCGCTGCTTCGGGTTGCCGTGGTACACCATGAAGGTGTAGTTGGTGTTCTTCTCCAGTTCCTCTGCCCAGTTCCACTTGAGGTAGGACGGGCAGACGATCAGGATGTGGGCAGCCCAACCCTTCTCGAAGTCGATGGCAGCGATCGTCGCCGCCTGCAAGGACTTCCCGAGTCCCATGTCGTCGGCCAGGATGAAGCTCGACATCTTGGCCCCCATGCGGACCCCGTCGATCTGGTGCCCGTAGAACTCGACATCGTCCTTGATCTTGGCGAGAGACTTCCTGGTTCGGCCACCAGCGGCGGGCACCTCGGTCACGAGATCACCCCCTTCAGTGCTTCGCGGTACCGATCATGGGGAGCGCAGCCCCAGTTCTCGCAGTCGTTGAGCAGGTCAGCCAGCAGGCTTCGTAGACGCTCAACCTCATCGCATGTCGGGGTCAGATCGAACCAGACCCAAGCGTCGTCGTAGGTTCGTTCGACTTGACTGGTGATAGTGGCCTTGAACTCGGCTTGCAGGTACTCCGGTTCCAGGTCAGCAAGACCATCTGAGCACAGGTTGCACACCTTGCGATTGAGTGAGACGCTGGCCTGACCTTCGTTGATGTCGACCGTGACGACATGAGAAGTCCAGCCATCCAAGCAGGAGAACGGCTTGGGCGGCTGGAGATAGTAGGGGTCTTCTGGTTCCATGTATTCCCACTTGATCACGGCCATTCCTCCCAGTCGACGGTGGTTACACCTTCAGCGGTGAACAGGTCTGCGTTGACGATGTCCCAGTCTTGTGCCCAGTCGGGAGCGCAGCCTTCGCAGACGGTCTCTTGGTGTTCACAGGTGGCCTCATCGACCACCATGACGGGCACGGGTTCGTTGGCGATCCGAGTGACGCGGCCGTCAGGCTCGGTGTACTCGGGGTTCTTGAGAATGATGTTGAGCTTGATCACAGATCATCCGATCGAAGTGATGAGGAGCACCAACGCGCCGATGGCTGCGTAGATGCCGAGAAGGACGCACAGCGCCTTCACGAAGGGCGGAAGGGGGTCGTCAGGATTGAACAGCACACGGGAAGTCTAGACCTGTTGTCGGGTGAGAGAAGGCCGGTGAGAGGCGGTGGGCGGTGCCCCTCACCGGCCCCTCGATCAGAACGGCTCTTCGTCGTCCGGGATGGACGCTGCGGGAGCCGGAGCAGGCGCGGCCTCGGGGCCGGAGCGCTTGGCCGACACGGTGCCGGAAGGTGACTCGGTGGCGGTGGGTGCAGTGCGGACCTCGACCTCGACCTCAACCTCGGCGTCATCCTCGCGGCGACGGGGAGCGGAGATGAAGCGGCGGATGCCAGCGAAGTTCTTGCTGTACTCGGGCCAGTCGACCGGATCGGTCTCGGCGCCCTTGGTGAACTTCGGGACGGCGTACTCGGCGGTGCCCTTCCGCATCATGACCGACGACAGCGTGGTGACGTAGGTGTAGAGCGGCTCGCCAGCGGCGACGAATCCGCTGATGTAGGTCTTGATGGGCTTGATGCCGGTGCGGGTGAACGACAGCAGGGCGGGGATGTTGCCCTTGCCGTCGCGGACGATCAGCACCGGGACGGTGTACTGCTCGTTGCACCACGGCGCACCCGACTTCGGGTTCGTGTCCCACTCCTTCAGGTTGCAGGTGTCGCACGGGAGGCGACCCTCCATCACCCGATCGAGCGGGAACCCCGAAGCACCCTTGGTGGTGAGGTGGAACTTCTCGGCATCGGGGTGGCCGACCTTGTGGTCGTAGCTCCGGCAGAGCGGCTGCTCACCCTTGGCACCCGGTTCGGCGGGCCACAGGATGCGCTGCTTGACCAGGCCGAGCATGACGACGCTGACCGAGTCGAACTCCTCGTTGGTGAGGCTCAGGACGAAGCGACCGGACTCGTGGTCGAGCTTCAGGATTGGTGTCGTGATGTCGGATGCGTCGACTTCTTCGAGACCGTCGACACCACCCTTCGATCCGGCAGGGACGGGCAGGTGATCACTCATGGTTCTTCTCGTTTCTCATTGGTTCTCTAGTCGCCGGTAGGTGAGAGGCTGTCGAGGCATCACCCGACCGGGTGCCGACCACACTAGACCACTCTGTCTGGTGTGTCAACATTCAGACCGTTCCCGGCAGGGTGCCCCTCGGGAACGGCTCGGAGATGACCGTCTGGGTCGCCTCCAGCGTGGTCGTGGTCACTGTGGTGTCGCAGGGCTGCATCGACCACCGCGTCACGCCAGCGATGCAATCGTCGGGCAATGGCGGGATCGTGGTGGGCGCAGGCGGCGGAACGTAGGGCGGCTGGTAGCAGTCAGTGGGCACGGTGTCGACCGTGGCTGAGGTGTTGATGGTCGCGATCGTCCCACAAGGAGGAAGGCCACCGTCGTTGTTGCTTGGCATGATGATGCTCGGAGCACCGCACCCACCAAGGATGATGACCAGCGTTAGGCCGATCAGCGCCAGGGCAAACCACTTCTTCATCTGTTGTTCCTCTCGATCTTCCAAGTCTGATGTGCATTCCAGTGGGTGGTGATGATGGCGTAGAGACTCATGAAGCTCACCCACAAGATGGACTCTCTCCACCAGATCATGGTCGGCACGATCAAGACGATCCACAGGAGCGTCATCACGAGCTGAGTCGGGAACTGGTCGATTCGTTCTTTGATCTTCGTCATGGACGAAGACTACAGCAGTACCCCGCGCTCGACGATGTGGCGGAACTGCCGGTACCCCTTGAAGTTCCCGATCTGCTCTTCACCAGACCTCATCGGCCGACAGACGAACTCCAAGGGAGCGGCGTGCATCGGCCTGGCGGCGATGAGCTTGTCGAACAGGGCCAGGTCGCCAGGAACGTCCGGGACGCCGTCGTGGTTGAGGTAGCTCACCCGAGCGCACCGAGCGGCGCTGACCTTGCGCGCCTGACTGGCGGTGAGGGCTTCGCCCATCGGGTTGACGTAGGGAGTCACCCACTCGTCGGTACGGATGAAGGCGGGCTGCGAGCACTCGTAGATGTCGAGCATCTGGTCGACCACGGCCCGAAGCTCCGGCTGAGCCATCGGAGAGAACTTGGTCGCACGCTGTGCGAAGAAGTTGTCCCACCCGTCGTTGGTCGCCCCGAAGATGATCGTGTGGTACTGGAACCACTCCATCGGCCGGTTCAGAAGGCTCTTGTGGAGACGGGTCTTCTTCTCGGGGTGAGCTTCGAGGTACTCGCTGATCGAGGTCGTGGTGAACTCTGCGATCTGCTCCAAGAGATTGATCGCGTCGTCCCGGTCCTGACCTTCCAGCTCGTCACCACCCTGCATCCCCGGCTGCTCGGAAGCCCACACGACCGGCATGGCTGCGTTCATGATGGCTCGCTGAAGCATCTTCTCGACCGGGATGGCTCGTGATGAGGCTGAGCTGCGAGAGTGGCTGCGGTGGGTGTTGACCTCGGCCAGCACGAACCGATGGAAGGTTGCTTCCATGATGGTGAGGCGGTTGCCGTTGTTCACCACGTCTGTCAAGAGATTGACTTTGATGGTCACAGGTTTTCTCCGATCGTGAAGTTGTAGAGGCGACCGAACTCGCGCAGGAAGCGCACCTCGGTCTCCTGGATGTGGTCGTAGTAGGGGATGTCCCTCAAGTTCTCCATCTCGTAGGCGAGAACCTTGTTGTCTGCCTTCGCTGGGAAACCGCTCGGTCGTGCTCGAACCACTCCATCTCGGAGCGCAGCGGCATGGCACGAAGTCGACTTGCAGCCCAGCCGTTGTATTCCGGGTCGAGGTCACAGGAAAGGAACTGACGTCCGAGTTGCGCAGCGACCACTGCGGTCGTTCCGGAGCCCGAGAACGGATCAAGCACCACATCGCCTGGATGGGAGCCAGCGAACACGAACTTACGCACGAGTTCCTCGGGCTTCTGAGTCGGATGAGGCGTCTTTTCGTTCATGCCGTTACAGGTCGTTGGGACCTCGATGACGTCCTTCGGCTTCGCGCCCATCGGGTGTGGGGTCCAGTCGTCACGGCTCGGTTGTCCCTTGCCGTACGCCGAGGTCTCAGCTTGCGGATGGCTCGGGTATTTCAGCGTGTGAGCGCCGTACGGGATTCGGACGAAGTCGATCTCGGAGAGCTTCTGACGCTTCGACTTGCGCAGGTGAAGGATCGACTCGTGCGATCGTCCCCAGTCATTGCCGAGGTTCGCCTTGTTCTTGTAGTGCCATACGAGCCAGCGCGAGGCGGCGAAGTACTTGGAAGCCGGATGCTTGAGGTCGGCAAGGATCTCAGAGAAGCCGCAAATGTAAAGGCTACCGGTCGGTTTGAGCACTCGACTCGCCTCGGTGATCCAGGTGAGACTCCAGGCAATATATGCCTCCTGAGATTCGAAGTTGTCCCAGTCGGCCTTCTTGATGTTGTAAGGCGGGTCGGCGAAGATCAGATCGACGGTTGAGGACTCGAGCGACTGAAGCCAGGCGATGGAGTCGCCTTGGTAGATCGTGCCTTCGGGGGCCACGATCTGAGGTTGAAACGAACCGACACCGACGGGATCGAAGTCAGGGCTCGTCGCCAGATCCCGGACTTCACGAGACGTGGCCATCGAGACTCCACCCCTTGGCGTTGACGTGCTCGTCGGTCGTGTGCAAGCTGGCGTCAGTCACAGAATCCACCTGACGACCCAGATGGTTGCAGCGATCACGATGGCGCTTGAGCACACCATCGCGACGAAGCCTCCGACTGTGGCTGCTCGATCGTTGGGATCGTGCCTGTACCTCATTCGTCTTCCTTCCTGTCGATCAGATAGCTGAAGAACATGTAGACCACGCCGACGATGGTGCCGCAGATGAAGGCGGTCTTGAGAACGTCGACGATGGCTTCGGTGGTGGTCATTCGATCTTCCATCCGTGACGAGCCAGCCAGAGCTTGAGTTCGCGCTCGCTCACTCGCCACTCCGGCTTGTCGCCTGGTTCGGAGATGTTGATGGCCTTCATCCTTCGGGAGCCGCCGAGTTCTCTGCCGGTGAAGGCGATGCGGTGGCGGGTCTGCTCGATGGAGAGGCTCAGGATCACCGCGACTTGGTCGACGGTGTAGAGGATGGGGTGCTCTGGAAGCCGAACACGCCGGAGCGCATACGGGACTTGGTCAGTCACGATGAACTCCGGCGTGTTGCAGGGGCGTGGTGGCTCAGGCGGAAGCCTTGGCCTTGTCGGCGCGAGCCGCAGCGCGAGCCTTGGCGGACTTCGCACGCTGGTCATCGAGGAAGGCATCGAGGGTCGAGTCCTTCCACTTGGCGGTGAAGCCGTTGAAGGCCAGCGGCTTCTTGTTCACCTTGATGTAGCCGGTCTCGCCCCAGCGGACGATGGCGGCGGTGACCGCACCGGTCGACGGGTGCTCGCCGTTGACGTTGGTGACGAGCTGAGCGATCTTGTGGACCGTCAGCGGGGCCTCCACGTCCTTGAGCGTCCCGGCGTCGAAGGACCGCAGGATCGAGTCGATGCGGGCGGCGAGCCAGCCACGACCGAAGTGCTGGCGGGTCTGCTTCTCGCCCGACGGCTCGGGCTTGACCTTCGGGGCCTTGGGAGCCTTCGGAGCTGCCGGGGCCTTGGCAGCCTTCGGGGCGGCGGGGGCCTTGGTCGCCTTGGCGGCGGGCTTGGCGGCGGGGGCGGGCTTTTCCGCGGCTGCGGTATCGGGGGTGGCACGTCGGGCCATGATGGATTCTCCTGTGTGTGGGTTGCTGTCGGTGAGCTTGTGCTCTGTTGTGATTGGTACCATACCATCGTCGCAACCAGAGTCAAGAGTGTTTATCAGATTTCTACGGACCACACCAACGGCACGAGATGCCGGTCGGCGTAGAGCGTGCTGTCAGCTCGGCCCTGATCGCCAGAATCTTGAGGCCATTGTCAACAAGTTGTCTCCGTGGCCCGTCGTGGCCGCGCAAGCCGTCGATGGTGTGGTAGGTGTCGTGCAAGAAGTGCAGGTCGGCCAAGAGTCTTTCTGTCGACACATTCGGAATCGACCTTGTTCGGACGATCCTCATGACTTCTTGACCTTGACGTACTCGACCATCTGGAGACGCTGAGCGATCTGGAGGGTCTGCGTTGGATGCTTGTCAAAGAACCCCCTGCACGCCAGCTTGTCTCTCTGGTCGAGGGTCTGATGGCACACGATGGTCGATTCATCCTTCGTGGCTTGAGCGATCATCTGCTCCACTCGACCCGGTTCGAGGCTCATCAGGTTCCCTGGCCTGAAGATGCAGGTGCTGCACATCTTGGCGCAGACGTGGACCTTCCCATTCCGGAAGATGTTGGTCTTCATACCCACAGCGTCGGCCTCCCCAGTGAGATCGCCAGCAGGTCGAGCGGGTCGATGTGCCCGTTCGCGTAGGCGATGAGTCGAGACAGAGCCTTGCGACCATCCTCCGTCTGGATCTTTCCCTCGACCACTCGGGTGTGAGGCAGCACCGGGTCGTTGTACCAGACCACGTCGGTGCCAAGCTCTCGCATCGCCAAGCCGATCGAACAAGCCCGGCAGGTCGGTTCCGTCTCGTTGCCATGCAGGCACAGGGCGATCTTCCACATGTCGATGCAGACCTTGAACTGCGTGACTCCCGTCAGTGCCACCACGGCCAAGTACCTCCGATCTCCAGCAGCGCCATGCCAGACTCCTCAAGAGTCTTGTCGGCCTTGCGTTGGTTGCACGGGAAGCAGCTCGTGACGAGGTTCGCCATCCCGTCGGTGCCACCAAGAGCCTTCGGTCTGACGTGGTCGATCGTCCTGGTCTTGCGCGAGACCTTGGTACCGCAGTACCGGCAGCGGTGTCGATCTCGCTCGAACACCTGCTCGCGCCTACCGGTCTTCATCGAAGACCGCCAGGACTCTCTGCTTGATCTGAGCCAGGCGTGCATTGGTCATCTTCACTTCTTGCGTGAGGGTGGCGACCAGTGCCTCCAGGCGCTCGATCTCCCGATCTTGCGAATCGTCCATGAGGGCAGCCACGGCGATCGGGTCTTCCCACGTCGAGAGCGAGACGGCATCGGGAGCGTGGTCGAAGTCGCACCGCTCGTGGCGCTCGACGATGTGGGCAGCCAAGCCGGTGATGCCTGTGCCGATGACGAAGTCCTTGCCGCAGGTGCAGCGGGTCAGGCTGTCCTGCTGATCTGGGTCCAGCTTCTCGGAGCCGACGACCCAGAACTTGTAGGCGTCGAGTGTCATCCGGAACTTGCGCTCGGGCGGGACGACATCGTGACCGTGGTCGGTCAAGTAGATCCCCATGACCATCTGAGCGAGCGCGTCTTCGGTGAACTCGCCCCACTGCTCCTCGGTCAACGGGGTGTCGTCTTCTGCGAACCACGAAGGGTTCCGCCACTGACCCAGGATCGCGGTGATGTGGGGGAACTGCGTCACCTTGAAGGCAGGCAGCGTGAACGCTGGCTCGACCCAACGCTCCATCGCCTCACGCTTGTTCTTCTTCGTCGGTGCCTTGCGTGGCACCTCCAGGCCAGCGCGGCGAAGCTCTGCCACGGTGTTCTTGAACCCGCGCCAGTCGCTCGATGTCGAGGGAGCGATGACGGTGGCCCCTTCGGGGGATATGAAGCGGATGTGACTTCCCGTTCGCGTCACGGTCCAGAGCTTGGACTCGGCGTAGCGAACGAGGACTTGAACGTCTTTGTCGTTGACCCTGATGGTCATGGGATGATCTCCTTGATGTCTTTCTTGGTGAGTGTGAGTGTCTTGGTCTCTCGACCGTCGAAGTACTTGACGATAGTTCGGTCATCCTCGGTGCCGCCCCAGAAGACGAGACGGCAGACGAGTCCCGAGATGGTGCGGACCTGCTTGCGTTGATTGGCTGCTCGGCGCATGAGTTGGTCTCTCTCCCATTCGCCGTCGACCACGGTGCGACCCTTGCATCGGTGGCACATCTTCTTGACGCCATCGACGGTGATCACCCCCTTGCCGTAGCAGCGGAGACAGGTCATCGTCATCAGTCGGCCTTCGTCGTGCAGTTGATGCAAGTGCAGAAGACGTTGTGACTGCACCTGTCTTCGATCCGCTGCACCTCGTCAGCGAAGCGCAGGGCCAAGTACATCTCCCTGGACGTGCCGTCGGGGTGCAGCTCGGTCGCCAGGAACTCAGCGCCGTCTCGATCGAAGGTCCACCTGAACTCCGTCCCGTCTTCGGAGACTTCGATGTTGGTGTCTGGAACTCCATACCAGGTCTTCATTTCTTGTTCTTCTTTCGGGTGAATGCGATCAGCTCGATCACGAGAACGATGAGGACGGCTACGAAGAATGGCAGGCCGCTCTCGATGAGGCCGCTCACCAGATCCCCTTCACTGCATCGGTCTTCGCTCGATCATCGACGAGCGTGTAACGCACCGTCGTCTTCGGGTCCGCATGACCGAGGAGGTCTTGCGTGACACGGAGGTCGAGGGTGTTGTTGTAGACCGCCGACCCGAAGGTCATCCGGCCGTCGTGCGACGCGACCGGCCGCTTGATCCCGCACTTGGCTCCCAGTGTGGTGAAGGCCTTGCGAGCACCACGATCTGACAAGCTGATGTAGGGGTCGTCGTCTGGCTGGTCCGCTGGCTTGCAGGCGTCGAGGATGGCGAGCAACTCCGGCGTGACCGGAAGCCACCGCTCTCGGGAACCCTTGCCGACGACCCTCATCTGCATCCGGTCCCGCTTGATGCTGGAAGGCCGGATCGAACGGGCCTCGCTGATTCGTAGCCCAGCGAAGCTCGTCAGGGCGATCAGAGCGGCGTGCTCGGGTGTCGTGGCCGATTTCAGCATGAGCTTGGCGTCGTCCATGCCTCCCGGCAGGGGATGTGCCGGTGGAACGCCCACCGTGGGCATCCGGAAGCCTGGCATCGGCACGTCGTAGCCGACCGCTGCGGCGAAAGACCGGAGCGCGCTCAGTCGTCGCTTCGCCGTGGCTGGCGGCTGAGAGGCGATCTGAGAGGTTACGAAGTCCTGCGCCGTCCTGGCGAACTCTCTCGGGTCGAGCACCTCGATGCGTTCGTGCTCGAAGTACGTCTTGATGTCAGAACTGTATGCTCTGATCGTGTTCCTGCTGTAGCCCTGCTTGCGGAGGCTCGTCTCCAGAAGGAGCAGCGCCTCCGAGGGCGCGATTGCTTTCATATTCTTCTCCGTTGTCGGTAGGCGCGAACGCCGTTGTGTCTTTCTTGATCAACACTGGTGCGAGCTTGAACACTCGGGGCTGAATCTCCTCGTCCCCTCGCTCCACTGCTGCTTGTGCGACTCTATCGAGATACTGGCACACGGGCAACGCCGCGTCACATGCTGTGACGAACAAGTCCTTGATCACCAGTAGCTCCTGCTCGGTCATCGACGCGAGCGCAAGCCACACGGAACCACGGCCTACCTTGATTGACAGGCCGACGTTCTCTGCGCCATACGCTTCTGCTTCTGACTCGTACTCCCCCTTGCGACCGATATACAAGTCCATCCTGATCGACTGCGTCGTCGCCCAGGCACGAAGATTCTTCGGCATCGGACGGAAGCCACGCTTCTGTACCGGGGGTTCGGGTTCCTTCTTGACGGGTCGCTCGTTGGTATGACGACCCTTGGCGTACTTCATTTCGTCGCACTCCCTTCAGTGAGGGGCACGAAGGAGACCTCTCCATCGGACACCGGGTACTTCTTCGCATCGGTTCCCGGTGCCGTCTCGTAAGCGGGGATGTCGTTGTCGGGGTCGGCGGAAAGGCAGACCGAGCAGAGCCAAGCTGTGACTCTGGTCTTGATCACCTTCCCGCCGACCCCCATCTCTCTGAACTGAACTCGCTTGACGATGAGCGCGCTGCGATCCTTCGGCTCCAAGCACTTTGTGCAGGCGTAGTTGATCTTGCGCTCGGTCGTCATCTCAGCTCCAGGGGTGGTCCCAGTTGGCGTTCAGGTACTTCTGTCCGGCCCCCATCAGCCATCTCAGATCGGCAAGTGCGGCTCGCGCTCGCACCGGCTCGACCCTCTTCAGTTCGTTGCACATCTTCTCCAGGTCGTAGATCGAGGGCACTGTACCCGAGTTCCGCTGCTCGGCGGCTTCGTAGAAGCTCGTGAGCGTGTCGGCATCGAGTGGCTTGCGCTCGATCGGTTCCGGCCGTGGTGTGGCCGATGACGGTTTGGCTGATCCGAAGAGTCTCATTCTCTTGACACCGTGTTCTTCATTGGGTTCTCCTAGTTGTCGGGTTGGACTTCAACAGTCCTGTGACCGTCGCGAGCGGCGGTCAAAGCACGGTTGATGTCACCGATCGGGTCGGAGTCGGGATGGTCCCAGGGAAGCGGCTTCGGGAAGTGGACGGGGCAGGTGGCTCGGGGGAACCGGAGCACCACGAAGCCGAGACGACGGTGAGGGGTGCAGGGCAACTGCTTGCATTCGCACTTGATCTGGGTATCGGTACTCGGCATGTCCGGAATGTTGCCATACCGGACACGCCGAGTCAACCGATACGCCCCGCAGAGAACGTCCTTCCTTGCGCGATCCCGGCCTGACGATGTGCCAGGGCTTCGCTCGCTGCGTCTCGTTTCCGCGACGCTTCGCATAGGTGTTCTTCATGTCTCTCCTTGCTGTCGGGTGGAGCGAATGCTCCCCGTCGCACACCGACTCCCACTTGATCGTAGGAGCCGGTGTACTCGGGCAATCTTCACTCTGGCGCGTAGACCATCGGTCGAATGTCGCACTCTTGTTCGTCGTCCGATGCGCTGTCGCACTCGTTCTCGTCGGCTTCGACGATTCCGTTGTGGACCGGGCACCAAAAGACGCCTGTCTCCTTGTAGATCGGCTCAGCCGGAACGACGTTCAGCTCCAAGACTTCCCACGCACTGGCGTAGTCTTCCTGTTCTGCCCACTCGATCCCTTCTTCGACCGAATCGAAGGTGCCAGCGGCGCTGAACCCTTCTGCGATCGTTCCGTAGATGACGACGTACTTCATGACTTGTTCTCCGGTTCTCTTGTGTCGATGGCGATTCCTCGCCGGATTCCTTCGGTGACGTGAGCATCCGCACCTTCCGCGGTGCTCGCTCGACAGGCGAAGGGCGTTCCTGGGATGAGGGTCGAGTGGACGTTCTCGAACGTCCACAAGTCCAGCGTCCGAGAGAACGTCCCCCACTTAATGAACAGGTCTCGCGTTGTTGTCACTTGACCTTCTCCTTCTTCTGCTTCGTCTCGACCTGCGTGCAGCCCTTGTGATCTGCACAGAAGAACCGGCCCATCTGCTCGGACCCGTCGTCCATCTTCATCTGAGCGGTGAAGCCCAGATCGCGGACGGCGGGCTTGTGGCAGATCGACCAGCCCGATCGTGATTGGGCGTCCTTGATTGCGACGCCGCACTTCTGATCTTTCTTCATGGTGTCTGTCTCCTTGCTGTCGGTGATGCAAGCTGCATCCGGCTGAGTACGAACCTCCACTTGATCGTAGAGGCCCGTACTCAGGCAGTCGAGCTTGATCTTCAGTGCTCCTCGGGGGTCGGGCAACCTTGCTCGCCGTCGTCGATCCGAGCGCCACAGATCGGGCACTCTTCGTCGGCTCTTGCGAACTGGGCCAGCAACTTGCTGCTGACCGTCGTGGTCACCCACTTGCCGGGGATGCCGCCTTCGATCTCGCGGTGCGTGATCTCAGGCATCCTTGCCAGCCTTGGCGAACTCGATCGACTTCATGAGGCTCTCCATGAGGTCGCCGCCTGCTTCCGGCAAGGGAGCGGGGAGGGTCGGCTCGACGCCGCCCGCCTTCGCCATGATGAGCGCACGAACCTTCGGGGCCGTGTCGTCGATGATGAAGGGATCGTCGATCCCGACAGCTTCGATGAGTTGGCTCGCGAGGTTCATGTGGTCTTCGCTCACCTCCATGAGTTCGAGCGGAAGGGCCTCTCGCACCTGATCCGAGGTCTTGACGTAGAGCAAGTCCCCGGTGGGAGTGATGAGGCCGTACCTTGCGGGTCCACGGAGGCTGAACTTGACGAGTGCGTACACGTCATGCGAAGCCATCGCGCTCACGAACAGCGAGAAGGCCATCTTGACGGCAGCATTGACGCTGCCCTTGGTCTTCTGTGGCCGAACCTGGGCGATGTCTTCCGTGACGTACCCCGAAGCGAGGCTCCGAGGCACGAAGGACACGATCTGAGCCACACCTCGTTCCAAGGTGCAGGCCTTGATCTCGTCGTCGGACAGCGTCACGAAGACGCCGGGGTTCGCCTCCGCCATCTTGACGATGGAGTCAGCTTCGACGACTGCTCCGCTCGACTTGTCGATGACGGCCCTTCCTGCTGGACGGGCCGGATCGCCGTTGACGAACTCCTTGCGGGGAATCCTCGTCTCTTCGCTCCCGACGTAGACCGAGAGCGGGATCGTGAGAAGTCCCCAGGACACGGTGATGCTTCCGACCGAGCGAGTCGGCGCGGGAGCCTTGGCGTGTGGAATGAACATGGTGTCTTGTCTCCTTGTTGTCGGTTGGTGCCGAAGGCACCGGATGGTGCCGGAACTCGGAAGTTCCGGCAACGCACCGCTGTCTTCAGCGCATCGTCAGGATGCTCTGGTACTTGCCCGCTCGCACGTCGGCCACCAGTTGAGCCTTGTCGGCTCGCTTGAGGGTCCGACGCTCACGGTCGTTGCACTTGCCCGACCTCGATGTCTTCGAACGAGCGTTCTTGACTCCGTGGCCGAGCATCTTGCCCTGATGAGCTGTCTTGCGTTCGCTCATCACACACGCTCCGCAACCGCAAGGCGGCTGATGTACGGAATGTGCTTGTCTTCCCAGCAGTCGGGACCGATCCCCCGCAAGCGGGAGAGTTCGTCCGTCAGGCTTCGGCCACAGTAGGCGCACTTCCCGAGGAGCTTGCCGTACAGGACGGCAGCGCCAGCGGGGTTCTTCATGATGTGCTCCATCTGAGCTTCGTACTCGCCCCGGAAGAACGGATCGTCCGGCCACTGCTCACCGAAAAGCTCCTTGGTGTCACCGGACTGCTTCCGCAGCTCGATCACACCGACCGGGATGTTCGTCCAAGACGAGGTCGTCTTGCCCCAGATGAACCGGCCACGCCGCGTGTAGCGACGCTTGACCGTCCGCTTGATCACGAAGAAGGGGTCACCTGCTTCGGGCTGCCATGCGTAACGGCCATCCGGCATCCCACGCAAGTCCATCTTCGAGGTCATCTCGAACATGGGAGCCTTGACTGCGGGCTTGGGCGGCAACGGAGCCGGGACCGGATCGAAGCTCGGCACCGAAGTGCCGGGCACGATCAACCCCTTCTGCAACGCAGTGACCAGATTCTTGGCGGTCGCATCGCCCACCAGGGAGCGAAGCTTGTGCCATGCCCACTTGCCATCGTGACTTACGATGTGGTGAGCGTAGAGATGGTGCAGGCCCAAGATGTTCTGCTTGCACGTCGTGCAGTCGTACATCTTGTACATGCGGGGGTCGGTCGGCCGAGGAAGCGTGGACTTCGGCGGCTCCGGAGGCGGGAAGGATGATCCCGGTGCCGGAGCAGCCGCAGCCTTCGGTTCGAGGGTGAAGTCCGGCGTGGCCGGGTTCTCATCTTCGAACCAGAGAGCGCGCTCGTCACCTGTCGCAACTTGATACAGGAACGAGACGGCCCGGAAGGCTGCATCGTTGTCGAGGCCGGTGGCGTCGCCGAGACGTCGATCGGCGACGAGTACGAAGGAGGCTGTCGTCCCCTTGACGTACTTCTCGAACTCCCAAGGCGCATTCTCCGCCCCGCCGAAGATCTCCATGAGGGTCTCATCGGTGAAGAGCGGGCGCAGCGCCTTGAAGGTCAGCCGAGTGGGCGGATGGCTGAGTCCCTTCAGGAGTTCCTGAAGGTGCTCGGGGAAGGACCAGATCACTGAGTCCAACTCCTGCTTCGTCCGCCGATTGATGATGAAAGGCATTGCCTTCTCCTTGTCTCTTTGTCGGGTGGGCCAGGTGGCCCGCTCAAGTCATCCCCCGAAGGCGATGACCTGAGCGGACCACCCAGAACCTAAGTTCCGGGTGGTACCGCTGGAGTGGAAGACTCCGAATCACATCAAGCGCTTGCCCAGTTCGTCGATCAGACGAGGAAGATCGTGAAGTCCGTCGTACCGGATCGTGTCCAGTCCGTACCGCTTCGGATCTTCGTTCTGCACGGCGACTGCTACCAGACGGACCTTCTGCTGCTTGCAGAGACCGATGTTCCGCTGAAGCACTCGCAGTTCTTCCTCGGGGTTCTCGGCTGGCATTGCGCCATCCGTGAAGTACATGACCAAGCGATCGGTTGCTCGCTCACTCATGGACACCCTTCGGTAGAACTCCAAGGTGTGGCCGTCCAGGTTCGCCTGGTGATGACGAAGGTTCAGGCACCGTGCCTTCGCCTGATTGTCCCACGAATCACCAGGATTCTTGACGTGGAACATCGTCAATTCGTACCTCCCGCTTCGCATGTAGTCGCCGGAGTGACCGTACATTGCGAAGGGGATGCCGAGACGAGACAGAAGCTCGCCCATTGCGAACCCGCCCGTCTTGATCGTCTCGATCCTGCGTCCGGAAGTTGAACCGGAGCAGTCCAAGCCGATCGTGACGTGCCAGTCACGCTTGCGAGGCAGCGAGCGACGAGCGAAGACTCTCGGATCATCCAGAGCGACTCGGTACAAGTGCGCCGAGTCGAGGCGAGGCCCGGACTTCAGGCTCCGCTGGATGCCGACCTTCGCGTTCTCCGTGAACGCCACCCGAAGGCGACCGAGCACCGGATTGATCTCCGAAGCACCGGGCGCACGTTCGAGCACCGTCTCAGAGATGAAGTCGCTTCGCTCAACGTTCTTGATCTTGCGAACGTTGTACGAGGGATCGTCGAAGAAGTCACGCTGATCGAGCCACAGTTCGAGAAGTTCTGTCTCTTCCCGCTCTGCTCGGGTGGGCGATTCGTCCTTGTCGTCATCGGCGTGACCCATCGCTCGCTTCAGATCTTCCGCTGCCTTCTTGGCAGTGTTGACCTCAAGCTCACGAGCCTCCTCGTCGGAAGCTTCCGTGTCCTCGCCCATGTCGGGGGCCTTGCTCGCCTCACCCTTCTCGTCATCGTCGTCGTCGTCATCGTCGAAGTCGTCGTCGTCTTCGTCGTCGTCATCGTCGTCGTGGTCTTCACCACGGTCGCCGGTGGCGTCATCGGAAGACGAGCCGTCCGTCTCGTGGTCACCTTCCGGTGATTCGGGACTGTCGGCCTTCTCGCCCTCGCCTTCGGACTCCGGTGCGATCATGTCGTCCGACTTGATGGAATCCCCATCGAGTCGGTCGCTTGCATCATCGTCACCGGCTTCGTCAGGCTCGGACTCGTCTTCGTCGTCGTCGACTGGACTGCCGCCCTTGGCGGTGTCGTCGTCTTCGGCGTCGTCTGAGCTACCTTCACCGTCGTCGCCAGCGTCGTCACCATCTTCGGTGTCTTCGTCGTCGGCGTCGGTGGGGGAACCCTTGCTGTCATCGGGACCATCTTCGTCCGATGGTTCGGGCGGCTCGGTGCGAAGGTCGATGACTTCGACCTCCATGTCTTCGGGAATGTCTGACCAGTCGGGGGAATCGTCTTCATCTGATTCCTCCGGCTTGCCGTCCGTCAGGACGACGGTGATCTTCTCGAAAAGCTCCGAGCGACTGTCGATGCAAGCGCCGTGCTCACGAAGGTAGCCCAGCACTTCGAGCGCCAGGTTGAGGCGATCGGTTGCGCTTGGCTGCATCGTGGCTGTCTTGACGGCGGCGATGATCCGCTCGTCGGTCACGATGGGCTTGATGTCTTCCCCGAGACCTTCGAGTGCGTACTCGTATCCGCCACCAAGGCAGTAGACGGCGATCATCGCACGGCTGTCGAAGTCACGCTCTGCCCAGGAAGTCCAGCCATCCGGCGTCTCCCACCTTCCGGTGAGATGACGACGGTGACCGGCCTTCAGGGGCAGCATCGTGCCCGGTCGCTTCCGGAAGCCAGCAGCGTTCACGAAGATGTCTTCGATCGCGTTGGTGACCAACGGAAGCCACAGGTCGAGAGCCGAAGCAATGCTCATCGCTTCGTCCATCCTGGCCCACTCCAACTTCCTGAGCAAGCTGTCGAGCTTGGTCGGATCGTCGGGGAACTTCATCTTGACGAGGCTGGTGACCACCCGAAGGCGCTCACTCGCATCGACCTTTCTGAAGGATTCCTCGACGATGTGGAAGATCTCGTGGAAGCAGGTGCCGTCAGTCTCGTCGAAGACCCGACACGCTTCGCAGCGCATCTGGTCAAGTTCGTCGCGGTGACCGCAAAGTTCCTTGATGTGTTCGGTGTCGTCTCCCAGTTCCAAGGGGACTCGCAACCAGATGGTCTTGCCATCCGTCATCGAAGATGTCGGGTGAGGCTTGACCTTCAGGGCACGCTTGCCGGTCAAGACCTGTGCGAGAGGCTCGTACAGATTCTTGATCCGGATATCGAATGCAGCAGTCGCCCGCTTGATGCGGGTGATCCGATGCTCTTCTGTCATGAATGACATGATCGTTCTCCTTGTCACATGGTGTCGGTAAGGGTGGGTTGCCTTGAGGGCGACCCTCAGTACCTTCCAACGTGTGCTGGAAGATACTGAGCGTCGCCCGCCCCGAAGGGCGGGCTTGCTCATCAGACCCCGTAGGGGAGCCTGGACTTGATGGTGGATTCGGCCACGGAAGCCGTCTGCGGATCGAGGTAGTCCAAGTATGCGATCTTGTACGCGTCGATCAGCGGCCAGTCGATCGCAAGACGAGCGACCTTGATGTCCTGCGAGAGCGTCCAGTGATGGGGAAGCTTACCCTGCTTCACCATCTCCCGGAGGTCTTCGCTCACGTCGAGAATCGCCTTGAGCTGAACGCTCGTGAGCTTCTCGCCGTCCATCTTGTCCAGCGCCTTCCCGATGATCCCGGCGCAAGTCGGGCGGTCGGGCATGTTCATCCAGTGGAAGGCGAGTCGCCGCACGTCAGCACTTGCCATCTCCTTCGCACCGATGTTGCGGTAGTCCCAAGACGGGTTGATCGCCATGTGGTGGAAGCAGTAGTCGTGCCGACGGAAGCGGTGACCGTAGATGGTCAGCTCTCTTGAGTCATCCAAGAGTTCACGGTAGAACTGCTGGATACCTTCCTGCGGAAGGTTGTACTCGTCCGAGAGGACGTGACACGGCTTCTGAAGGTTCGTGGGAAGGAACCCAGGCTCGAAGATCGTCTCGCCGCCGCGCACCTGCTGAAGGCCCAACGCTTGCTCCGGCTCCGTGTACTCGTTGTACTGGATTCGGTGGAAGGGCATGTTCATCTCGTAAGCAAGCCAACGGACTCCGTTGGTCTTGCCCGAGCCAGGCTCCCCGACGTAGCAAAGCTGCATGTCACGAGCGTAAGACACTGTGACGAACTTGGCGAGAAGCCCGGTGTGGTCGACGTAGAGAGAAGGATCCGCGTTCGGATCGCCAGCCTTCGGGATCATCTCCTGCTCCTCTTCGGAGAAGAAGTCGGTCCGGAAGATCGGGTAGAAGTGCTCCCGCTTGCTGGAGGGCATGTCGAGCTTGCGCCATGCCCGAATCATGTGCTTGTCCTTCTCTGCGATCGGCCCGTCGGACTCGGAAGCCGTGGGGTCGATCGTGGAGAAGAGTGCCTTGGCCTTCGGCGCTGCGACCTTGGTCACGGTGAACTGCGGAAGGAGCTTGGGTGCAGCGATGTGCTCCAAGATTCCCGGGTTCGCCGTGTTCCAGTCGCACCCTTCCGCTTCCTTGCGGACGCGGGAGTTGAAGATCACGATTCCTCGTGCCTTGCAACCGAAGATGTCGTGCTTGTCCGAGACAAAGGCGTTCTTGCAGTCGAGGCAGCTAGCAACCTTGGTTGTGGCTGATCCGGCCGCTTCGAGCGCCTTCGTGTCAGGCATGAAGAGCGTCGGCGTGAACTGGACCGGAGTCGACGGCTTGTCGAATCCGTACCACTTGCACGATGCCGCCGTCTTCTGAACGACGTTCATGTTCGGCTCGACGGTCATCTTGCTCTTGTCCGGTTCGGCCAAGAGCTTGCCGAGTCGAGCGCACATGGGCGTCGTGATGGACTCGTCGTCGAAGAAGGCTCTCGCCTGCGACGCGTCGAGGTACGAAGGACAGTCAGTGCAGTCCTTCACATCAGCTTCGAATGACATGATTGGTGTTCCTTTTCTTGAGTGTCTCGTTGTCGGGTTGGAGCATGAAGCTCCGCTCAGTCGCCCGAAGGTCGAGCAACTGAGCGAAGCCTCATCCTACGCAGGACGAGGCTTGCAGTCCAGAGGACTATTCATCTTCGCCGAAGAGTGTTCGGCATCCCAGCTTGATGAGCATGGGAGGTACTTCGCGGAGTGGCACGATGAAGATGCCAAGGATCGAGACGGTCACGACGCTCACCACCAGGAAGATGATGAAGACGAGACCGGCCAGAGCCAAGGTGAGATCGGCCACACCACGGAAGAACCCGCTCTTGCGAGCGAGTGGGTTGGGTGCTTCGTTCCGGAAGCGGATGACCGGCGACCGGTTGGAGCGAAGGCCCCAACCGATGCCAAGACCCCTCATCCTTGCGGTCGATAACACATGAAGTGTCGATCGACCGTCGCGTACATGAAGGTCATGGACAGGTGAGCGTCTTCGATGGAGTTGTGAGCTTCATCGACTTCGACCACCAGCACCGGCGCACGGTACATGAGGTTCTTCGCGGCTCCTGTCGCAAGACAGGGCTGCTCCACTACCTCGTAGCTGAAGTTGTCGAACGGGATCACGTCTCCGGGCAGAAGCTCGAAGACGGGAACTGTCAGCAAGTTCATGGTGTCTGTCTCCTTGTTGTCGGGTGATGCAAGCGCATCCAGCCTGGCAGGAAGCGACGGTATCGCGTCCTGCCAGGGTAGTCGAGCTTGATCTAGTTGCGGAACTTCTGACGTGCCCGCTTGATCTTGCGGGATCGGTACTCACCGAGTTCGTGCTTGATGAGCATGAAGATTGCCCCGGCGACGACGCCACCGATGACCGCTTGGTAGAGGCCTTCGTAATCGTGGCCGGTCACGGCAACTTCACCCCGGCCAACTCGAAGTAGGCGATGGCTTCCGATGCGCTGGACCGACCGTGCCGAAGGGCACCCACTTCGTAGCTGATCTTGGCAGCGTGGGCGTAGTCTTCGGTGATCCAGTGGAAGTCTCCACCAAGGCACTCGCGGACGAGCACCACGGTCATCGCTTCGTCGATGACGAGAAGGGTGGGCGTGATCCTGTACTCCAAGACCGTCCAGACGTTCTCGCCTTCGACCGTGCGGCATTCCTGCACTTCGTATTCGTAGGTGAATGACATGGTGTTCTTGTCTCCTTGTTGTCGGGTCGATGCAAGCGCATCCAGCCTTCCACCGAGTGACCCCGGTGGAAGGGTAGTCGAGCTTGATCTAGTAGTCGGTGTTGAAGCACTCTTCGGTGAGGTCGACCGTGTTGACTTCGTAGTGACCCCCCATGTGGTCGCACCGTTCTTGGGGCGTGCCTTCGTCGTTCGTCTCCGGATCGAGCACCACGACCAAGATGGTCGGGGGGTCGATGTCGAAGGGCTCGTCGAAGTTCTCTGCGATCTTGATGATGTTGCATCCGCTCAAGAGCGGGGCAGCCACCAGGGCAGCGAGAAGCATCTTACGCATTCTGACCACCCCTTTGCAGAAGGATGTGACCGGCCATCCAGATCGTCTGGAAGTCCTCGATCTTGGTGGTGATCGAGCCTGGGATCAAGATTCCATCGCCTTGGTCCCAGAAGGCATCGACTGCCTTGTCGTGCTCCAGTTCAGTCACCTCGAAGGTGACCCCTGGACCCAGGACTAGCTTATGAGTACCACTCATGTTGTCTTGTCTCCTTGTTGTCGGGGGAGGTTACCCTCCCATGAAGGATCGCAACTTGTCGATCCCTCATGGGAAGGTGCCCGATCGCGAGACCGGGCACCCTCCACCCTTTCCGACTTAGAGACACCATATGTCGGCTACCGAACGTAAGGCGTTCGCTTGGTCCGGACCTAGGGGTCGGGTTACGAAGCTAGTAGCAAGGTCATGCCAGTCACAACAGGGGGAAGGTACCCGACCCCCACTGAAGGGGATCATCCGGACCCGGAACTTAATCATCTGCGGTCGGGCGTGGTCACGAAGGCTACCGGCATTCTCTAGTTCACTCTGTCGCAAGCTCTCATCGAAGACGGCCACGGCTGGCATCGAGAGTCGCATGAAGGCCCGTGACTACGTTGGATCTTGCAGTCACCACCTGAGAGAACGTGAGCTTGATAGTCAACGATCGCACTACTTATCGGCTAGCGCGTCTTTCATCGGTACCTAGAGGCACCCCTGAAGGATTGTTGGCATGAGATACGAAGAATCAGTCTTCGTCTCGTTACGTTCGGTTAAGTTGTCAGAGAGCATCCCTGAAGATTCATTCTTCTATCCCGGTCTATCGGGGCCAGAGTCCAAGTCGCAGCGGATCAGTCAGTCTTGTCATGAAGGCTACCATCGCGGAAAGCCTCTCGAAGAGTGAGTGTCGGGTGCCGGTAGTCATCGGACTTCCGCACGAGCTTTCGCTGACTTCCCGTGGAAGCCGCTACTCATCTCGCCGTCGAAGTCCGTTCGGGAGGAACGTATCCTTGCCGAACCTGGCGTGAATCTTCAGTTGTCAAAGATCTGTGCGATCCGCTGGCCGCTGGCCGGAAGATCGCCCGGTCAAAGAACTCAACCGGAAGCACATTCTACCAGCGTTCTCGAAGGATATCTGCTGAATCGACAAGGTTCGCAAGGTTCTCAAGGCCCCACTTGATCGCACGTTATGGGTTCCAAAGAGCCCCACTTGATCGCGCGCGTGGGGGACACAAGAGGCCCACCTTCAATCGACGGCCTTCGATCGCCTCGGATCATGAAGAATCTTCGTGTCGGATCGACGAAGAATCGAGACTTTGAACCTCGTGCCGCTCGAGGTTCTTCGAGACTATCGAGCCAAGAATCTTGCCCGCCGGCAGACTAAGGCAGGCAAAGAATCCGAGCGCATTCTAGAAGAAACTGCGCGAGCCCTAGCGGTCCGGTCGAGTCGGTCGAGTGCGGTCGAGTCGGTCGAGTCGAGTCGGTCGAGTCGGCCCCGGTCGAGTCGGTCGAGTCGGCCCCGAAAAACGACCGGTCGACCGTGGCGCGTGAGCTGGCACAACGGCCAGCGCTGG
>Ga0209174_10000925_pt1 | contig 21371 bp, 19 predicted proteins | sample JI91814BDNA_FD_187505 | JGI IMG/M metagenome (GOLD analysis project Ga0209174, IMG submission 187505) | Wastewater effluent complex algal communities from Wisconsin, to seasonally profile nutrient transformation and Carbon sequestration -... | ecosystem: Engineered > WWTP > Effluent > Algae...
GACAGCCCGGACTCCGGCATCGAGCAGCACCTGCAGACCGTCGGCGAACGGGAAGAAGGCGTCCGAGGCAGCGACCGCTCCTCGAGCCCGCTCCTCGCCCGCCCGCGCAACGGCGAGTCGGCAGGAATCGACCCGGTTGACCTGGCCCATCCCGATGCCGACCGAGGCGCCGTCACGAGCCAGCAGGATCGCGTTCGACTTGACGGCGCGCACCGCACGCCAGGCGAACTGCAGGTTCGCCAGGGTCGCCTCGTCGGCCGCGGCGCCGGCAACGAGACGCCACGTGGTGGCGGCATCGCCGCCGCTGATCGCCCCCGACTCGTCCTCGACCACGGCATCGAGGCGGTCGACGGTCTGCATCAGCAGGCCACCGGAGATCGGGCGGAATTCCACCCGGTCGCGCGCGATGGCCATTCCTTCCGGCAGCTGGATGAGCCGGCGATTCTTCTTCTCCCGCAACAGATCCAGCGCATCGCCGTCGAAGCCAGGGGCCACGACGACCTCGCTGAAGGTGTCATTAAGCGCAAGCGCCATGGCCCGGTTGACAGCGACATTGGTGGCGACCACGCCGCCATACGCCGACACGGGATCGCAGGCGTGCGCCGCGGCATACGCCTGGTCGACGGTGGGGCCGACGCCGATCCCGCAGGGGTTCGCGTGCTTGATGATCGCGACGGTCGGCTGGTCCCCGTGATCGTGGGCCGCGCGCACCGCCGCGTCCGCGTCGACATAGTTGTTGTAGGACATCTCCTTGCCGTGCAGCTGCTCAGCGCTGGCCAGGCCGGGTCGCCCGTGGCGGTAGATGGCGGCCCGTTGGTGCGGATTCTCCCCATAGCGCAGGACATTCGCCTTGGTCCACGACCCTCCCGCCCAGGCCGGGAAGCCGCTGCCGGCGGAGGTGTCGGCATACGCGCTGCCGAGCCAACTCGCGACCGCGATGTCGTAGTCGGCCGTATGCGTGAACGCCCGCGCCGCGAGCAGCTTGCGCTGCTCGAGCGTGAAGCCGCCCGACCGTACGGCCTCCAGCACCGCCGCGTATGCCGCGGGGTCGGTGACGATCGCGACGCTCGGGTGGTTCTTGGCCGCGGCACGCACCATCGACGGCCCGCCGATGTCGATCTGCTCGACGCACTCATCGGGCGTGGCCCTGGAGGCGACCGTCGCCACGAAGGGGTAGAGATTGACGACGACCAGTTCGAAGGGCTTGATGCCGAGATCCGCGAGTTGTTCGAGGTGGTCGGGCTTGCGGGTGTCGGCGAGGATGCCCGCGTGCACCGTGGGGTGCAGGGTCTTCACGCGTCCTTCGAGGCACTCGGGGAAGCCGGTGAGGTCCGCGACCTCGGTGACCGGAATATCGAGGGCGGCGATGAAGGCCGCGGAGCCGCCGGTCGAGACGAGGGCGACGCCCTGCTCATGCAGGCCCCGGACCAGCTCCTCCAGCCCGGTCTTGTCATAGACGGAGATCAGGGCCCGGCGGACCGGCCGGATGTCCTGGCCGGGGTCGGGTGGGGTGACGGTACTGCTCACGAGTGCTGCGTTCCTTCGCCGTATGCCGGGGCACCCAGGCGGGCGATGCACCCGGCGCCTACTCCCCGGTGGTGTCCCACCTGCGCCAGTTGTCCTTTGTCGCCTCCAATCCTACGTGCGTCGGGCCGTTCCCTGCGTTCGCCGAGGTGACGCCGGGCCTTGGGCGGCGCACTAGGCTCGGCCGGGTGACGAACCCGCTCTCCGCCGCGCCCGGCGCGCCCCTGCGGCTGGTCGTCCTGGTGTCGGGGTCAGGCACCCTGCTCCAGGCGCTCATCGACGCGGCCGGCGAGCCGGGCTTTCCCGCCCGCATCGTCGCTGTCGGAGCCGACCGGGAGGGGACGCTCGGGGTCGAGCGGGCGGTGGGTGCCGGCATACCGTCCTTTGTCGTCGCTCCCGGCACGTATGCCGATCGCGCCGCCTGGGATGCCGCATTGGCCGCGGCAATCGCGAGCTATTCGCCCGAGCTGGTGGTGTCGGCGGGGTTCATGCGAATCCTGGGTCCGGCCGTCCTCGACGGGTCGCGGATCATCAATACGCACCCGGCGCTGCTGCCCAGCTTCCCGGGGGCGCACGGCGTGCGCGATGCGCTCGCGCACGGGGTGCGGGTGACCGGGACGACCTGTCATTGGGTGGACGCGGGTGTCGACACCGGGCCGATCATCGATCAGCGGGCGGTGCGCGTCGAGCCGGGCGACACCGAGGAGAGTCTGCACGAGCGGATCAAGGTCGAGGAGCGCGCGCTACTCGTCGATGTGGTGCGGGCCCTCGCCGGCCAGATCCAGCTCGACTTTGCACAGGTTAAGTGACCTCCAGCAGGGTCTACCCTGCTCGACGTCACCTAACGTCTGCTAGCAGAGGATAGGGCCGGGGGCTACCGGCGCAGCCGCCACCAGTCGCGGGCGACCACGACCGCGGCCCCCAGGCCGAGGGCGAGCATCAGGGCCAGGCACAGCGACAGGGCCGACGGGCCGACATCCGCTAGTCGGCCGTCGCCGAGGGACCCGCCGGCCACCCCGTCGAGCACGGCGAGCAGCACCGCGGTGAGCCCGACGGTGACCGCCACCGACCCCACTTTGGTCCGGCCGCTGGCTAGCCGCGGGATCTCGGCGAGCGAGCGGCGGGCGGCATAACCGCCGGCGAGCACGGGCACCAGATAGAGGGCCCAGACGTACCAGCCGAAGGACGCCTTGCCCGGCAGCGCGCCGAGGACCGGGATCAGCGGCAGCAATCCGCCGTCCGAATGCCCGAGCGTGACGCTTGACCCCTCGGTGATCGTGAACCCCGGCCCGGCGAGCAGGCTGACCGCCCAGAGCCCGAGGTTGGGCAGGGCGAGCGCCTGCCCGAGGGTGAGCGCGAAGCCGCCGAGCACCCCGGTGTCGAGTTCGCCGTAGAGCGCCGCGACCCGCCCGATGCGCACCGCGCTCGTGAGCAGCACCAGGGCGCAGCCGAGGCCGAGCATCAGCGCGCCGGTGCGGATCGCCGGCCGAACGGCACGCCGGATCAGGCGTGGCACCCGCCGTACGATCGGCTCCCAGCGCCCGGTCGGGAGTTCGGCCAAGGCCAGCGCCAAAGCGGGCACGCCGAGGACCGGCAGCGGCAACGACCACCAGACGGGGGTCGCCGGCCCGGCGAGCGCGAGGGCGACCGCGGCCAAGGTGACGGCGATATAGCCGCCCAGCCACGCGGCATACGTCCATCGGGTGGGGGTTGCCGGCAGGGACCGCCGCGCCGACGAGCGCGCGAGCCACACCAACGCGGCCAAACCGAGCAATGGCGTCAAGGCGAACAACAGCCCGTCGGCCGCGACGCGAGCACCGCCCAGCAGCAGCCACAAGGTGGCCCCGGTGCCAAAGATCGCGCCCCAGTCCACCGTGGCTCGCGGCGCGAGCGACCCGACGACGCCGACGATCGTCAACACCGCGAGCAGCCCGACTCCCGCGCCCGCCGCCCCGCCGAGCAGCGGCTGACGCCACGCCGGCGCGGGGCGCGCGTCGTCGTCGGTGGTCGGCTGTGCAGAGTCCAGGATGGTCATATCGCTCCCCATGTTCCCGTATGCCGTTCGCCCCTCCCCCGAGACCACGCCGGACGGCCAGGGAATTCCCGAAAAGTCGCGCGTTAGGGTGGACAACCCGGCACCGGGCGCACGCGTCTGGTGGGGCATGACGAGCATTCCGATTGCCGCGACCGCCGGGTCACGGCCAATCATCAGCCACTGGGAGGGCACGCGCGTGGCTGCGCTCGACTTCGACACCTTCTACCGCGAGACCTCGCCCCGCGTGGTGCACCTCGTCTATGCGACGACGGGCAATCTCACGCTCGCCCAGGACTGCGCCCAGGAGGCGTATGCCCGCGCCTGGCAGCGCTGGAGCACGGTCAGCCAGGCAGACGATCCGCTGTCGTGGGTGCGCACCGTCGCGCGCCGGCTCGCCATCAGCCAGTGGCGCAAGGACACCAACCGCACAGAGGCCCAGCGCCGGCTGACCGCCGTTCCGGACCCACCGGCCGTCATCAGCGACGACCGGCGCTTGGTCGTGGATGCTCTGCAAAGACTCTCGCCCCAGCACCGCGAGGTGCTCGCCCTGCACTACCTCCTCGATATGAGCATCGAGGCCATCGCCGAGGATCTCGGCGCGCCCATCGGGACCGTCAAGGCGCGCCTGCATCACGGCCGCGCGGCGTTGGCCACGGCCTTGCGCGAGAAGGAAGCCGGCCATGCCTGACCCGAACGATCACGAGATGTGGACGCCCGAGGACGACGATCTGGTCCGCCGCGCGCTGTTCTCGCTGCGCGAGGATGTCGACCACCTGCCCCTCGCCCCCGTCGAAACGGTCAAGAGCCGCGGGGGCCGGCGCCGCCGAAGCACCTGGATTACGGGTGCCGCTGGGCTGGCTGCCGCTGCAGTTGTCGTCGGGGCGGTGGCGTTGTCCGGCGTGCTGACCGCCAAGCCCGATGTCACCGCGCCGGCTACCCGCAGCCACGTGACGACCACTGCCACAACGACTCGCCCCACGCCGACGTCCGCCGATGACTGGCACGCCACGGCGGACTGGGCAACGCTGCTGGCCAAGCCGGGAATCCTGCCGACCGGGGCCGAATGGGCAGCAACCCTCGGCGTGGACGGCGTGACCGCGGTCGAAGGCATGCTGCCGACCGATCTGCTCTGCCTGATGACTCCCGGCGCCGCGACGGCCGTGTCCTCGCAGGACGTCGTGATCCCGGGCAAGCCGGACACCCTCGGTGTCCAGGTGACGTGGATCTATCCCACCGACAAGCAGGCTCAGGACGCCGCCAACGCCATGCGCGAGAAGGCCGACAACTGCACGACACCCAAACCGGAGGCCATCACCTCGGTCTCCTCCGATCGCTACTCCGAGCATTCGATGCTGTGGCGGTTCAGCGACAGCGACCGTAACTCGGGTTGGCTCACCGTCACCGACCGGGGCCGCCAGATCACCTATGTCGAGTTCTGGGGGCAGACGGACGGCACGTCGATGCTGACCCTTGATAAGTTCGCCTGGATCACCAACCGGGTCGAGAACCGCCTCGAGCGGTATGGCGAGAGCTCGAGCGCCGGCCCGGTCATCGCCGGACCGGACACCCTGACCCCGGCGGCGAGCCTGTTCATCGACCCCTCGGACTTTGCCTCGACGGTCTTCACCGGCGGCGCGAAGACGGAGTCCGGCGCTGGGGAGTTCGACGGCTCCTCTGCGGTCGTGCCGTGCGACTCCGACACCAACGGGCAGGGCGAGTTCGGGCTGTTGAAGGTCAAGCTCGCGGGCAAGGACGCGAGCTATTTCGCGACCGAGCGGCTGCGGGCCTTCACCGACCCGGCCGCAACCGACACGGCCGCAACCGACCTGGGCGCCGCGCTGGCGGCCTGCACCAAGGATGTCGGCGGCAACCCGGTGCACGTGACGGCCGGACCGGCGGAGGGGACCTATGCGATGACGACTGACCTGGGCGCCGGAACAACCTTCACCCAGTTCGTCGCCATTCAGGTGAGCACGGACGGCAGCCACCTCGCCACCCTCGTCGTCAGTCCGCAGAACAAGGTCGATCAGGCCCAGGCCTTCGCCGAGTTGATCCGGCTCCGCGGCCTCGCCGCCGATCGCTGACGCCCTCGGCGGTTATCCACACCTTCGCACGTATGCCGCGCGCCCACCCGGGCGCGCGGCATACGCTCGCGTCGGCGTCACCATCTCGGTGAGGCTCGGCGAGCGGGGGTGACGCGTGCATACGCCGGACGTGGTTGCCCTCGTCGCGGGGTTGCTGGGGCTCGGCGCCGGCGTCGTCCTCCGGGCGCGACTGGCCGCCGGTCACCACCGCTATCCGGACGACCCACCAGCGCACCGGCACGCGTGGGTCGTCCCGGGCACCGGAATCGCTTGCAGCGCAGTCGCCTACGGATTGGCCGATTGGGCTTGGCCCGTGCTCGTCACCGCAGCCGTGGCAGCAGCGATCGGGGTGCTTCTCGCCGCCATCGACCTCGAGGTCCACCGACTGCCCCGGGTCATCACCTGGCCGTGCTACCCAGTCCTGGCTGTGCTGCTGACGATCTGCTCGTGGGCGGCGCGTGACTGGCCGGCGCTGGGCCGCGCAGCGCTGGGCGGGCTCGCCGCCTGGGCCGTCTACTACCTTCTGCACCGGCTCGCCGGCCGGCGCAGCCTGGGCCGCGGCGATGTCACCCTGGCGGGGCTGATCGGGATGTTGCTCGGGTGGTTCGGCTGGACTCCCCTCGGGCTGGCCATCTATCTGGCCTTCCTGCTCGCCGGCGTCGTGGCGGGCGCCCTGCTCCTGCTGCGCCGGGTCGGGCGCAAGGACCGGATCGCCTTCGGCCCGGCGATGATCGCCGCCGCGCTGATCGTCCTAGCGCTGCAATAGCCACCCACGACGGCAATGGGCGGCTGGGCGTGCGTCGACGCGCACAACCAGCCGCCCACGGCGGGTGGTTCCGACGCCGATCAGATCGGCGCGGATTGCTGTGACGCGATCTCGGCCATGATGCCGCGCATCAACTCGGCGGTCTCCGACGGCGTCTTGCCGACCTTGACACCGGCGGCCTCGAGGGCTTCCTTTTTCGCCTGCGCGGTGCCCGAAGAGCCGGAGACGATGGCGCCGGCGTGGCCCATGGTCTTGCCCTCGGGCGCGGTGAAACCCGCGACATAGCCGACGACCGGCTTGGTGACATTGGCGGCGATGAAGGCGGCCGCCCGCTCCTCGGCGTCGCCGCCGATCTCGCCGATCATCACGATCGCATCGGTCTCGGAGTCCTCCTGGAAGGCCGCGAGGCAGTCGATGTGCGTAGTGCCGATGATTGGGTCACCGCCGATGCCGACCGCGGTCGAGAAGCCGAAGTCGCGCAATTCGAACATCATCTGATAGGTCAAGGTGCCGGACTTGGACACCAGGCCGATGCGTCCCGGACCGGAGATGTCGGCGGGGATGATGCCGGCGTTGGATTTGCCGGGGCTGATCAAGCCGGGGCAGTTCGGGCCGATGATGCGGGTGCCGCGCCCGATGCTGTAGTTGTAGAACTCCGCGGTGTCCTTGACCGCGACGCCCTCGGTGATGACGACCGCCAGCGGTATGCCTGCGTCGATCGCCTCGATGACCGCGGCCTTGGTGAAGGCCGCAGGCACGAAGATCACCGACACATTGGCCCCGCTCGCCGCCATCGCCTCGGCCACGGTGCCGAAGACGGGGACCGTCACATCGCCGGGGAAACCGACCTGCTCCCCCGCCTTGCGCGGGTTGACCCCACCGACGATCTGGGTGCCCGAGGCGAGCATCCGCGTGGTGTGCTTCATGCCCTCCGAGCCGGTCATGCCCTGGACGATGACCTTGGAGAACTCGTCGAGAAAGATTGCCATTGCTTCGTCTGCCGTCCTTTGTCGCTTCGGGGTCAGTGGGCCGTGGCCGCGAGTTCGGCGACGCGGCGAGCCGCACCGTCCATCGTGTCGACACGCTCGAGCTTCGGCAGCGCCGCGTCGTCGAGGATCTGCCGACCTAGCTCGGCGTTGTTGCCGTCGAGGCGCACCACCAGCGGCTTGGGTTCCTTACCGTGACCGGCGAGGATCCCGTATGCCTGCACGATCCCGTCCGCGACCGCGTCGCAGGCCGTGATCCCCCCGAAGACGTTGACGAAGACCGCTTTGACCTGGGCGTCCTCGAAGATGACGTCGAGTCCGTTAGCCATCACGTCGGCGTTGGCTCCACCGCCGATGTCGAGGAAGTTCGCCGGTGCGGGGTGGCCGCCGTCGGGAAGGGTGAACCCCTCGCCGGCATACGCCACGACATCGAGCGTGGACATCACCAGGCCGGCGCCATTGCCGATGATGCCGACGTCACCGTCGAGCTTGACGTAGTTGAGGCCGCGCTCGATGGCCAGAACTTCCAGCGGGTCGGTCTTGGAGTGATCGACAAACGCCTGGTGATCCGGGTGCCGGAAATCGGAGTTCTCATCGATAGAGACTTTGCCGTCTAGGGCGATGATGTCTCCTGCTGCGGTCTTGACCAGTGGGTTGACCTCCACCAGGGTCGCGTCCTCGTCGCGGTAGACCTCCCACAGGCGCTCGAGCACCGGAGCGACCTTGGCGCCCGTCTCGGCGTCGAAGCCGGCCGCCTCGACGATCTCGGCGGCCTTGGCGGCGTCGATGCCGATATTGGGGTCGACAGCGACCTTGGCGAGGGCCTCCGGGCGCTCGACCGCAAGGGTCTCGATGTCCATGCCGCCCTCGACGCTGCACATGGCGAGGTAGGTGCGATTGGCCCGGTCGAGCAGGATGGAGAAGTAGTACTCCTCGGCGATCTGGGCGCCCTGGGCGATCATCACCCGCTTGACGGTGTGGCCTTTGATGTCCATCCCGAGGATGTGCTCGGCATACGTTTGCGCCTCGTCGGCGTTCTTGGCGACCTTCACGCCGCCCGCCTTGCCGCGGCCGCCGGTCTTGACCTGGGCCTTGACGACGGTCACGCCGCCGCTCTGGGCGCCGATCGTCTCAGCAGCTGCGCGGGCTTCGGCCGCGGTGGTCGCTACCGCCCCGCCCAGCACGGGCACGCCGTGCTTCTCGAAAAGGTCGCGAGCTTGGTACTCGTATAGATCCACGCGGATTTCCGTCCTTCGTTGCGTCGCTGCTGCGAAGTGGGCAGCCCAGAACCGGGTTGGGGTCGCTCCGAGCCTAGACCGACCCAGGAGGTGCTGCGGGCCAGGCGGACCATTGCCCTGGTCACGTTCGCCGTATGGACGCCCTCGCGCGCCGGCTGGTCGGGAGACGTCAGTTCATCGGCTGTTGTGCCCACGTGGCGCCCAGCTGCCGGCCCCACCAGAACGACCGCTGCCCGTCGACGGGGAGCAAGTAGTACCACCCGGCACCCGGAGCACCCACCCAACGCCAGCCGTGCTCTGGCAGAGCCGGGTTGGTGAATGCGGCCCAAGTCCGGCCACCGTCGGAGGAGGCGAGCAATGCCCCGGAGCCGGTCGCATTGCTGCCCGCTGTGGCGATCAGGTGCGTCGCATCGGCAGCCGCGAAGGAGACGAGTTCGGCGTTCGCGGGCAAGGTGAGACTCGAGCCCTGCACAGCCGCCCACGTGACACCGTCGTCCGTCGAGCGCTGGATCGCGTAGGCCGTGTTCGCGTCCTTGGTCCCGCCGCGGCACGCAGCGAAGACGGCGCTGCCGTCGGCGGCGCGGAAGACCTGGGTTGGCGGCTTCTCGCAGCCGACGTCCAGGGCGCTCGACTTGCCTTCGGGGGTGATGACCAGCGGGGCGGCGCTGTCGTCGGCCGTCCGCGCCGAGACATAGGCCCGGCCGGCCAACCAGTCGACACTCGCCCCGTCGACCTTGCCCGCCGGCATTTCCACGGCCGTCTCCCCAGCGCCGGATGCCGTCACCGGGGCGACTTGGGCGAGGAGGGGCCCCGCGCACGTGCCGCCGTCACAGACACCTGAGCTCGACACGATGGCGACATGTGTCCCGTCGGTCGCTACGTCGAGCACCGAGGCGCCCACGTGGGAATAGGCGTGGAAAGTCCGGCCGCCGTCGGTGGTCTGCATCAGACCGTCACCAAAGACCCAGCCGACCTGCTCGTTCGCCATCCGGATCTGCGTGAAGGAGCCCGCGGCACCGACTGCGCCCACGGTCGCGGACGTCTTGGGGTCATCCAGGGTGGCGACCCGCTGCCAGGTCGTGCCATGGTCCAGTGAGCGGACGACGACGCGGCACGGATGGTCGCTGCACAGGCCGGTGCCTAGGGCATAGACGGCCCGCCCACTGGCCTGCGACATCGACAGCAACGCGAAGTTCTGAACCATCGGCAGCGGCCAGATCGCACCGGTGGACGCGCTCGTCGACTCGGTCGGGGGGGTGCTCGCGCTGGTCGTCACGCTGGAGTGGGCCCCGGACGAACCACTAGTGGGGAGTTCGGCTGCGGATGGGCTCGGCGACGTCGGACTCGGACCGCTGGCCAGGGGCGGCAGGGTGTTGGTGGCGCCGGCGACGACGGTGGAATTGCCCGGCAGCATGTCGCGCAAGCCGTAGCCGGCGAAGCCGGCGACGGTAGCTGCGGCGGCCAGGCCCGCGGCATACGGCAGCCACGAGCGTCGGGCGCGCCGCCCGCGACGGGACTGGCGCACGATGGATTGCCAGCGCTCGTCGTCACCGGGCAGCGGGGTGATCTGGGCGCGTTCTCGGGCGAAGAAGTCGGCGATCGGATCGCGGTCGTCGGTCATCGGGCACCTTCCAAAATGGTGGCCAGCCGTTTGCGGGCATCCCAGAGGTCGCGTTTGATGGCGCCCTCCGACTTGCCCATCTGGGCGGCAACTTGCGCGACCGGCAGATCGGCGAAGTAGTGCAGCATCACCGCGACCCGAAGGCGGTCGGGCAGCTGCTGGACCGCCGAGCGAACCGAGAGGTCGCGGGCTAGATCCGGATCCTGGGCGACCTCGAGTTGGTGAGCGACCTTGCCGTAGGCGATCTGCTCGCGGCCCCGCTTGCGCCAGTGGTCGCGGATGATATTGGCCGCGGCGGTGTAGAGCCAGGGTCGCGGCTCGGCCACCTCGCCCCAGTGGTTCAGCAGGCGGACAAAGGCCTCGGTGGCGACATCGTGGGCCAGATCGCGGTCGCCGACCAGGCGCGCTGCCCAGCCGGCCAGCTGCCCGTAGTAGGCCTGATAGACCTCGCGCACCGCATACTCGTCGGCGTCGACGACGGACCCGATGACCGGCACGGACGCCCCCTTCCAGATGCGTGGCGCGGGGGCGGCGATCGCGGTCATGACCCTTACGACGCCGATGTGTGCCCCCTGGTTGGGTCATTCTTACAAGAGGAGCGAGAGCCATGCGCGCCTGGTCCCGCAGCGCGCTGAATGGCCAGGTCAGCGACTTACCGACGGTAGGTGATGGGCGCCAGTGGTTATCACATTAACCGCGTCCGGGGCCGCGGACGAGCCGTTGAATTTTGTGTAACAAATGCGTCACGGTAGTCTTGATGTCAAGAGAAGAGCCGGTGCTGTGGCTCCCCCCAATCACCGCCACGCACCTCGCTTCGTTCAGGCCCCCCACCCTCGTCCCCCTTTAGGACCCCTGTGAGCCGCACGACTTCGTCCGCTTCGCTGCGCCCCCACGGCCGCATCCGTCCCCAGATCGCGGTGCCGGCCGTGGCTGCCGCCGCCTTGGTGGTCTCGCTGACCGGGTCCGGTGCCACCGCTGCGCTGCCGGCCGCGGCTCCCGCCGTCGGCTCGTACGACGCGGCCGTGCTGGCCAGCAATCTGACCGCGCGCACGACGGTGTCCGACTCCTCATCGGCCACGCCGGTCGAGGACGCCCGTCAGCTCGCCGACACCCAGTCGCGCGAACAGGGCGAAATCCGCGCCGCCCGCGCCACGGCCGAGCGCAAAGCGGTGGCCGCGCGAATCGCGAAGGCCAAGAAGGCCAAGGCCGCCGCGCACCGCTGGATCAACCCGCTGGCCCACCCCAACCTGACCTCGAACTTCGGCTACCGCTGGGGTCGCCTGCACGCCGGCCTCGACTTCGGCACCCCCGTAGGCACACCGCTGCGGGCGATGTCGACGGGCACCGTCGTCAAGGCGGGCGCCGCCCAGGGCTACGGCCTCAAGGTCGAGATCCGCTACTGGACTGGCGTGGTGTCCTACTACGGGCACATGTCGTCGATCGCGGTCAAGGTCGGCCAGAAGGTCGCCCCCGGAACCATCGTCGGCGCCTCGGGCAACACCGGGCACTCCACTGGCCCGCACCTGCATCTGGAGATCCACCCGGGCGGGGGCGCCGCGATCGACCCGAAGCCCTGGCTCCAGGCCCACAAGATCACCATCTGAGCTCAGCCTCAGCCGGCCTGGCCCACGCCCGTTGCGGCAGGGTCTACAACTTCACCAGCGGGGCGTAACGCAGCAGCAGCCGCTTGAGGCCGGCGTCCCCACCGAAATCGACGTGCGCCTGGGTTTTTTCGCCCTGCCCGTCGATGCGCACCACGGTGCCCAGCCCGAAGCTGTCGTGCGAGACCCGGTCGCCCGCCTTGAGCGCCAACACCGGCTTGGTGCCGGGTGAGCGCACGCCCGGGCGCGCCGCGAGGCGCGCCAGCGAGGGCGATTCGAAGGATCGCCGGGGCTCGACCTCCAGCCGCTCCCAGTCGATCAGGTCGTGGGGGATCTCGTCGAGGAAGCGCGAGGCGGGATGGTACTGCGGTGCACCCCACGCGCGCCGGACGGACGCGCGGGTGACGTGGAGGCGTTCGCGGGCGCGGGTGATGCCGACATACGCCAGGCGGCGCTCCTCCTCCATCTCCTTCTCGTCGTTCATCGAGCGCAGGTGCGGGAACGTGCCGTCCTCGAGGCCGGTGAGGAAGACGACCGGGAACTCCAGCCCCTTGGCCGTATGCAGTGTCATCAGCGTCACGACGCCGCCGCCGTCCTCGGTGTCCGGGATCTCGTCCGCGTCGGCGACCAGCGACACCTGCTCGAGGAAGTCGTCGAGCGCGATCACCTCACCCGTCTCGATCCGGACTTCGTCGAACTCCGTTGCGACGGAAAGCAACTCGCGTAAGTTCTCCAGGCGCGTCTCGTCTTGGGGGTCGCGGCTGGCGCGCAACTCCGCGACATACCCGCTCTGGTCGAGCACGGCCTCGAGCAGCGGGGCGACGCCGATCCCCTCGTCACGGACCAGCCGCAGCCGCTCGAGCATCCCGGTGAACCCCTCAATCGCGGCGACCGAGCGGGTGGCGATGCCGGGGGCATCCGCCGCCCGGCCGAGGGCGGCGATGAAGGGGATCCGCTCACGTTCGGCCAGCGCGGCCACGCACGCCTCCGCCCGGTCACCGATCCCCCGCTTGGGGACATTGAGAATCCGTCGCAGGTTGATCGTGTCCGCCGGGTTGGCCAGGACACGCAGATAGGCGAGCGCGTCCTTGATCTCACGTCGCTCGTAGAACCGGGTGCCGCCGACGACCTTGTAGGGCAAACCGACGCGGATGAAGACCTCTTCGAGGGCCCGTGACTGCGCATTGGTGCGATAGAAGACCGCGACATCCTTCGGCTGCACCCCGGACTCGTCGCCGAGCGTGTCGATGCGCCGCGCGACGAAGGCCGCCTCGTCGTGCTCGGAGTCCCCGACATAGCCGACGATCGCCGAGCCGTCGCCGGCCTCGGACCACAGGGTCTTCTCGCGCCGACCCTGATTGCGCCGGATGACGGCGTTCGCGGCCCGCAGGATGGTCTGCGTCGAGCGGTAGTTCTGTTCCAGCAGAACGACTTTAGCGTGCGGATAGTCCTCCTCGAACTCCTCGATATTGCGGATCGTCGCGCCGCGGAAGGCATAGATCGACTGGTCCGCGTCACCGACGACAACGAGTTCGCCGGGTGGCACGACAGGGGCATCCGGGTCGTCGCGCCGGGTTGCTCCTTCGCCGCCGACGAGCTCGCGGATCAGGACATATTGCCCGTGATTGGTGTCCTGGTACTCGTCCACCAAGATGTGCCGGAAGCGCCGCCGGTAGTGCTCGGCCACATCGGGGAAGGTCTGCAGGATGTTGACCGTCGTCATGATCAGGTCGTCGAAGTCGAGGGCGTTGGCCTGCCGCAGTCGCCGCTGATAGGTCCGGTAGGCCTCGGCGAGCAGGCGCTCCTGCTCGGTGCCCGTGTTCTCTTCGCCGACCCGCGCGGCATAGGTGTCCTCGTCGATGAGGTCGTTCTTGAGGTTGCTGACCTGGTGGGAGAAGGAGCGCGGGTTGAAGCGCTTGGGGTCGAGGTCCATGTCGCGCAGGACCAGGGCCATCAGGCGGTGGCTGTCGGCCGCATCGTAGATCGAGAAGCTCGACTTCAGGCCGACCTTGGTCGCCTCGTGGCGCAGGATCCGCACGCACGCCGAGTGGAAGGTCATCACCCACATGGCCTTGGCGCGCGGCCCGACCAGGCTCGCCACACGCTCGCGCATCTCGGCGGCGGCCTTGTTGGTGAAGGTGATGGCGAGGATCTGCCCGGGCTGGACGCCCCGGTGACCAAGGAGGTAGGCGATGCGATGCGCGAGCACGCGGGTCTTGCCCGAGCCGGCGCCGGCGACGATCAACAACGGCGGCCCGTCGTGGACGACGGCCTCGCGTTGTTGAGGGTTCAGGCCCGCGAGCAGGCTCTCGACGTCCACCCGCCCGTATGCCGGCGCCTGCCCCCGCCCCGGAGCCTCACCTGCCACCTCGCGACCGGCCACCCCGCGGTGGGCGCGCGCAGGGCCCTCGGCCGTCATCGCCCACGCGGGGATGCCGGCCTCCGTGACATCGGCCGACCACTCGGGCAGCTCGTCGAAAAGGGTGCTCATCTCGGTCACCAACCCTACGTCCGACCACCGACAGGGCGGTCACGGTGGGCGCTCGCCGCCGCTCCCCAACGCCGTCCGTGGCGGTCCGCGGCCTCGCTCTGCCGCTCTGCCGGTCTGGGAGACCGAGCTGGTCGGCAACTAACGCCGAGCGTGCCGGTCCTCGACCTCGGTCGGCCCCACATGCTGATCGAGCCAGCCGGTGAAGATGCGCAGCGCCTCCCATTCCCCTCGGACATGCGCGACCGCGGCGGGCGTGAACATCCAGTCGGGTGCGCCGAAGCCACGGCGCACCGTGATGCTCTTGTGCCGTAACAGGTCCAGCCGCGGATGATCGGCCGGTATGCCGCGCGGCCGGCTCTTGAGGAGCTCACCCCCGGCCTCGAAACCCTGGGCTTCCAAGGCGGCAAGGATGCTCTCCAACTCGGGCCCGGCCAGATCGCTGTCCACCGCGCCGCGGAATCGGGCCAGTTGGTCGGGAGCAAAGTGATAGCCGCCGGCCCCGACCAGGAGCCCGTCCGCGTCGAGGTGCACGTAGTAGTACGACTTGGCCTCGGTCGCGCAGTAGGCGCCCTGGTGGGTCTTGTAGGGCGCCTTGTCCGCAGCGAACCGGACGTCGCGATTGGGCCGGAAGACGTGCGCCGGACCGAAGTCGGGTTCGAGAGCCGCGACGAGCGCGGCGATGGGCGCACGCACGGCCGCGTCATACGTCGACTTGTGCGCCAGCCACCACTCGCGCGTGTTGTCGCGTTCCAACTCCTCGTAGAAGCTCAGCGCCTCGGCCCCGAACCCGGTGAACTGACTCACGCCCCCCAGCCTAGGCGGACTGCCCGGCGGCCGAACGCCCTTCACGACTACCGTGGCAACGGTGGACCTGCGCGCACCGACGACCGACCTGCACCGCTCCTATCTCGACGCCGTGGACGAGTTCGGCGATGCCCATCGGGACGGCGACGGCGATTGGGAGTGGGTCGACACGGACGGCACCGTCCGCACGTTCACGCGGGCCGAACTCGAGACGGCGGAGGGATTCGCCCGCTTCGTCGCTCACCAGAACGACCTCGGCCGGCGCCAGCGGCCCGGGTATGTGCCGTGCACCTTTCTATGGCTGGTCGAGGCGGGCGGGTACGTCGGCTCCCTGGCGATCCGGCATGACCTCAACGACTTCCTGCTTCGTGAAGGTGGCCATATCGGCTACAGCGTGCGGCCCAGCGCCCGCCGCCAGGGCCATGCGACCGAGGCCCTTCGGCAGGCGCTCGATAGGTGCGCGGATCTCGGGCTGGACCGGGTGCTGGTCACCTGTGATGACGACAATCTCGGCTCCGCGAGCGTCATCGAGGCCAATGGGGGCCAGCTGGAGAGCACCGTGACCGCGGACGACGGTCGGCGGGTGCGGCGCTACTGGATCGAATCGAGTGCCCGATGATCGGCTCCAGCCCCACGATTCGAGCCGCGACGGCCGCCGATGTCCCGGCCATCCTGGGGCTGGTGCGCGCACTCGCGGTGTACGAGCGCGAGCCCGATGCTGTCGACGCCACCGAGGCCGACTTCGCGACCGCACTCTTCCCGGGTGCGGGCGCGCCGACGGCATACGCCCATGTCGCGGAGGTGGACGGTGCGGTGGTCGGCATGGCCGTGTGGTTCTTGACCTTCTCCACGTGGACCGGCAAACCCGGCATCCACCTCGAGGATCTCTATGTCGACCGGGCGCACCGCGGCAGCGGACTGGGCAAGGCACTCCTCCTCGAACTCGCCCGCGTCTGCACCGAGCGCGGCTACCGCCGTCTGGAATGGTGGGTGTTGCGGTGGAACACGCCCGCCATCGAGTTCTACGACGCTCTCGGCGCCCGCCCGATGGATGAGTGGATCGACTACCGCGCCGACGGCGAGACCCTGACCCGACTTGGAGGAGCACGATGACTAAGGCCCTGATCGTCACCGCGAACGGCGGAAGCGACGTGCTGCAGGTGCGCGACGTCGACGTCGCACCGCCGGGGCCAGGACAGGCCCAGATCAAGGTCGCCGCGACAGGCGTGAACTTCATCGATGTCTATCAGCGCCAGGGCGTCTACCCCATCCCCACGCCGTTCACGCTCGGGATGGAGGGAGCCGGCGAGGTCGTCGCGGTCGGTGACGGGGTCGACCTGCGTCCGGGCGATCGCGTCGCCTGGGCGATGTCGCTCGGCAGTGCGGCCGGGCTGAGCAACCAGCCCGCCGCGCAACTCGTGCCGGTGCCGGACGGAGTGCCGCTGACGACCGCCGCGGCCGCGATGCTGCAGGGCATGACCGCGCACTACCTCGTCAACTCGACCTATGCCGTGCAACCCGGCGACATCGCGCTCGTCCACGCCGCCGCCGGGGGCGTCGGCCAGTTGCTCGTGCAGTTGATCACCGCCAAGGGTGGCCGGGTGATCGCGACCGCCGGGTCCGCCGAGAAGCTGGCGATCGCCGAAGGTCTCGGCGCCGATGTGCTGATCAACTACCGGGACACCGACGATCTGGCCGACGCCGTTCGCGCGGCCACCGGTGGCCGCGGCGTCGACGTGGCGTATGACGGCGTGGGCAAGGACACCTTCGACGCCTCGCTCGCCTCCCTGCGGCCGCGCGGGATGCTCGTGCTCTTCGGTGGCGCGAGCGGGCAAGTGCCGCCCGTCGATCTGCAGCGTCTCAATGCCGGCGGCTCGCTCTTCGTGACCCGGCCGACCCTGGCGCACTATGTCCTTGACCGGGAGGAGTTGCTCTGGCGGGGCGGGGAGATCCTCGGCGCGCTCGCCGACGGCTCGTTGCACCTGGAGATCGGGGGTGAGTGGCCGCTCGCAGAGGCGGCCACGGCATACGACACGCTGGAGTCCCGCGCGAGCACCGGCAAACTCCTGCTTCTCCCGTGACCGGCCCCCGATACCTAAACTCTGCTAGCAGACGTTAGGTGACCTACAGCAGGGTCTACCCTGCTCGACGTCACCTAACGTGTGTTAGCAGGGTTTAGGAACTGGCGCTGGCCTCCCAGAGGGCGGCCACGGCGGTGTTGAGGATGCCGAGCACGCCGGCGTAGTCGATGAGCTTGCTGTCGCCGGAGCCGCGCCGGGCGCGGGCGGCGGCCGTCTCCGCACACGCGGCGCAGGCGAGGGCGATGGCCAGCTTGACCCCGATCTTGGCGTGGTTGAGCGGGTCCTTCTGGGACTCGTGAATGCCGACCAGGGCGAGCCCGGTGAGGATCTGGAAGCGCGCGCCCCACACCACGACCGAGAGGCCGCGACCGGACTCCACACCGCGCACTCGCAGGCTGATCCAGCCGCCGACGATCGCCGCCATCCCGATCAGATGGATGAGGACAAGGACATTGGTGAGGATCTCCACGGGCGCCAACTTAAGCGAGAAGCCCCCGAGACCCGCGCAGGCCCGCCGACCAATGGCTGGTCAGCGCGCCTGCCACTGCTGCTCGGCCCGCACCTCGGTCAACGCCGCGGCCGAGCCGTCCGGCAGGTCGAGCACCCAGTCCCCCAGCCCGCGCCGGGTGGTGGGGGCGTCCCCGTCGACGAAGGCCTCGGCCACGTCGGCGTCCAGCCAGACCGTCCCGCCCGCGGGCAGGTCGAGTTGGATGGAGGGGTCACCCTCGGCGCTGAGCAGCGCGGGCCCGCTCACCACCACCCGCCCCGCCGAGACCGTATGCCGTCCGGTCGCCAGCGCCGTCGTCTCCCCACCGCGCGTCAGCACCTCCACCACGCCCGGGTCGACGTCGCTGACCACCTCCTGGCCGGCGATCCGCAGCCGGCGCGGCAGCGTCAGGCAGCCGGCGACAGGCGGCGGGGCGGGGTGCCGGTCGAGTTCGCGGACCCAGCCGAAGCACAGCGCGCCCGAATCGTCGGCAACGATCTGCGGGGCATAGAAGCTGCGCCCATGATCAAGCTCACCGATTGTCGACGCCACGAAATGCGGTGCACCAGAATCCGATTCGAGCCGGCCGACGGCCCACATCACTTCTTCGAGCTGCCGGTCGCGCTGCACCGAGACGACCAACGCCGCCGCGTCGCCGTCCACGATCAGCTGCGGGCACTCCCAGATCTCGCCTTCCGGGATCGCGTCGAGGACCGGATCGGAGTGCTGCGCGACAATCCCCTCATAGCGCCAGGCCAGGATGTCGTCGCAGGAGAATCGCAGGACAGCGGCCTCACGTCCCTCCAACTCGGCCCCCAACAGCGCCCAGCGCCGGCCCTCGAAGGTGAAGACATAGGGGTCTCGCATGACGACCACCCCGAGCTCGGTCGGGGTCTCGGCCACGACGATCGGATCCGACCAGGCGAGGAGATCCGGGCTGCCCCACCGCAGGCATACGGTGCTGTGCGGGGTCTCGCCGGCGATGCCGGAATAGACCACCGCTGGCCGGCCGAGGTCTCGGGCGAAAACACCGGACCAGCACCCGCCCGCGTCCGGCCCGCCCACGGTTGGCCCGAAGGCGACCGGGTGCTCGGTCCACGACGCGAGATCCGAGCTGGAGACATGACCCCACTGGATATTGCCGTGGACCGGTGCCGCGGCGTTGTGTTGGAAGAACACGTGCCAGCGATCGCCGTAGCGCGTCACTCCGTTGGGGTCGTTGAGCCAGCCGTAGCCGGGGCGAATGTGATATTCGGGCAGAGCGTGGCGCACTAGATGAGCTTACGGCCCATCGCCCACGCGGTGAGTTCGTGCCGGGACGACAGTTGCAACTTGCGCAACACCGAAGACACATGCGTCTCAACGGTTTTCACCGAGATGAACAACTCGCGCGCGACCTCCTTGTATTGATACCCCCGTGCGATCAGGCGCATCACTTCGCGCTCGCGCTGGGAGAGCCGGTCCAGCTCTTCATCGACCTCGGCGATCTCGCCGGCCGCAACACCGAAGGCGTCGAGCACGAAGCCCGCCAGCCGCGGCGAGAACACGGCATCCCCGTCCGCGACCCGCTTGATCGCCGCCGCCAGATCGGTCCCGGTGATCGACTTGGTGACATAGCCGCGCGACCCGGCGCGGATCACCGCGAGCACATCCTCCGCCGCATCCGAGACCGACAGCGCGAGGAAACGCACGGGCACGCCCCGGCGGCTGTCGACCGCGACGCACCCCTGGAGCACGTCGACACCGCCGCGGCCATTGCCCCCGGGCAGGTGCACATCGAGCAGGACCACATCGGGCAGTTCGGCGCGGACCACCTTGATGGCGGTGTCGACGTCCGCGGCCTCGCCGACGATGTCGAGCAGGCCGGGCGCCACTTCGGTCAACTCGGCGCGCACTCCGGTGCGGAACATCTTGTGGTCGTCGACGAGGACGACACGCACTGGCGTGGTGGGGGCGGGAGCAGTTTTCATCAGTTTCCTCCGGTGGGGGCCGCGGCCACGCGCGGCAGGGTCAAGGTCCATTCGGTGCCCGGCTCGAGCCGGCGCACCTTCGCGTTGCCGCCGACGCGCGTCATCCGGCCCTGGATCGACTCGCGCACGCCGAGCCGATCCTCGGGGATGGCATCGAGATTCAGGCCCGGGCCGTGGTCGCGCACAAAGGCCTCGATCCGGTCCGGTCCGCACTCGACATAGGCCGCGATCGGCGCGGCCCCGTGGTTGGCGGCGTTGAGGAGCGCCTCGCGCAGCGCCCGCACCATCGCCTGCACATGCTCATCCAGCGGGCAGTCGCCCGTGACGACCACATCGATCGGTATGCCGTGGGCGACCTCGACCTCGTCGATCACCTCCGCGAGCGCGCCGCTGAGCGTCGTCTGATCCACACTGCCGCCACCGTAGAGATAGGTGCGCAACTCGCGTTCCTGCACGCGGGCGAGCGTGGCGACGCGGGTGGCGTCGCCGGCTTGGCGTTGGATCAGCGCCAAGGTCTGAAGCACCGAGTCGTGCAAGTGGGCGGCGATATCGGCCCTTTCGTCCGCGAGGGCACGGGCCGTCCGGGCTTCCCCGACGTCGTGGAGCAGCCGCAGCACCCAGGGCGCCAACAGCAGGGTGAACCCGAGCAAAACCACCACGGTGGCGAGGACGATGTCCCAGGCCTCCGCGGCCGATGTCCCCCCGCTGAGCGTCACGACGGTGCCGACGACGACGGCGATCAGGCCACCGGCCAGGCGCGCGAGGGCCGGCCATCCCGAGCGCCGGCCGAGCCAGCGATCGCGTTGTGCCACATCGGCACTCGCGAGCCCGATCACCGCGATGATCGCCAGGATCAGGATCGGCGTGAGAAGGCCCAGGCCCCGGCCGGAGCGGGGCAGGATCGAGGTCGCCCCGACAACGGCGACCATCGCGATACCGATCCACATCGCTGCCGGTCCCGCCTGCCGGAGACTCCATCGCTGGCCGGCGGTAGCCGCGGCCGAATCCGCCTCCTGCGGCGTCAGCGTCCAGAGCAGGATGTAGCCGACGACTCCCGGGCCCGCCAGAATGAGCACGGCGACGAAGCCTCGCACCCACGCGACGGGGAGGCCGAGATGTTCGGCGAGCCCGGCACACACGCCGGCCAGGACGCGCCCGTGGGCGGGACGCACCATCCGCGGCGGGTCGGCGACCTCCGCGGTCGGCGGCACGGCATACGGGATGGGCACAGGGCAAGTCTCGCCCACCGGCACGGCCCGCCGCGCCGGACGCCGCCATTTCGGGGGACCGCCCAGGGTGCGTTCAGGGAGGCCTCGCATCCCGCGCCCACCGAGCCCGGGTGAGGATGGCCTTATGACTGACCCCACTGCGCCGCCATCGCCGCCCCCGGCCGGCACGTCGGCGCAGAACGACTACGACCGGCTGTTCGCCGACCTCTTCGGCGCGATCGATCGACTCGGCGTCCGACGCGTCCCGCGCTCCGACGCCTGGGTCGGGGGAGTCTGCGGCGGCCTGTCGCGTCGCTTCGGCATCGACCCGGCGGTGATCCGCGTCGGGGTGATCGTGCTGACCATGATCTCGGGCGCGGGCCTGGTGGCGTATGCCCTGGCGTGGCTGCTGCTGCCGGCCCCCGACGGCCCCGGCATCATCGAGGCCGAATCGGACACCAGCACAGGCCGGATC
>Ga0209174_10000926_pt1 | contig 21355 bp, 18 predicted proteins | sample JI91814BDNA_FD_187505 | JGI IMG/M metagenome (GOLD analysis project Ga0209174, IMG submission 187505) | Wastewater effluent complex algal communities from Wisconsin, to seasonally profile nutrient transformation and Carbon sequestration -... | ecosystem: Engineered > WWTP > Effluent > Algae...
CAGGGCGAACACCTCCCGGCCGGCCTCGGCCGCGAGACGGGCGCTGATGAGTGCGCCCGAACGCAGCGCCGCCTCTACCACCAGCGTGCCCAGGCCCAGGCCGGCGATGATGCGGTTGCGGCTGGGAAAGTGGCTGGCGATGGCCGGCGTGCCGGGCGGGTGTTCGGACACCACGGCGCCCTCGGCCGCGATGCGCGCCATCAGGGCGGCGTTCTTTTCCGGGTAGGTGCAGTCCAGGCCGGTGCCGACCACGGCGACCGTGCGCCCGGCCGACAGGGCGCCTTCGTGGGCGGCGGTGTCGATGCCTTCGGCCAGGCCGCTGGTGACCACCCAGCCTGCGGCGGCGAAGGCGCGCGCGAACTGCCGGGCGCGCGCCAGGCCCGCGGCGCTGGGGTGCCGGCTGCCCACCATGGCCACCTGGGGATGCCAGAGCAGGCCAGGGTCGCCCGCCACGAACAGCAGGGCCGGCGGCGCCGGGCTTCGGCGCAGCAGGGCGGGGTAGGCGGGGTCGTGCCAGCCCAGCAGGCAGCGGCCCGCCGGCTGCAGCCAGGCCAGGTCGGCGTCGAGCAGGCGTTCATCGGGCTGCCGAAGCAAACCAAGCGTCCGGGCCGGCAGCGACAGGCCGGCGCCGTGGCGCGCGGCGGCCAGGGCATCGTCGGGCGTGGCGTGGCTTTCGAGCAGGGAGCGCAGCAGCGCATCCGGCAGGCGGGCTCGAAGCAGGATCAGCAGGGCGCGGTCGGTTTTCACGGCCCCGACATGATCGCGGCGCCCGAAGGCGCCGCGATGTAGGAAAAGCTTACTGGGTGGCGTCGGGATGTTTCAGTGTGTCGCCCGCATGGATCGGACGCACGCCGCTCATCACCAGCGCGTAGCTGACCTTGTCGAAGGTGCGGAACACCATCAGGTGGCCGGCGAACTCGTCGGGCAGCTTCACCGCATTGGCCGAGGCCGACAGGCGGTTGCCGTTGGCGACCACGTCCGGCTTCATCACGCCATTGCTCCAGATGGACATCGTGTGGCCGTTGCGGATGCCGTCGCGGGCACCCACCGACAGCGCCACCACCAGGTTCGGGCCGGACTGCATGCCGTCCGCGACGGCCAGGATGCGGGCGTTGGCCGGAACGGTGTCCGGGGCGCGCGGCATGAACTGCAGGTCGTAGGGCTGGGCCTCGGACGGCGTGACGCGGTCGCCGACGCGGATCTCGCGGCCTTCCTCGCGCAGCACCACCAGGGCGACTTCACCCTGCACCTGGGTCACTTCCGCGGTGGCGTGGACCTGCATCTCGTGGCCGAGCACTTCGCCGGTCGCTTCGCCGAAGCCCGGCGGGGTGCCCCAGTGCGAGTGGTCGCGGCTACTGCGCATATCCAGGTCGGACCGGCCCGCGCGCTGCTTGCCGCTGCCGCCGCCGAACACGTAGGTGGGGCGGGAGATGTCCACGATCATGCCGGGCGCCGCGTCGCTCAGGCCGCGGACATAGACCGACTGGCCGGCGGTGCTGCGAAGGCGGTCTTCCTCGAGGCCGACCACGTAGGGGAGCGACTTGGGGTCGTCCACGACGTTGAACTGCTTGAGCAGGGCCTCGACGTCCGACAGCGGGATCGTGTTGATCGCCTCGCCGACCCGCGGGCCTTCGGACGAAATGACCGGCTTGCCGTCGATGTAGACAAGGCTCAGCACGTCACCCGGATAGATGAGGTGCGGGTTCTTGACCTGCGGATTGGCCTGCCAGATCTCGGGCCACAGCCAGGGCTTCGACAGGAAGCGGCCGGCAATGTCCCAAAGGGTGTCGCCCTTTTTGACCGTGTAGGTAGTCGGATGATCGCCACGGACCTGCGCCGTGATGGACGCAGTGGCGAATGTGAGCAACGCGGCAGCAGTAACTGCAAGAAGCCGTTTAAGCATGGCGGCTATCCACCTGATTTTCCCCGGACAGGTTGCGGGACTATAGCCCAGATACCAACCCTGAATGCAAGTCCGCCGGGGTTATAATGACGTGCCGGCCCCCTTGAGGTCCGGTCCTGACTTCCCCATCTCGACAGCCATGGCCAAGCTACCCATCCTGGAATTCCCCGACCCGCGCCTGCGGACGGTCGCCAAAACGGTCACTCAGGTGGACGACGCGATGCGCCGCCTGATCGACGACATGTTCGAGACCATGTACGACGCCCCCGGCATCGGCCTGGCCGCGACGCAGGTGGATGTGCACCTGCGCCTGCTGGTATTGGACGTAAGCGAGGACAAGAACCGGCCAATGGTGTTCATCAACCCGGAGATCCTCGAAACCGAGGGCAGCCAGGTCTACCAGGAAGGCTGCCTGTCCGTGCCCGGCATCTATGCCGACGTCAAGCGCGCCGACCGCGTGCGGGTGCGCGCACTGGACCGCGACGGCAAGTCCTTCGAGGTGGACGCCGACGGCCTGCTGGCGGTGTGCATCCAGCACGAGATGGACCACCTGGCCGGCAAGGTGTTCGTGGATTACCTCTCGCCGCTCAAGCGCGAACAGGTGCGCAAGAAGCTCGCCAAGCAGCACCGCGATTCGGCCGCCTGAGGTGGCGCTGCGCATCGTTTTCGCCGGCACGCCCGGCTTCGCGGTGCCCTGCCTGCGCGCCGCCGCCGGCCGCGGCGAAGTGGTGGCTGTGTACACCCAGCCCGACCGCCCCTCCGGCCGCGGCCGGCAGCTGGCGGCGTCGCCGGTGAAGGTCGAGGCGCTGGCGCGCGGCCTCCCGGTGTTCCAGCCCGAGAACTTCAAGTCCGCCGCCGCGCGCGAGCAGCTGCGCGAGCTCAAGCCCGACCTGATGGTGGTGGTGGCCTACGGCCTGATCCTGCCGCAGTCGGTGCTCGACATCCCGCGCATGGGCTGCTGGAACGTGCACGCCTCCCTGCTGCCGCGCTGGCGCGGCGCGGCGCCGATCCAGCGCGCCATCGAAGCCGGCGACACCGTGTCGGGCGTGTGCCTGATGCAGATGGAAAAGGGCCTGGACACCGGGCCCGTGCTGCTGTCCCTGTCCACCCCGGTCAGTCCCGAAGACACCGGCGGCAGCCTGCATGACCGCCTGTCGCTGCTGGGTGCCGAGGTGCTGGAAGACGGCCTGAAGCTGCTGCGCGCGGGCATGCGCCCACTGGTGGTGCCGCAGCCCGCCGAAGGCGTCACCTACGCCCACAAGCTCGACAAGGCCGAGGCGCGCCTGGACTGGTCGCTGCCGGCCGCGACCCTGGCCAACAAGGTCCGTGCCTACAGCCCCTGGCCGGTGGCCGAGGCCACGCTGGCCGGCGAGCGCCTTCGCATCCATGAAGCCACTGCCATCGCGCTGGCGCACGACCAGCCGCCCGGCACCGTGCTCGCCGCCACGCGCGAAGGCCTGGACGTGGCCTGTGGCGAAGGCGCCCTGCGCCTGCGCCAGGTGCAGCGCGAAGGCGGCCGCCCGATGGCCGTCGCCGACTACCTCAACGCCCGCCCGGCGCTGAAAACGCCATGAGTTCGCCGGCCGGTTCGGCGCTGCGCGCGCGCGCCGCCAGGGTGCTCGCGGCGGTGCTGGGCGAGGGCCGTTCGCTCAAGGCCATGCTGGCCGCGGCCATGCCCTCGGTGGCCGACAGCCGCGACCGCGCCCTGCTGGAAGCCATTTGCTTCGGCGCCCTGCGCCACCGCCGCCGCTATGAGTTCGCCCTGTCGCAGTGGCTGGCCAAGCCGCTGGCCGCGCGCGACTACCCGGTGCACTGCCTGCTGCTGGCGGGGCTGGCGCAGCTCGATGCGCTGGGGCTGCCCGCGCACGCGGCCGTGGCCGCCACGGCCGAAGCCACGCGCGACCTGGGCCGCCCGCCGCTGGTGGGCCTGGTGAACGCGCTGCTGCGCCGCGCCAGCCGCGAACCCCTTCCCGCCAGCACCGACCCGGCCATCGCCACCAGCCACCCCGACTGGCTGGTGGCACAGCTCGCCGCTGACTGGCCCGACGACGTCGCCGCCCTGCTCGAAGCCAACAACCGCCCGGCGCCGATGTGGCTGCGGGTGAACCCGGGGCAGCTGGGCATTGACCGCCTGCTGCGCTCGCTGCGCGAAGACGGCCTGTCCGCCGCCCCGTCGCCGATGCTGCCCAACGCGGCCCGGCTCGACGACCCGATCGCGGTGGAACGCCTGCCGTTCTGGCACACCGGCGAGGTCAGCGTGCAGGACGGCGCCGCGCAGCTGGCCGTGCTGGCGCTGGACCCGCGGCCCGACGACCGCGTGCTGGACGCCTGCGCCGCGCCGGGCGGCAAGACCACGCAGATCGCCGAGCGCCTGTTCCCGGGCGAAGGCGAGCTGCTGGCGCTGGACATCGAAGCGCGGCGCCTGGCGCAGGTGGTCGCTTACCTCGAGCGCCTGGGCCTGGACTACCCCCGCGTGCACGTGCAGCTGGCCGATGCCGGCCAGCCCGAGGCCTGGTGGGATGGCCGGCCGTTCGACGCCATCCTGCTGGACGCGCCGTGTTCGGCCACCGGCATCATCCGCCGCCAGCCCGACATCAAATGGCATCGCCGCGCCACCGACATCACGGCCCTGGTGGCCCAGCAGGCCCGCCTGCTGGACGCGCTGTGGCCGCTGGTCAGGCCCGGTGGCCGCCTGCTGTACGCCACGTGCTCGGTGCTGCGCGACGAGAACGAGCGCCAGGTGGACGCCTTCCTGGCGCGCACGGCCGACGCGGTCGCCGTGCCGCTGGACGAGCGCTTCGGCCGCATCAGCGGCGCCGGCCGGCAGCGCCTGCCGGGCGAAGACGGCATGGACGGATTCTTCTACGCCCTGGTGCGCAAGGCCGGCTGAGCGCGCTGCCGGGCGCAGCGTCGCCGGTGCTATCGTTCGCGACCATGACGCCCGCCGACCGCCGCCAAGCCTGGATCTTCTTCGCCGTTGCCTTTGCCGTCCTGGCCGCCGGGTTCGGATTGCGCGATCCCTGGCCCGCCGACGAACCGCGCTTCGTGCTGGTGGCCAAGCAGATGGTGGAGAGCGGCGACTTCCTGTTCCCGCACCGCGGCAGCGAGCTGTATCCCGACAAGCCGCCGCTGTATTTCTGGATCCTGTCGCTGGCCTATGCGGCAGTCGGCAGCTGGCGCTGGAGCTTCCTGCTGCCGTCGCTGCTGGCGGGCCTGGGCACGCTGGCCTGCACGTACGACCTGGCGCGTCGGCTGTGGACGCCGCGCGCGGGCCTGTGGGCGGCCATCGCGGTGCTGGCGAGCTTCCAGTTCGTGTACCAGTTCAAGCGCGCGCAGATTGATCCGACGCTGGTGTTTTTCACCACCGTGGCGTTCTACGGCCTGTGCCGGCACCTGCTGCTGGGGCCGGCGTGGCGCTGGTTCTGGGGCGGGTGTTTCGCGGCGGGGCTGGGCGTGATCAGCAAGGGCGTGGGCTTCCTGCCGCTGCTGGCGCTGCTGCCGTTCGCGCTGATGCTGCGCTGGCGCTGGCAGGGGCTGGCGCCGCTGGGCCCGGGCAACGGCTGGCGCTGGGCCGGCGCGGCGCCGGCCTTCCTGGCGGCCATCGCGCTGTGGCTGGTGCCGGTGCTGGCGGTGGGTTTGACCAGCGGCAATCCCGAACACCAGGCGTACCTGCAGAACATCCTGTTCAAGCAGACCGCGCAGCGCTACGTGGACCCGTGGCACCACTACGAGCCGGCCTGGTATTTCCTGGAAGTGGTGGCCTTCTACTGGCTGCCGTTCTCGCTGGCGCTGCCCTGGCTGGTGAAGCCGTGGGCCCGGGCCTGGCGCGAACGCGACGCGCGCACCTGGCTGCCGCTGGCCTGGGTGCTGCTGGTGCTGGCCTTCTTCAGCGCCAGCGCGGGCAAGCGCGACATGTACATCCTGCCGGCGCTGCCGGCGCTGGCGCTGGCCGCGGCGCCGTTCCTGGACGCCATTTCGGCGCGAGCGGGGTTCCGGCGCGCGGTGCTGGGCTTCGTGCTGGTGTTTTCGGCGGTGCTGGCCGCGGCGGGCGCGATGGCGCTGTCGGGCGAACCTGGTTTCGAGCGCAAGCTGGTGGCCGAGCGCGGCCTGGGCCCCGAGGGGCGCTGGCTGTGGGCCATGCTGGCGGGCGTTGGCGCGGCGGGCCTGGTGGCGGCGCTGGCGTGGCGGGTGCGCGGTGCGCTCAAGGCCTGCGCGCTGATGTTCGTGCTGCTGTGGCTGGGCTACGGGTTCGTGGCGCATCCGGTGTTCGACCGCGAGAACTCCGCGCGCGGGCTGATGGCCGACGCGCGCGCCCTGGCGGGCGACGGGGTCACCATCGGCCTGGTGGACTGGAAGGAACAGAACCTGCTGCAGGCGGTGGGTCCGGTGGCCGAGTTCGGTTTCCGCCAGCCGCCGGAGCGCCAGCTGGTGGCCGCCGTGGCCTGGGAGCGCGCCGACCCGGAACGCCGCCGGCTGCTGGTGCAGCGCAGCGCGGCGCTGGCCTGCCTGCACTTCGAACCCGGGCCGGACGCGGTGCGCGTGGGCATCGCCAACCGCCGCGAATGGTGGCTGGTGTCGGCAGCCGCGGCCAGGGACTGTCCGGGCGAATAGCCCGGCGGCCCGCTGCGGCGCCATGCGACGCCGCGCGGGGCTTGGCGCCGGTGCGGCCGGCGGGAAATAATCCGCCACGCCGACGTCCAATGGCTTGCCCGCGATGAAAGAGCGCTTCGCCTTCGACGCCACACGACCCGGCCGCGACCTGGCATGGCTGATGCTGGCCGCACTGCTGGTGATCGGCGCCGGCATCGGCCTGCGCGACCCCTGGCCCACCGACGAGCCCCGCTTCGCGCTGCTGTCCAAGTACATCCTCGACAGCGGCGAGTGGCTTTTCCTGCGCCGGGGCGACGAACTCTATTCGGACAAGCCGCCCGTTTTCATGTGGCTGCAGGCGGCCGCCATCGCGCTGGCGGGCAGCGTGCGCGCCGGCTTCCTGCTGCCCTCGCTGCTGGCCAGCCTGGGCACGCTGGCGCTGGTTTACGACCTGGGCCGCCGGCTGTGGACGCACCGCGTGGGAATGATGGCGGCCTGGCTGCTGCTGTTCGCGCTGCAGTTCACCTTCCAGGCCAAGCGCGCGCAGATAGACCCGACCCTGCTGCTGATGATGACCCTGGCCAACTACGGCCTGCTGCGCCACCTGCTGCGTGGACCGGACTGGCCGATGTGGTGCCTGGGCTGGTTCGCGGCGGGGCTGGGCACCATCACCAAGGGCGCCGGCCTGCTGTCGCTGCTGCTGCTGGTGCCGGCGGCGGTGGCGCTGGCGCTGCGGTGGCGGGGCATCGGCCTGGGCGGGTGGCGAAAGCTGTGGCTGGGCCCGGCCGCGTTCGTGGTCGCCAGCCTGGCCTGGCTGGGGCCGCTGCTGTGGGCGGTGGCCACGCGCGACGACCCGGTGCTGCGCGACTACCTGCACACCATCCTGTTCCACCAGACCGTGAACCGGTACGCCAGCTCCTGGGACCACCACGAGCCGTTCTGGTACCAGTTCGGCGTGGTGGCGACGCTGTGGCTGCCGGCGGCGCTGGCCTTGCCCTGGGCGATACCGGCCTGGTGGCGGCGCATCCGTCGCGGCGATCCGCGCTACCTGTTGTTGCTGGGCTGGGTGGCGATGGTGGTGCTGTTCTTCTCGGTGCCCGCGGGCAAGCGCGACGTTTACATCATGCCGGCGCTGCCGATGTTCTGCCTGGCGCTGGCGCCGCTGCTGCCGGGGCTGCTGCGTCGCGCGGGGCCGCAGCGCTTGGTGTCGGGCTTCGTGGTGGCGCTGGGCGCGATCCTGCTGCTGGCGGGATTGGCGGTGCTGCTGGGTGAGCCGGGTTTCGAACGGCGCCTGCTGGCCGACCGCGGCATCGGCGCGTCCGACCTGACGGTGATCGCCTGGCTGGTGACGGCGATGGGCGCGTGGGCCCTGGCCTGTGCGGCGATCTGGCGCGGGCGGCGCTCGGCGCACGCGGCGGCGCTGGCGCTGGGCGGCATCTGGGTGCTGTACAGCCTGGTGGCGTTCCCGGTGCTGGACCGCCACAGTTCACCGCGCGAGATGATGCAGGTGGTGGCACGCGTGATCGGCCCCGACGCCGGCCTGGCCGCCGTGGCCTGGCGCGAACAGCAGCTGCTGCATGCCGACCGCCCGGTGCACACCTTCGGCTTCGGCCCCCAGCCGCGGGGCGGCAGTCCCTGGCCGGAACAGTGGGCCGCCGCTGCCGCCTGGCAGGCCGGTGCGCAGGAGCCGCGCTGGATCCTGTCGCTCGACGACGCCTTGCCCGACTGCGTGGACCGCGCCCGCCTGGTCGCGGTGGGCACCAGCAACCGGCGCACGTGGTCGCTCGTGCCCGCCGCCGCGCTGCCGCCCGGCTGCCCTGCCGGTGGCGGCCATGCCGCGCCGCCGCCTTCCCGCTAGACTATCGGCCACCGACGCACGCCTCCCCGCGCGCGAGAGCACACTGGCCGCATGAAAATCCTGATCCTGGGCGCGGGGCAAGTCGGCACTTCGGTGGCGTCGGCGCTGGCGTCCGAAAACAACGACATCACCGTGGTGGACACCGACCACCAGCGCCTGCGCGAACTGGCCGAGAAACTCGACATCCGCACCGTGGTCGGCCACGCGTCCCTGCCCAGCGTGCTGGCGCAGGCCGGCGCCGAAGAGGCCGAGCTGCTGGTGGCGGTCACCTCGAGCGACGAAGTGAACCTGATCGCCTGCCAGGTGGCCCAGCACCAGTTCCGCACGCCCACCCGCGTGGCGCGGCTGCGCGAGGCGCAGTACCTGGACGTGGCTGGCCTGGCCGACCCCGGGCATTCGGCGGTCAGCGCCGCCATCAGCCCCGAACAGCTGGTCTGCCGCCACGTCGAACGCCTGATCGAATACCCCGGCGCGCTGCAGGTGCTGGATTTCGCCGACGGCCGCGCCCAGCTGGTGGCGGTGCGCGCGCTGCCCGGCGGCGCCCTGGTGGGCCACGAGATCCGCGAACTGCGCGAACACCTGCCCACCGGCGTGGACGCCCGCGTGGCGGCCATCTTCCGCAACGGCAAGCCGGTCAAGCCCGAGGGCAACACGGTGATCGAAGTGGACGACGAGGTGTTCTTCCTCGCCGACCGCAAGAACATCGTCACGGTGATGAGCGAACTGCGAAAGGTGGACGCGCGCCCGGTCCGGCGCCTGCTGATCGCCGGCGGCGGCAACATCGGCCGCAACCTGGCCCGCAGCCTCGAGAGCCGCTATTCGGTGAAGGTGCTCGAGCGCTCGCGCGAGCGCTCGCGCGGCATCGCCGAAGACCTGCTCAACTCCATCGTGCTGGTGGGCGACTGCGCCGACGAGGACCTGCTGCGCGAGGAGAACATCGACCAGACCGACGTCTACTGCGCCATGACCAACGACGACGAGGCCAACATCCTCTCGGCGATGCTGGCCAAGCGCATGGGCTGCCCGCGCGTGATCGCGCTGATCAACCGGCCGTCCTACGCCGAGCTGGTGGAAGGCGGCACCATCGACATCGCCGTCAGCCCGCAGCTGGTCACCCTGGGCGCGCTGCTGGCGCACATCCGCGAAGGCGCCCCGGCGCGGGTGTACTCGCTGCGCCGCGGCGCCGCCGAAGCCATCGAGGCGGTGGTGCGCGGCGACCGCCGCACGTCGCAGGTGGTGGGCCGCGCGCTGGATGAACTGGAGCTGCCGCCGGCCACCACCATCGGCGGCATCGTGCGCGGCGAAAAGCTGCTGATCGCCCACCACGACGTGGTGATCGAGCCCGGCGACCACGTCATCCTGTTCGTGATGGACAAGCGCGAAATGGCCAAGGTGAGCGCGCTGTTCCAGACCGGGGCGACCTGGCTGTGAGCCAACGTTTCCTGGCGATCCAGCGCATCCTGGGCGTCATCATCGTGATGTCTTCGCTGACCAAGCTGCCGCCGGCCCTGCTGGCCTTGGCCTGGGGCGAACAGGAAACGCCGGGCGTGTTCTTCGGCAGCTTCATGGTCAGCTTCGTGGTGGGCGTGGCGCTGTGGCTGCCGGCGCGCAACGTGAACTACGAGATGCGGCTGCGCGACGGCTTCCTGATCGTCACCATGACCTGGGTGTTCGCCAGCCTGGTGTCGGCGCTGCCGTTCGTGCACGGGCCGCCGCACCTGAGCTACACCGACGCCATCTTCGAGGCCACGTCGGGGCTGACCACCACCGGCGCCACCGTCATCCCCAGCCTGGACGACCTGCCCCGCAGCGTGCTGTTCTACCGCCAGCTGCTGCAGTTCCTGGGCGGCATGGGCATCGTGATCCTGGCCGTGGCCATCCTGCCGATGCTCAAGATCGGCGGCACCCAGCTGTTCCGCGCCGAAAGCACCGGCCCCACCAAGGACACCAAGCTCACCCCGCGCATCGCCGAAACCGCCAAGGCGCTGTGGGCGGTCTACTTCGGCCTGACGGTGATGTGCGCGGCCTCGTTCTGGGTGGGCGGCATGAACCTGTTCGACGCCATCGGGCATGCCATGGCCACCGTGTCCACGGGCGGCTTCTCGACCTACGACGCCGGCTTCGGCACCTGGGACAGCCCGGTGCTTGAGTGGATCGCCATCGTGTTCATGATGCTGGGCGGCATCAACTTCGGCCTGCACTACATCGCCTGGCGGCGGGCGTCGCTGGGTGTTTACGGCACGGATTCGGAGCTGCGCTCGTTCCTGCGCATCGTGTTCGGAGCCAGCGTGATCGTGGCGCTGACGCTGTGGCTGGGCGGTGACTACGCCGGCATGGGCGACTCGATCCGCAATGCCACGTTCCAGGTGGTGTCCAACATCACCACCACCGGGTTCGTGGTGGCGGGCTTCGACCAGTGGACCGGGCCGGCGCCGTTCCTGGTCGTTACGATTGCCGTGATAGGCGGCTGCGCCGGTTCCACCGTCGGCGGCCTGAAGGTGGCCCGCGTGGTGATGGTGGTGCGCCAGGGCTACCGCGAAATCAAGCAGCTGGTGCACCCCAAGGCGCAGTTCCTGGTGAAGATGGGCGGCCGCCGCGTGTCCGAAAGCGTGGTGCTGTCGGTCAGCGGCTTCATCGCCATCTGGATGCTGTGCTTCGGCATGATGGTGGTCGGCATGAGCGCCACCGGGCTGGACCTGGAAACCTCGTACGGCGCGGTGGTGGCCACGCTGGCCAACTCCGGCCCGGGCCTGGGCGCGGTGGCCTACAGCTTTGCCAGCGTGAATGATTTCGCCACCTGGCTGGGCACCCTGGGCATGATCCTGGGGCGCCTTGAGGTGTTCTCGCTGCTGGTGCTGCTTACTCCGCAGTTCTGGCGGGAGTAGGGCGCGCGTCCATGGCCGCGGCCAGGCGGTCGCGCAGCGCCCGCGCTTCTTCCTGCGGCAGGTAGCGGATGCGCAGCGGTGGTTCGAACGGGTTGGCGCCGGCGGTGTCCATGTGCAGGCTGGCCATGCCGTGGCGGCGGTCGAACGGGGACTGGCTGAGCGTGAGCGACTGCAGCTTGCGCACCTCCGCGAAGCGCCAGCGCTTGTCCAGCCAGCCTTCGCGAACGGCGATCAGCCCCGATTCCTCGCTGTAGCCCGCATGCCGGGCCCACACCTTGGCGCGCACCAGGAACAGCGGCAGCAGCGCCAGCGCGGCCAGGCCCCAGGGTCCCTGCTGCCAGGTGAGCGCAGCCGTGGCCACCAGCACCACGAACGCGGGTATCGCGAACTGCCGCCGCCACGCGCGCGGGTGCAGCGCATGCCAGCGCTGCATTGGCCACGCCTTGCCGGGCAGCAGGTGGCGGATCAGTTCGTCAATCGCGGCAGGCGTGGCCACCGGCGCCAGGTCGCGCAGCGAACGCTGGTCGTTCACCGCCTGTATCGAGGCGCTGTCCACTACCAGGCCGCGGCGTCCGAACCACCGGTGCGTGAGGCTTTCGCGCAGGCTCCAGGCCTGGATGCGCTGGCGCGGCATGTTGGCGCGGATGCGCGTGAGCAGGCCGCGCTGCGAGCTCAGGCGCTGGCCGTCCTCGGTCAGCGTGAAGCCGTGGAACTGAAGCAACGCCAGCACCACCGACAGCAGGCGGATGGCCACCAGCAGCATCAGCACCAGCGCCAGGCCGCCAACGATCGAGCCCACCAGGCCCAGGTGCATGTCGCGGCCCACGCCCGCGACCGCCCTGGCCGATCCCTGCAGCGCATCGCTGAGCAGCTTGCCGCTGGTCTGCGCCAACAGGCCGAACGCGGCGGCCACGACGATCATGCCGCGGTTGGAAATCAGGCCCAGGCGAACCACTTCGCTGGGGGGCAGCGACAGCAGCACCGTGGGTTCAACCGCGGCGTCGCCGGCCTCCGGCGCGGACTGCGCCTTGCCGTGGCTGCGCACCAGCTCCTCCAGCGCGTGCGCGTCGGCCAGCGACAGCACGCGCATCTGGCCTTCGGGCGTCATGCCGCCGGCGGATTCGAGCTTCACCTCGGCCACGCCGAACACGCGGTGCAGCAGCGTCTGGTGCAGCGCCACGTTGTGGATGCGGGTGAAGGGGATGTTGCGCAGGCTCTTCTGCAGCAGGCCGCTGCGGATGACGATGGCGTCGGCGTCCACCCGGAAGCGGTAGGTGAAGTACTGCCCCAGCGACACCAGCACCAGCACGCCCGCGCCCACCAGGCCCCACAGCTCCCAGCTGTTGCTGCGGCCGCCGAACAGCAGCACGAGCAGCGGCAGCGCAAAGCTCTTCAGCTGCTGGATCAGCACGAACAGCCACGACCACGGGTGCAGGCGCCGCTCGGCGCCGCCCGCAAGCCGGTCCTCAGAGGGCATCGTCATGGCGGTTGGATTCGGGCAGGAGGGCGTCGCGCAGGGCGACGGCGTCGGCGTCCAGGAAGCCGTGCTGGCGCAGCGCGTTCATGCGCGTGCCGGCGGTGTGCACCACCAGCGTGGCCAGGCCGAAGCGGCGCTCTATCGGGCCGCGTTCCAGGTCCAGGTGCTGCACGCGGGTGCGCGGCACCAGCACTTCGCTGCGCCAGACCAGGCCGCGCTGCACCGACAGGCCGCGCTCGTCGAGCATCCAGCGCGTGCGCCGCCAGCGGGCGCGGCCCAGGCTCCAGCCGGCCAGACCGCCCAAGGCCAGCAGGGCCAGCCCGATGCCAATGCGCGGGCCCCAGCCGTCCACGTTGGCCAGCACCACGGCTGCCGCCAGGCCCACCATGATCGGCAGGGCCGTCAGTGCGCCCGTGATGCCCGAAACGGTGCGCGCGCCGTCGGGCAGCGGCTGCCAGCCTTTGGGCGGCCAGGCCTGGAAGGGGAGGGGAGTCGCTTCGTCGGTCATGGCGTGGGATTCATCGGCAGTCGGGGTGGTAGGGATTGGTTTCACCGGAGCCTGGTGGCCGCAGGGTGAAGCGTTTGTAGGTCCACTGGTACTGCCGGAGGTCACGCCGCGCGATGGCCTCCACCGCCGCGTTCATGGCCGTCGTCGCCTGCGCGATGTCCGGCGAGGCGATGGCCTCGGGCGCGGCTTCCACGTGCAGTTCGAACAGGCCGTCGGCGCAGCGTTCGGCGTAGACCAGCAGCACCGTGGCGCCGCTGCGCTCGGCCAGGCGCGGAATCAGCGTGAGAGTCAGCGCCTGGCGGCCGAAGAACGGCGCGAACTCACCCGCACCCAGCTTGGGCTGCTGGTCGGGCGTGATGCCGACCACGCCGCCGGCCTTGAGCGCCTTCCACAGCGGCCGCATGGCGTTGGCTTCGGCGGGCACCAGTTCGATGTTCTCGCCGCCGCGCGCCCTGCGCAGGAACGCGTCGCCCGCCGCGCTGTCGGGCACGCGGTAGACCAGTGCGAACGGTCCGCGCGCCGCCATCGCTTCAATCACCAGCTCCAGGTTGCCGTGGTGGGGCGCCGCGATGAGGGTGCCGCGGCCGGCGGCCTGCGCCGCGTCCAGCAGGTGGGCGCCGTGCACGGTGCGGATCAGCCGCAGGTTGTCGGCGCGCGGGCGGGTCCAGATGCGCAGCGTTTCGAAGGCGTTGCGGCCGGTTTGCCGCAGCACTTCCAGCACCGCCTGTTCGCGCGCCTTTGGGTCCAGTTCGGGCGACACCAGTTCAAGGTTGCGGCGCGCCACCTTGGCCTCGCGGGTGTTGCGCCACAGCGCGAAGCGGCCCAGCCGGTCGCCCAGCCACTGATGCCAGGCCAGCGGCAGCCGCCCCACGCACCAGGCGGCGGCGAACATCAGGCGGCTGGCGAAGCGGGCGGAATCCATGCCGCGAGTGTAAGGGATGCCCCCTGCGCCGCCATCGCGCCGCCGGGCTCGCATAGAATCGCAGCATGATCGCCCTCATCCAGCGCGTCACCGAAGCCAGCGTCCGCGTGGACGGCGACACCGTCGGCGCCATCGGCCCCGGCCTGCTGGCCCTGGTGGCCGTGGAGCCGGGCGACGACGAGGCCCGCACCGCCCGCATGGCCGAACGCCTGCTGGGCTACCGCGTGTTCGGCGACGCCGACGGCAAGATGAACCTGTCCCTGGCCGACACCGGCGGCGGCCTGCTGCTGGTCAGCCAGTTCACCCTGGCGGCCGACACCGCCCGCGGCATGCGCCCCAGCTTCACCAGCGCCGCGCCGCCCGAGGCCGGCCGCCTGTGGTTCGACCGCCTGGTGGCCCTGTGCCGGCAGCGCCACGCCCGGGTTGAAACCGGCCGCTTCGGCGCCCACATGGTGGTGAGCCTGGCCAACGACGGCCCGGTCACTTTCCGCCTGCAGTCCTGAGCCTGCCCGTCCCGGGCAAAACCCTTGGCCAATCAATCAGATAGCCAAGGAGCGTACGCTCCTGTATACTGCGCGGTTCCATTTTCCCAGTCGCGGGATGCGTCTTCATGGCCAACGATCGTCCGGCACAGTCCGAAATCAAGCTGCTGATCACCAAGGGCCTGGAGCAGGGCTACCTGACCTATGCCGAGGTCAACGACCACCTGCCCGACGACATCGTCGACCCGGAGCAGATCGAAGACATCATCGGCATGATCAACGGCATGGGCATCGAGGTCCATGAAGTTGCCCCCGACGCCGAGACCCTGCTGCTCAACGACACCTCCAGCAGCCGCGAGTCCGACGACACCGCCGCCGAAGAAGCCGCCGCCGCGCTCACCTCGCTCGACACCGAGGGCGGCCGCACCACCGACCCGGTCCGCATGTACATGCGCGAAATGGGCTCGGTGGAACTGCTCACCCGCGAAGGCGAAATCGCCATCGCCAAGCGCATCGAGGAAGGTCTCAACCAGGTCCACTCCTCGCTGGCCAGCTTCCCCTGGTCCATCCAGCTGCTGCTGGAAGACTACGACCAGCACCTCGAGGGCAAGAAGCGCCTGAACGAAGTGGTGGTGGGCTTCCTGGACATCGAAGAGCCCGAGGAAGTGATTCCCGTCGCCGCCATCGACGAGGACGCCGAAGTCGAGGAAACCGACGACGTGGTGGGCGAGGACGGCGAAGAAACCGTCGTGGACACCGGCCCGGACCCGGCCGAAGTGGGCCGCCGCATGGACACGCTCAAGGGCCTGTACACCAAGTTCCAGAAGTCGCACGCCAAGTACGGCGCCGCCGACAAGAAGACCATCCAGGTCCGCGAGGAAATGGCCGCCGAGTTCCTGCGCCTCAAGCTGCCGCTGGCGCTGATGGACGCCTTCGTGCGCAAGCTGCGCGAAGTGGTCAACGCCATCAAGGAACACGAGCGCCGCATCCTGGACATCTGCGTGCGCAACGCCAAGATGCCGCGCAAGGACTTCCTGCGCGCCTGGCCGGGCAACGAAATCAACCTCGACTGGGCCGACGACGTCATCCGCCGCAAGCAGAAGTGGTCGTCGGGCATGCGCGAGTTCAAGGACCTGATCGTCGCCGAGCAGCACAAGCTGGTGGCCATCGAAAGCTCGCTGTGGCTGAGCCTGCCCGACATCAAGGAAATCAACCGCGCCATGGCCTACGGCGAGGCCAAGGCCCGCAAGGCCAAGAAGGAAATGGTCGAGGCCAACCTGCGCCTGGTCATTTCCATCGCCAAGAAGTACACCAACCGCGGCCTGCAGTTCCTCGACCTCATCCAGGAAGGCAACATCGGCCTGATGAAGGCCGTGGACAAGTTCGAATACCGCCGCGGCTACAAGTTCTCCACGTACGCCACCTGGTGGATCCGCCAGGCCATCACCCGCTCGATCGCCGACCAGGCGCGCACCATCCGCATCCCGGTGCACATGATCGAGACCATCAACAAGCTCAACCGCATCTCGCGCCAGATGCTGCAGGAAATGGGCCGCGAGCCCACGCCCGAAGAGCTGGCCAAGAAGATGGAGATGCCCGAGGACAAGATCCGCAAGGTGCTCAAGATCGCCAAGGAGCCCATCTCGATGGAAACTCCCATTGGCGACGACGAGGACAGCCACCTGGGCGACTTCATCGAAGACACCAGCATCGAGTCGCCCATCGAGGCCACCACCAACCTGGGCCTGATGGAAACCGTCCGCGACGTGCTGGCCGGCCTGACCCCGCGGGAAGCCAAGGTGCTGCGCATGCGCTTCGGCATTGACATGAACACCGACCACACCCTCGAGGAAGTGGGCAAGCAGTTCGACGTCACCCGCGAGCGCATCCGCCAGATCGAGGCCAAGGCCCTGCGCAAGCTGCGCCACCCGACCCGGTCCGAGCAGCTGCGGTCCTTCCTCGACCTCGAGTAATCGCCCGCTGGTGGTAACCTTCCGAGGCCCCGTACATACGGGGCCTCATTCGTTGGAGGGGCGGGAATGGCAACTGGCGCAACGTCGGCAAGCGGCAACAAACTCACCCGCTGGATCCTGGCGGCCCTGGTGTTGGGCATCGTCGTGGGCACCACGGTCAATTACACCGTGCAGGACACCACGGCCGTGGTGGCGAACCTGGGCCTGGTCACCACCACCTTTCTGCGCCTGATCAAGATGATCATCGGGCCGCTGGTGTTCGCCACCCTGGCCGTGGGCATCGCCAAGATGGGCGACCTGGGCACGGTGGGCCGCATTGGCCTCAAATCCATGGTGTGGTTCATGGGCGCCTCGCTGGTGTCGCTGAGCCTGGGCCTGATCCTGGTCAACCTGCTGCAGCCCGGCGTGAACCTGGGCATCGAACTGCCCGACGTGGGCGCCAGCTCCGGCGTGGCCGCCACCGGCCTGAGCCTGCAGGAGTTCATCACCCACCTGGTGCCCACCAGCATCGCCGACGCCATGGCGCGCAACGAGATACTGCAGATCGTGGTGTTCTCGGTGTTCTTCGGCGTGGCCTGCGCCGGCGTGGGCGACAAGGCCAAGGTGCTGGTGGACGCGCTGGAAGGCCTTTCGTACGTGATGCTGAAGGTGACGATGTTGGTGATGTGGGCCGCGCCCTTCGCCGTGTTCGCGGCGGTGACGGCGGCGATCGCCAAGAGCGGCCTGGGCGTGCTGGCGGTGTACGGCAAGTTCATGGGCCAGTTCTACCTGGGCATCGGCGTCCTGTGGGTGCTGCTGTTCCTGGCCGCGGCGGCCGTGCTGGGCAAGCGCGCGTTCGCGCTGTTCAAGGCCGTGCGCGAACCGACCCTGCTGGCCTTCGCCACCGCGTCGTCGGAAGCGGCCTACCCGCGCACGCTGGCGCAGCTGGAGAAGTTCGGCTGCAGCAACCGCGTGGCCTCGTTCGTGCTGCCGCTGGGCTATTCGTTCAACCTCGACGGCTCGATGATGTACTGCACCTTCGCGGTGATCTTCATCGCCCAGGCCTACGGCATTGACCTGACCCTGGGCCAGGAAATCGCCATGCTGCTGGTGCTGATGGTCACGTCCAAGGGCATCGCCGGCGTGCCGCGCGCGTCGCTGGTGGTGATTGCGGCGACGCTGGCGCAGTTCAACCTGCCCGAGGCAGGGCTGTTGCTGCTGCTGGGCATCGACCACTTCCTGGACATGGCGCGTTCGGCCACCAATGTCATCGGCAACAGCGTGGCTACCGCCGTGGTGTCGAAGTGGGAAGGGCAGCTGCGGGCGGAGGGTGAGCCGGTGCCGGGGGAGTTGGCGCAGGCGACTGAGCCGCCGTCGTTGTCCGAGGGTCGCTAGCGGTCCAGTCTTTCACCGATAATCCCCGCGCGGGCCTATAGCTCAATGGTTAGAGCAGGGGACTCATAATCCCTTGGTTCCAGGTTCGAGTCCTGGTGGGCCCACCACTGCATTGCCGCATTCCCGTCACGTGCAGGCACTAGCCTGTGCTGCTTCACTCCCGGGGATGCGCTTCATGGTTTCGAGCACGCGCCGCGCGCTGCCTTCTGTTGTCTTGCTTGCCCTGCTGGCCGGCTGTTCCGCTGAAGCACCGCAGGCACCTGCCACGGCCGTGGCGCCGGGTGCGCAGGCCGCTGCGGCTGCGCCGATCACCGACGAAGCGGGCCTTCGCGCCGCAGCGGCCAAGGCGCTCACCGAGCAGCGCTTCTACGCGCCCGCCGGCAACAGTGCGCTGGATCATTACCTGGCGCTGCGCGAGCTGCGTCCCGACGATGCGAACCTGGCGACGGCGCTGCTGGAGCTGCTGCCCTACGCGGTGATCGGCATCGAGCAGGCGGTGGCGCGGCAGGACCTGATGGAGGCGCGGCGACTGCTGGGCCTGCTGGAGCGCGCCGACCCACAGGCGCCCTCGCTGGCGCGACTGCGCGACAGCATCGCCGCGGCCGAGGCTTCGGCGGCGGCCGCCGAGGCCGAAGCCGTGGCGAAAGCCGCGCGCGAGGAAACGGCGAGGCTGGCGGCGGAGCAGGCCGCGACGGCGACCTCCGTCACCGGGGGCGAAGCACCTACGCCGGGCCCGGCCACGCGCGCACCCGCGGCCGTCCTGCCTCCCGCGTCGGCGCCTCAGACTGCGGCCGCCGCTCCCGCTACAGCGGTGACAGCGCCAGTGGCCACCGCTCCCGCCACAGCGGTGACATCCCCGGTAGCCACCGCGCCCGCTGCGGCGGTGACACCGCCTCAGCCCGCCTCCGCCGCCAGCACCCCGCGCCTGCTCAGCGCCCCCAGCCCCCGCTACCCGATCATGGCCCAGCGCCGGAAGCTCGAAGGCCAGGTGGTGCTGCAGTTCACCATCCAGCCCGACGGCAGCGTGGCCTCGCCCCGCGTGGTGTCGGCGGATCCGCCTGGCGTGTTCGACGAGGCGGCGCTGGTGGCCGCCAGCCGGTGGCGTTTCGAGGCGGGGACGCGCAGCGTGCCCAGCTCGCGGGTGGTGCAGTTCCGGCTGGGGGAAGGGCAGCAGTGAGCGCCGGCGGGCTTGACTTGCAAATGCGAATCATTATCATCGAGGTCAGTCCCGTCCGGAGGCCCGACCGCCATGCACCAACCCCATGCGTCCGCCTTGCCCGCGCCCAACGCAACGCGCGCGCCCAGCCGGGCGTCCGCCCCGCAGGCTGAATTCGACAGCAGCGAGCTGATGCGCGGCGCCCGCGAAGTGCTGATCCGCCACGCCGGCAAGGTCTACCGCCTGCAGCACACGCGCAACGACAAGCTCATCCTGGTCAAGTAGCCCATCAACCCCGCCGGTTGCCAGCCCCGCCAGCCCTGCTGGACGCCAGCTCTGCCGGCCTGCCCCGGGAAGCTGCAATGCCCCCTGTCACCGTGCCTGCGCTAAATGCGGATTGGCCGGCATTCCAGCCGGAGAACCTTGCCGCGCTGGGTCCGGTCCTTTGCCTGCACGCCGCCACCGACCCGCACCTGCTGTCGGGCTGGACCCGGGCCACCCATTCCTATGCCTCGGTCACGCTCGACAGCGATGGACCCTGCGAAGGCATCTGTTTCCTGGATGCGGCCGGGGCATGCTGCTGGCAGCTGCAGCGCTTGCCCGACAGTGACTTCATGGGCTGGGAACAACTGCTGTCCACACTGCCGCGATCCGCCGATGCGCCGCTGCGGCCAAGCCACTGGTTGAGGCATTGGCCCGCGTGCATTTCAAAACGATGGCGGGGCTGCGCGGTGCGCTTGCACACGCTGCCTGGGCCGCGGGGGTCCGCCCGCTTGGCCGCCACCGACGTTGCATTGTCCGGCCTGGGCCAAGGCTGTGCCCAGAGATTGGCAAGGTTCGCCGGCGCGACGCTGTAGCGCTACGCCGTTGCTGGATAGAATGCGTCCACGGCCAACCAAGGGGCGCGCGTGATACGCATCGAAGACCTGTCGTTCGGCTACCGCAAGCACCGGCTGTACGAACGCTTCAGCCTCGCGCTCTCCGAGCCCGGCGTCTACGGCGTGTTCGGCCGCAACGGCAGCGGCAAGTCCACCCTGCTCAAGCTGCTGGCGGGGCTGCTGTTTCCCAACCAGGGGCGCATCGAAGTGGCGGGCTTCGCGCCGCGCCATCGCCACCCGGATTTCCTGGCCAGCGTCTACCTGGTGCCCGAGGAGTTCCACCTGCCGGACCTGACCGCGGCGCAGCTGGCCGCCACGCACGCCGGGTTCTACCCGAGGTTTTCAGCCGCCGCGTTCCGCGATTACCTGGACGTGTTCGAACTCTCCGACCAGCACCGGTTCGGCGAAATGAGCCTGGGCCAGAAAAAAAAGGCCGCCATGGCCTTCGCGCTGGCCACGTTCACGCCGGTGCTGCTGCTCGACGAACCCACCAATGGCCTGGACATCGTTGGCCGCGACCAGTTCAAGGCCATCGTCTCGCGGCCCGAACAGCGCGGCCGCCTGATCCTGATCAGCACGCACCAGGCGCACGACCTGGAACGCATCATGGACCACATCCTGTTCATCGACGCCGCGTCGCTGGCGCTGTCGGCCAGCAAGGCCCAGCTTTCGGCGGCGCTGACGATGGGCGTGGCGGCGCATGCGCAGGCCCTGGAAAGCATCGAGGGCGTCATCTACCACGAAGCCATGGGCGAACAGTGGGCCTACGTGGCGCGCAACCGCGGCGGTGCGGGCGGTGCGGTGCACCTGGAGCTGCTCTACAAGGCGCTGAGCCTGCGCAAGGACGGCGTGCTGGCCGCCGTGCACGCTGCCAACGGCGAGGTGACCCATGTTTGACCTGAGCCGCTTCCTCCGCCTGGCGCGCGCGCAGTGGGCCGAGTACCGGCGCACGTACGCCTGGTTCCTGGGCATCGGCATCATCGTGCACTTCGTGCTGCTGCTGGTGCTGCTGTCGGGTAACCGCGGCTACACCCTGCTGACGGTGGATGGCCAGGCCGCGTTCTACTTCGTTGGCCTGTTCCTGACCGCGCCGCTGTTCGCCGCGCGCTATTTCCAGGCCATGGCCCGGCGCGAGTCGGCCGGCCTGCTGCTGATGCGCCCGGCGTCGAAGTTCGAGAAGTGGCTGCTGGCGATGGCCGTGGTGGCCGTGCTGTACCCCGTGGCCTACTCGCTGGCCTTCTACGTGTGCAACGCCCCGGCCGCGCTGTATGCCGAATCCGCCGCGGCCTTTGATGCCGCCATGCGCGCCAAGGAGGGCGCGGCCGCCAGGGCCGATTCGATGGCGTGGG
>Ga0209174_10000929_pt1 | contig 21295 bp, 20 predicted proteins | sample JI91814BDNA_FD_187505 | JGI IMG/M metagenome (GOLD analysis project Ga0209174, IMG submission 187505) | Wastewater effluent complex algal communities from Wisconsin, to seasonally profile nutrient transformation and Carbon sequestration -... | ecosystem: Engineered > WWTP > Effluent > Algae...
CCCTCGTTGACACACGCTGACGCCAGAGGACGCCCCTCAGACCTAATCGTTTGAGGGGCGTTTCGGCTTTCTGCGGAGGCGCGCAGGCTGAGCGCAAGGCGCTGTCACGGACGGCGGGCATATACGTCGGGAAATATGCCACAGCAAAAATTCAAAAAATTCTGACCTGCATGGAATTATTTTATAGCAAATTATTGTGAGTCACGTTGGTGCGCGTCGCCATCACTAGCGGGAAGGTCTGTGACCGTGTGTCGGCGGCGGGTACGCGCAGTCTGACGACCTTGCCCACGGTGTGGTGCGAGAAGCAGCTCGATGGCGCGGAGACTGGCGTCAGCGCTTGGGGCGCATGTGGCGGGCGACGATGGTAGCGGCGTCGAGCACTAGGCACGCGTCCGCCAGCATGTTGATGCCCTCACCGATGCGGTCGGGAGGGGTGAAGAGGATGACCTGCCCCATGATGGATTGGACGGGGAGTTCCTTGATGATGTCGTTGCGGACGCTCAGCGCGTAGTCCGGGGTGTTCGACGCGCCGACACGGGCGAAGGTGGCACCGTTGTCGGATACGGTGATGGAGGTCTTGTACGGGTTCTTGGCGACCCACAGCGACACACGTAAGGGGTCCCCGTCGTGGAAGTACCGCCCTGTGTTCACCGTGACGCGATTGCCTATGACCTCGGACACCGCGATGTCCGCACTTAGCTCTCGAACGCCTTGGAGCACCCAGGTGTGCAGCTCTGGGTGCTCGGACGGATTCAGGGACGTGTCGGTACTCATCAGGTTTCAGTCTACGTCCGCACCACGGACAGGGACGGTGTACACGCCGAACCGTCCAGAGCGACCGCCGCCGCGTTCAGCGATTTCACCAGCCTGGTTCGGAGGGTGTCAGAGCGCTTGGTGATGGCAGTGGCGGAGGTGATGATGGACGCCGCACTCTTCTCGATGGCGGTAAGGTCTTCCACCGCGTCCTGGGCTTCCTTGAGGTGCGCTTGCGCCGCGCTGACATCCTGGGAGTCCCCGTCACCTGCCGCGCGGTCGCGGCGTGCGGTCGCCACCGCAACGGCGAGCACCGCTCCAAGAAGCCCCGGAGTGTCGTCTTCGAGCGCCACTACCCACCGTGACGGGGTGAGCATCGTCAGCGGCGCGCCCTTGTGCTGCTCCCGCCCCTTGACCACCCATACCGATGTCGTCACTCCACGGTTAGGCTCCGCCTCGTCCAGATATGCGTGAATGGCAGGAACGGTGTTCCCTCCTGCCTTGTTCTTGGCTTCCACGACCACAAGAGGGGTTCCGTCGCTCTCGGAGAGCAGGAAGTCACCTTTCTTCGACCCGCGAATCTTTCCTACAGAAGTACCTGTGGCAGTGGCGCGGATACCCGCACCCGACGCGTAGTCCCCGATGAACTCCTCCAGGTCCGCCTCGAAGTCCGTACCTTTCAACGAAGACTGTTCCCTAGCGTCACTGCGCGCAGCGTCTACCGCCAGCTTGGTCTCCAGGTCGCCTATTCTCGCGTCCACCGCGCGAGTGTGCTGCGCCACAGAGGCGTTGATGCTGGACACCACGCGGCTCAGCGGGGAGGTTTCCACCTGCGGGTCGAAAGCCGCTGAGGCGTTCGCAACAACCGCTGACCCGAAGTTTCGCAGGAGGTCGGTGAGCATCGTCTGAACTGACTCCCGAGTGCTCTCGGGAAGAGCAGCGGTAGCCTTCCTGACCTCGGCATTCCATGTCCCCATGAGGTTCTGGTTGTGAGCGTGAGCGGCGGATATGTGCTCCTGCACATCGGTGGTCAGCGCGGTTTTCGCCGCTGCCATCTCCGTACGTAGTGCGTCGCGCTCCTGCGCAAGCATGTCGCGTGTGTCCTTGAGAGCCAGCACTGTGGCGTCCGCATCCGCTCGCGCCAGTGCACGAGCCCCTGCTGCCACAACGCGTGCCAAGGTGTGGATGTCGAGGGGTGCTCCGTCGAGGTACTCGTCTAGCGCACGGTTGGCTTCGGTGACTTCACGTGGAACGGTCCCCGCCTCAACGGTTCGGAGAAACGGGTCATACGCGTTGACGCGGGCGAGAGTGTTGGGATCAGCGGTCATGGCACTTCCTGGTTGCGTGTATTTCGAGAATACCAGGGGACGTGACGTTTCGTTCAGAACCAGCTATTGATGCCTGTGGAGGAACGTCGATGCTTGACGAACTCGATGAGAGTGGTCTTCTTACCTTCGGACTCCCAGTCGGACAGATGCTGCTCCATCTCTGGCAGCTTCACCTTGGCAGTGTGCATGCGCCGCGCGTAGGTGGGAAGGTCATCGCGTGTCTCAGTGTCCTTGGACCACACACCTCGCACCCGCTCCAGCGATCCGAACAGCGGGTACACCTCCATGTACCGCGCAAGGTAGTTGAGGAACGATTGAGTGACGTGGGGGTCGGACTCCCACACACGCCGTGCGTCTTCACGGATGTCCGCGCTGTACCCGCTGAGAGCTTCCAGGTACTCGGGAAGCGAGCAGTCAACTCGCGGGTCCTTTTCCCAGATGGTCTTCCCTTCCGGTACGCGCGCACCGAACACGTCCAGTTTGCGAAGGTATTCATCGGGGGACAGCTCGATGGCGAAACGGTCCTTCTCTGTCCATGCGGTGTACTCCGCTGGCTCTTCGGGTTCGATGGCGAGGTAGGGGTCAGACACGTGTCCAGGGCTCCTAGTGATTCAGCGCAGCGGGTTGTTGCCCCCACGTTATCCCTAAAGTCACATACGCACCATCTATACGCGCTAGACGGTACTCAAGTACGGGGCTCGCGGATGACGCAGAGCGATGAGCCTCAGAATCTTGGAGCCCAGGTCGCTATCCACGCGGATGCGCGCACCGCTCTCGGTCTCGATGAGCTGGGTAGCGCTGGACAAGTTGGCGGTCCACACCCGCCCACGACCGCTGTCGATGCGGTAGATACTGGGCGCGATTTCGGATGTGCTGATCATGGTGGTCTCCTTTGGTGTTGAGACCACGTTAGCACTTAGGCGTAGCTCCTGCGTACAGGCAGGGGGCGATGCACTCCGGGGACACCATTTACATCGAATGACCAGTTGTCTTGCTGGTACCGTTGTTCCTGTTCGGTAAGCGTGTGCGCATTGGAAGCGCGCACAGCTTCCACCACACCGTCCATGTCCGCGTCGTACGGGTTGGACGACCACCCCGCGTTGAATTCCACAATGGCGGGGGTGTACGACGTGCCTCGGATCAGTCCGATGTCCACGGTGTACCCGCTCGGGGATTTGCGATTCAATGCCACGGCGTTAGCCAGCTCGGTGAGCACCGCCATCTCGTACGGAGTGCCTCCCGCGAACCCTTCGTCCACCCACACGAGTCCTTCATTCTGGTACCAGGAGGACGCGACAACACGGTTGTGCGCGACGAAGAAGCGCGCTTCGCAGGCGAACTGTATCTCCTCGCTCAACTGAACAAGGGTGTCCTCCCCGATGAGCGGCGATGCCAGCACGGAACCGAGGTGATTCTTGAACACGAGGCATGCGGGGAACGCGTCGGTTTTGGCTTCCGGCAGCTTGACAAAAACGGTGTCCCCTTCTAGTTCCGACGCCGCCTCAACCGCTCTACATGCGGAAACTGTAACGACTCGGCGCTTCAACCATTGCTCAGGGACTCCCATCCTTTCCACCCAGTTCGCCCCACAACTCACCAGAGGGAGGTTCGCTCCAGAGGCGTGAGCGCGTGCTACCCAATCACCGGGAGCCCACCACGCGTAGGAGAGCACCTCCTCTAGGCACAAGTCCATACCGAAGTCCTGCGTACCGCCGTAGGGAGCGAAGCGCTGCGCCAGCCAGTTGCGGTGGGTGACGACGCGTAGCGGGAGGGCAGTCAACGTACGACCCTTTCAACAACCTCGGACAGCAGCTCCGCGTACGTGGCTACTTGGCGCACACCGTACCGTTCGCACACCATATCCACGTTGCCTTTCCGCCAAAATCCGTCCTCGCAGTACACGACCACGCTCGATGTGCGCGCATGCAAACCCAGCTCCATCAAACTGACTGGACTCTTGGAAGACCCGAGCAGCATCATGACGATGATGTCCGCTGCTTCCAGGTTCTCCAGCTCCCAGCCAACCTGACGCACGAACTCGTGGTTGTCCGTGACAGGCTTTCCGTACCAGGTCTCGCGACGAGGGTTGAACACGGCAACGTCCGTGTCCACCGAGACGCGAGACCTGATTTCGTTGATGATCCGCGATTGCCAATCCTCGGAGTTCCCTAGGTCGATAGTCCCGCCCAAGAAGACCCGTACCTCCCCTTCAACAGGCAGGTACGGGTCTTCGGGGGTGAACACACGGACAGCCACGGCTAGTCCAGAAGCGCCAGAACCGCGTCACGGTCAACAGGCTCAGCGACCGTTTTCGCCCCGTGGACGTTCGCCCACCGCTGCGCCAGCTCGCCCATGGTCATTCGTGGACGCGACAGCTCGTCACGGACCACAGGTCCGATAGCGCTGTCCTCCGCAGCGGACACCCCCGTAGCGGTAGACCCGCTGGACGCGTCCAGCCACAGCATCTCACCGGTTTCCAGGTCCACCGCCAAAGGCAGCGCCTGGTAGGCATCTGTGGTGGGGGAGAACGCGGAGGTCACCGTTCGGGCGTCGAAGTTATCGCCCTTGTTCGCATCGCGCCGCAGCATGGTGCCCGCAATCATGTCCACCTTGGACAGTGGGATACCCGACCAAGACTGCACGGTCATGACAGCCCACTTCGCTGTCGGGTATTCACTGCGCAGTGCATCAAGCTTCACGTCGAAGAATTCCACAGCGGAGCCACCGGGGTGCACCAGCTTGTCGCCCGAGTAGGTGCTCCACTCACGGTTGTCACTCCAGGTGTTCCATGTGGAGGTCGTCAAGTGGTTGAAGTCCGCATCCAGCACCGCAACCCCGATGTCCAGGTAGCCAGAGATGGTGTGGGTGTTGGTCCAGTGGCTGAACACCCGCAGAACCTTGCCTTCACCAACAGGCGTCAGCCGCGTCCCACGGTCCATCACGCGGTCGGTGTTGGATAGGTCGCGACGCACCAGCGGCACTGCCATGTCAGAGATTACTCCCACCGCTGATGTGGGCGCGGAAACCTTGGACAGGTGTCCGTCCAACGCGACGAGAATTGACTCCGCAACCACGTTGATGTGCGCAGCGGAAATGCGCTCGCGTTCCACGTCGAGCATGCGGTTGTTCCGCCCTGCTTCACGCACGACACGAACTCCGTCGAAGTTGGCACCGATGACACCGTTGTACGCGCGGATCAGCGTGGCGACCGATGCCCGCGTGCCTGAGGTCTGCACCGCCGCAGCCAGTTCCTTGGCGGCGGACCGCGTTCCCGCGACGCGAAGCAGCTCCGTGCACCGCGACAACAACGCGCTCGGGCGATTTTCCTCTAGCAGCGCGACAGCAGTTGAGGTGTCCCCTTCTGCGATAGCCGCTTCCACAGACGAGTCCAGTGTGCGGTACTCGATGTTGCCATGGATGATGTCCGCCGCGCGGCGAGCGTCAGGGGTCAGCTTGATCTGTGAGTACGGGTGAACCGACCGCATCACACGACGCCACAGACGGTTACGCAGCACGAGACGGTCCGCGTAGAAGCCCTTGGTGAGGTTTCCTAGCGCGGTCATCAGAGCACGACGAGCGAGGCGGCTCAGCGTATTCATGTTGACGGCGTATGCGTCCTTGTCGGATAGGGTGGTGATAGCCCGCAACGCGGCGTCGATGTTCTTCTCCGCCGAGGCTTCGCCCGCAGCGGAGAGCACCAGCCGCAGGAGCTGGTCCACATTGGACATGTCCGTAGCGAAGTTTTCCACCAACTCGTTGCCGGTGTACACGTGCGCTGAACGCAGCGCGTCCAGCAGGTGAGTGATGTTCTCCCCGTTGCGCGATGCCTTCAAGGTGTGTGCGATGGTGTTAGTGTCCGGGAGCGCGACAGTGACCGACCCTCGCAAAAGGGACACCTCAGCTTCGGAGATGGCTACCCCGCGCGAAGTGAGGGTGTGGATGAAATGACGCGCGGCGGGACCAGCTTCGAGAACCTGAACCGCTTGTACGTTGGCGACGACATCTTCTAGCGGTAACCCCTCGCGAATGACAGTGGGGTGGGCGGGGAGGAACGCGCCAGCCGTCCAGTAGTGCATGATCTGCTCGATGAGCAGTGTGAGGGTGGGAAGGTCTTGCACCTGCTTGGGGAAACCGGGGTAGATGGGAGTCATGTCGCGGTCAGCGCCCTTGATGGCGCGGGCGTCGTTCACCATGTCGGTGAGCGCCTTCTCCGACATCCCCGTGATGTCCGCAGGGTCAACGCGATACCCGTAGTTCGCCATCTCCAGCACAGCGGCGTATGCCAGGTTATCGGCGGTGTTGCGTGCGCGGGATCGGATGACAACGCCGTGACGCAGCGCGGCGCGACGGTACTCGGTGGTGATGTCTCCCATGGCGGTCTCCTTCGGTGGTGTGCGTGAAACGACGAAAGCCCTGAGCGCAGGCGCGTTCAGGGCTACACCATTTCTGGTTGTAGCAGGAAAGGCGATGCACCTTTAGTCTGTTTCCAATAAGAGATGAAAGCACATCTAGGAGCCTGCTGCGTTGAAGTTATCACACTGTCCGCCGCCGCGTCAAGGGAGCCTGGGTGAATGCGTTCGGCATCGTAGGTGCCGTGTGCCATGCCCGCTCGTAGCGCGTTCAGACAAGACGGTAGGTCCAGTCCGCCCCAGCGGTCAAGGTTCCCGGTGTCAGCTCCGTGCGCCCAGCGTCGCGGATAACTACGCCGACCTTTCGCACTTCATTGTGTGTCGCTCCGCGAGCGGTGACATGACCGTCGATTCCGTAGAACCGCAGGGCGCACTCCGCTGCGATGCGGGCGGTGTCATCTCGGGTGTCCGACCCTCGCACGACAACACGCACCACCAGCGCGTCGGGCGTTCGTTCGGCAATCGCCAGGGGTGCGCCATCTTCGCGTAGTCGCGCGTGCACGCCTGTGATGTCACGGGGCTTGGCGTTGAGAACGCGCACCGCGTGGCGGTACTTGATACCGTGCAGTGCCAAGGAAGCGTGGACGGCATGAGCAGCGCGCTTTCCGCGTGACCATTCCAGGTCGTCGTTGAGCAGCACAGTGGCGTCGCGCGGTGGGCGGTGCAGGTGAGCACCCTCTTCCCACTCCTTCGACACAGGCTCACCTTCCATCGCCATGCTGCTAGCTGCCTGATCCACCGCCGCGTCACGTCGTAGTTTCGTCTTCACCGCGTCGGGTAACGCGCGCCAGCGGGACACCTTGTCAGTGACGTTCACCCGCAGTTCCTCAGAATGTTGGTCATGGCTTCCTTCTCAGCGGGGGTGACCCACAGGTGGTAAATTTTCTTCACGTTGACCTGCGCCGCGACATACGAACACCGAGACGACTTGTACGCGGGCAACCATGCGGAGGCGTCACGGTCAGATTTTTTCCCGTTCTCAACTCCGTCAGCCGCAATGAGATTCCTGGGATCGTTGGCAAGGGCAGTCCGCTGCTCTGGCGTGAGTTGCTGCGCGCCCGTTACCCACGCGTTGCCGAGCGCGACGATGTGGTCTATCTGAATGCGCGCGGATTCGGGTCCGCGCTTCCATTGAATGGTCTGCCCTGTGTAGGGGTCTTTCTGGAGCGTTCCCGACACCACCTTGCACTTACCGTCCTTGGTGATGTTCACCAGGTCACGGGCGAGGATGTCGTTTCGGGTGTCGCACCCGTTGCCCGCGTAGAGAACTCCTGATGCCTTGTCCGTCCATGCTGAGCCGAACTGTTCGCGGGAATACCCCGTTTTCGGTGCCTTACCCTTCACTGGCAGGGTGTTCAGCGTGGCGAGCGCGTCCGCCCCGCTGCCTGTGGAGCCAGCGGGGCTCCCATTGTTACCTGACGGACTTCCCGCGCCAATGTTGGGCAACCTGTCTAGTTCAGGGATGTATTCACTAGCGCGATCCTTGAGTTCATCCAATTTGAGGTCGCTGACGGACGGCACGCTCACCTTTCCCGTTTCACGCCATTGGTTGTACATGGGGATGCCGACCTTGGACGCGACCCAAAGAAACACGATGACGAGCGCCACGGAAAGGACGAGGCGCATCGGCTTGGTGATCATCCCCAACATGGTGTTCAGGTCTCCAGTTCAGTATGTTTGGACTTATTGTCTCAGAGCTTCACGGGGCGCGCGGTATTGACTCCCTCGACACCGAGCTTTTCCGTGTGGGTCCAGTACGGAGCGATGAAAACTGTCTTGGGGACTCGCGACCCTTCACCGGTCCACACGGTCTTGAAGTGTGCGCGACGGTGCTGGGGTTCTTGCTCGAACCCCGACTTGGGTTGTTGACTAGGGTCGTCTACGGTGACGGACTTGCGCGCGGCGCTCAGTGCCGCCCCGATGTTCCAACCAACACGGTAGGCGGAGAAAGGTACACGGGGCGTCCCCAGCGTCTTGGCTACGACTTTTCGAGGGACCTTCTCCGCCTCTATTGTTGTTGAGCACAGATACATCACCGAGCCAATGACCAGGGTGAGCAGCCCTTGGATGAATTTTCGCGCCGAGTCGGTATTGTCCGCAGCTACCGACCACCTGAACGACTCTTCCAATCGGTCCACTGCTTCCGCCAGGGTATAGGACTCCCCAACCATGGGGAAAGAAACCGCGTCGCACTCGATCACAGGCTCTGTGTGACCTTCAGGAGTGATGTCCAGGAGGACATACGCACCGAACGCGGTGGCGTCGGGGTCGTGGGTGCTGGTCTGTCGTCCGTCTGCGGTTTTCCCGTAAGTGAAGAACCCTAACGCTTTCGCGGTCTCCGCACTGGTGTGTGACTTCACCGTGAACGGTTCTGGAAACACCACGAGAGGCTCCAAGTACGGAAGTGTTCGGAACACCTCTGGAGTTATCTTCGCGGAACTCGACATGCGTAAGGTGTCCACTAGACCTGGGTGAATGAACAGCGCTTGCCTTCCTTGCGCGCGCCACAGTTTCAGTACCGCAGTAGACACCATCCACCCAGGAACCTCCTGACGGTACTTGGGTGGGGCGTCGTTCGGGCGCGGGTAGCGTTCCTTGAACAGCTCCAGTGACTTTCGCTCGGTATCCAGCGCTGCGACCACCCGTTGCGCGGACTTCAGCCCACCAGTTGTCGCATTGGCGGACATCAACCGACCGCCAATGCGACAACATCAGACAGAGGCACAGGACTCAAGTTCCACGCGTCAACCCCGACGTGAATCTGTCGCGTTCCCGACCGCGACACTGACACCTTCTCGGTGGAGTGGGTGTGTCCGTGGATGACAGGCACACCTTCGTCGCGCAAGCGGTACTGCGTGTGACGGTCCTCCACGGAGTGGTCTCCGTCGTACGGGAAGTGGCTCACCATGATGGCGTTGCCTTCCACGCGGATGCGGGCGAAAGCCTCTACCGACTCGAACACCTCCGCGAATGCGGCGAAGTGTTTGAATGCGTCACGGTGCATGCCGTGCACAGGGTCGTGGTTTCCGGTTATCAGTCGCTTGCGTCCAGGACGCTCCTTCAACCACGACAATGCGTTACGACATGCACCTCCACTGCCTGCGGAAATGTCTCCCGCAACCACGACAACATCGTCAGGGGACACCACTTTATCCCAATTCTTCGCCAACGCGGCGTCGTGCCACGCAACGACCGCTTTCGAGGTCTCCTCGGGGGTGCGGTACACGGCAGGCAGCACAACTCGCGCACGCTCCGCACGCTCTTCAGCCACCAAGCGGTGCCCGATATGCGGGTCGCTGGTGTAGAAAACGGTGGACATGGTGGTCTCCTGTGGTGGTGTTCATTTCATATTATCACTGCATGTGTTGACCGTCAAGATAGGTGTTGCGACGACATTAACAGGTGTGTACTCTCGGGGTATGTCGGAGCTAACGGATATGTACTCGCAGGGCGCGGTTGTATCACGCACTCCCGAGGGGCTATCGGTACTCGCGGAGAGAGTCACAGGTATCACTACGACTTTCGTCCGCAGCGGAAGTAAGGTCCGCGCAGTTCTCATGACACCACACGACGGGTTCGGAACTGCGCAGTGGTGGGAGCCTAAGGACCGCGAAGTGATGTCGTGGTGGGATAACTCTGGAGTGTCCGCTGTCCCCGACCCCGCGATGTGTGTGCACCCTGACGGATCGGTCACACGCGTGATGATATCCGCATGCCCAGCAGGTCTCAGGAAGATACGCGAAGCGGCTACCCACATTGCCGCTGACCTACATCGCGTGTCTTACGTGCCTGCCGCAGCAGAACACCCCGATGCGTTTCCCGCTTCTCCTGTGGGCACCCTGCTCGTCGCGGCGGGACGCGCTGATTTCGAGCATAGAGGGGAGCTGGTCATCTACGAAACCACGGGCGCAGTGACCGAGTTCGTGCATGGTGACGTAATTCTGCGCCCGTGGTCGTCGCGTTTCGAGGCGCTGGAGCGGCGCGTGGAAACCGCGACCCTGTGGGCTGCCGAGGACCCTACTACCACGAACAGCGCGCGGGTGGTGCTCGCCGTCCGAAACGTTGTGGCTCCTGCGGCGTGGCATGCGCTGGAGTCCGCTGCTGAATCACTGCTCAGGTCGTACGCGCAAGGCAGCAGTCCCGTCCCCCTTCCACCTGGTCCTGTATGGGACGCGCTGGTGGCGGGATTCATGTCCGCGATTCTCGAAGACGGTGTGCGCACCCCGGAAGAGCTTCGTACTCAGCACAAGGATTACCGCGACGTGGCGCAGCACCTAAACGCGGGAGGCAACGTGGATGAGTTGGTGCACAGCCTGGTACCGAGGTGGATGCGGCACCCGCTAGACCTGACCGTCGGAGGTATCGCTAGCTAGAGACAGAAGAGCCCCGGACTCAAGGTTCGGGGCTCTTCTGTCTGACCAACGTATGCGACGGTCAGAACAGGTCGTTAGCGTCCTCATCGCCCGCATCGAATGTGCTTGGGTCGGTGGACGCGGCGGCGACTGACACGGTGCGCTTCTTCTGCGCGTGCTCCGACATGATGGCTGCGACACGTCCCTCCGAACGTGCGCGACGCTCTGCTGTTTCCGCGTCGAGACGCGCCTTAGCCTCAGGGGTCCACACTTCCCACGTGGTTTGCGGAAACTTGGGGTCCTTGTAGGTGTCGCAGGCGCGCTGCAGGTCTTCATCGTCCATCTCGATGAAGTAGGTAGCGACGGAAGCCGCAACGGCAGTACCAACCTTGGGGTCCGCCGAGTCCTGCACGCGAGCGCCCGCCATGCGTGTCGTCGGTGAGATGGGCGCACGCCCACGGAAGAAGTCGAGCAGGGACTTCGCAAACTCCTGTTGACGCGTTTTCGGGTCGAACCCGGTCAGTTCGTGGTACCCGCCGAGTTCGGTGGTCCAGCGAACGATAGTGATTTTCTTGTCGGTCATGTTTCCATGGTATCAACATCTGCCGTATTTGAAGTGACGCGCCGAAGGGACTAGACATCTTGACGCGCGCTTCGAGCTGTTCAGACGCTAAGGCATCACAACATGTCGGTGACATTATTGAATAACTGCAGGTAGAGATAACACAACGTCTACATTTTGGGTGTTCCGCGAATCTATATGTGGGGGTTCCTTGCGGCAACACACCGCAGATGTTGCGTAATCCTGCCCATGTAGTGCTAACATGGTGTCCGGTACTTTCGATTGGTCTCCTTAGTGCCGTGCGTGTGCTCAGGGTGGTGCCTGCAGCAACGGAAAACCCCCCGCCTTTCGGCGGGGGGTTTTCTCGTTAGAGGCTGCTGTTTCAGCCAGCGGTGGGAGCTGGCCACCAGCCCAGTGCTGCACCAGCCTGAACGGCGAACTGGTTCTCCTGGTCGGTGAGGGCGTCCAGCGCGGGTGCCAAGCTGCCGAAGGTTGTCGGAACCTCCTTGACACGACCCGTGTGGTACTTCATGCCCTTCTCCAGGGTCTCCTTGAGGTCGCGAACGATGAGCGAGTTGAACACCCATGCGTCCGTCACCACGCGCGGCGCAGCGGGGTCCAGCACAACCCAATCGACACGGGCAACCTCGGAAGTCCCGCGCTGGGGGTTCTTCTTGTCGGTGTACCAGAACACCTCATGGATGCGCAGGAGCAACGGCTGCCCCATGTAGTCCTTGATGTAGTGCTTCTCACCCGAAGCGGTGCGCGAGCTACCGAACGCCGCCGTGCCAGCCTGGCTCGGGTCGGGTGCGGACAGCGGCGCTGTCAGCGGCGGTGCAGTGGGAGCCTGCGGAGCCGCCTGCGGAGCAGGGGCGTACTGAGGAACCGGCGCGTACTGCGGGGCTGCCTGCTGCGGAGCAGCTTGCGGAACCGGAGCGTACTGCGGGGCTGCCTGCTGCACGGGGGCCGCTTGCGGCGGAATCGGTGCGTACTGCTGCGGAGCTGCCTGCGCTTCAGGTGCAAGAGCTTGTGCGGCTTGCGCCTCGGGGGCGACGGGGGCGAACTGCTGACCGATCCCGGCGAAAGGGTTGTCTGCGGACATGGTTGTACTCCATTGGTTGTGTGCGTGTGCACGGTTACTGGTGTTGGTTAATGGTTGTCTGGCTGGTTTGGTGCCAGCCTCTGTTTCTTGTTGTGCCGTCAGGATTTCTCCTTCTGACTTCTATAGTCTACCACACCCTTTCGGATTTCGAGGTGTCCCCTAAGTGGGCTTATGGATGGGGCTGTTCAACGTGACACGGGCGTGTGCGCGGCACGCTTCTGTCCACGACTCGTCCCAGTAGTCCTTGTAGCGCGTCCACAATTCGCCGAACTCTTCGACGTTCGTGACGCGTTGAATAGCGGAGGTCATTTGTGCGTGAACATCGGACGTTGCGGTGCTCTCGATGGCGAATTGCGAAGGCAGACTGCTATCCCCTCCGTGTTCGAGGGGCGCATCTTGCGTTGCGGTCGAAGGGTGCGGAGGAAGAATTTCCAGCACCCCATCCACAGGGATGTCCATTGAGTTGTGCGCCATGTCCGTTAGCTCTGTGAAGATGTCGTTGAGAGTGTTCAGTGCGATACCCACGCGCTCTTGCATGCGACGCAGCGCCACCTCGCGTGGAGGTTCAGGAATGGCGATGCGTTCGATGTCTTCAACTCCTACCGTGATTTCGGTGGGCCACGGGTCCGCCGCCATGGAGCGGTGTACACGCCCCATGTTCAATTGACGGGAACGTGACCGTGCTTCCTTGACCTTGACTGCCAACTCCATGTTCTCGTGTCCAGCGTCTAGGTCCACTACAACGATGTCGCAATGCACCCCACCAGCGCGAGCGGATGGCGTAGAGGGAACGTGCGCCACTAGCGCGTACTCACGGTGCAGCCCTTCGGGCATTTCCTCCCAGGAGGTACCGTCCTCACTGAGCAGGTACTCGCCGAATGCGTACTGGGAAAGTTGCACGCTGATGGGGAGCATGCCGTAGTTGAGGCTCGAAGCTGTTTTCACGTCAACGACCACCAGGGTTCCGTCTGCCATACGCATGATGCGGTCAATGCGCCCCGCCGAACCTGTGACGGGGTTGTAGACGATGCGCTCCACGTATTCGGGAACCGGGGTGAGACCGCAGTTACGACATGCCTTGACGTACGCCGCGACATGCGCGCGAAGCTCGTGGGGCACCTCGTCAATGGTGCACACACCGAGGTCCACTGCCTCCGCCCACGCATGGACGGCGGTACCGAACACCGCTGCGTCACCTGCCCCCGCCGCGTCCTTGGCGACGTTGAACACTCTGTCGATCATGGCGCGCATGTCGCGGTCATCTTCGTTGTCGGCGTCGAACGCGTCCAGAATCTCTGGGTACTTCTTGATGCCGACGAGTGCCTTTCGCGCGCTCCACCGCTCCAGCCCGGAAGTGTCGTCCAGAACCTTACCCACGGTGGTCACACGGGGAAACTCTGACTCTTCGCCTGCGTGCGTAACGCTGGGAAGCTTGTAATGCCCGTAACGACCGAACTCGGGTTCAAATCGAGTAGGGATTCGAGGCATGGGGTACGTGCGCGGACCTGGCACGTGCGGCGGTATCCCCCCGTTACTCTTTCCGAACAGAGGCACCGTGGACGGTGTTGTCGCAGGCGCTAGTGAAGGTGCCACCTGGGGTAGCGCGAGCTGGGACTGCTCAGGTAATGCGGGACCAGTGGTAGCGCCAGGAGAGATGAACACAGCTCCGTTGGAGGGCGCTGGCTGGGATGTATTGAACGGGTAAGTCGCAGGCATGGTCTCTCATTCGCTGGTCAACGCCGCTGGTGAGCGCGCGTGCGTGCTACGTAAGCGTAACACATTTCGGTTATAAATTCGCGGGCAACTTGGCTACGGCATCGCGTATCAACCGCGTTCCGAAATTGGAGGAAATACGGTCGGACAGTTCCGCTCTGGACATGTATTCGATGCCCTCGATTCCCAGATTCTTCCCCAAGGCGAGCTGACCTTCGGTGGGCTTCACGGAGGGTTTCCGCCATTCTGCTGCCACCTTCGTCAAGTCGTTGGACGGCAACATGTGCTCGGCGGCGTCCATAGCCTGAACCATCGTCCCGCGCACAGGACGACCGTTGGCGTCACACAGCAGCGTTACGTTACCGAACTGGTCGCGGTGCGCGAGCATGACCAGTGAGTCGTTGGACATGCGGTTGAGAGCGGGGTACAGGAACAGGTATGACTTGCTCGTTCGCGGCGGGAGGAACATGTATTCGTCCCCATTCGCGTTAATGGGAGTGGTGGTGAGCCACAGCACCTTGCGGCGCGGACGACCCATGAGGTCGATGTCTTCCAAGTCGATGCGCCCCTGACGCTCCTTCCCCGGTTTCTTACCGAGAAGCTCATCCGCAGCGGCGACTTCCTCGGTGATATCGTCACCGTCGCTGTTGTAGACCTCATGCTTGGCGTCGGGCAGTAGATCGGTGAGACTCATGAGCTTCACGTCCCTCACCACGCCTGTGAGGTCCAGAACTGTGGCGTCTGTCTTGGCTACACCTGTCACGGGGTCGGTGTACTGACGAACACTCCTACCGATCATCTGTGTCAGGAGAACCTTGGAACGTGTGGGACGTGCCATCACCACGGTGTCGCAACGCGGGAAGTCGGCACCCTCGGTGAGCACCTGTACGGTGACCAGCGCGTTGATAGTGCCGTTGCGAAACTCGCTGTAAGCCTTTTCGCGATACTCGCGGTTATGGGCACCGGTCACGTCCTTGGACGGGATTCCCGACGCGGTTAGCGATTCCGCCAGAGCTTGGGCGTGATCAACTCCCGCCGCGAACACGATCATGGCTGCTTGAGGACAATGACGAAGTATGGCGTCCACCGTGGACTCCACGCTCGCACTCATGACTTCGGCAAGTTCGCTTTGCTTGTAGTCTCCGCCAACAGTACGAATCTTGGCGAGCTGGTTCAGGCTATCCAGCGCGACGGTCTTGCCGCGCGGGGGGATGAGGTAACCGTTCTCGATAGCCCACAGCAGGTCGCGCTCGAAGACGACCTCGCTCCACACGTCACCCAGCGCCTTGCCGTCATCGCGGTACATGGTGGCGGTGAACCCGCACGACACTACGTCGCTATCGTCATCCATGGCTTCAAGGTCCTCAAGCACCTTGAGGTATGTAGGCGCGGATATGTGGTGGCAGTTATGGACGACAGCGTTGTTCGCCAGCAGGTACGTGTGCGTGCCTTCCACTTCGATGTTGTACACGTACCCGTCACGGCATTCCGAGAAGTCACCGTCATCGCCAGGCTTTATGTCCTCCACATTCCAGACACGCAGTGTGCGCTCGCCGTAAGTTCCGCCCTGAACAACACGGGTGTACTTGGTGAGAAAGGTGGCTTCGCGCCACAGGCGCTCGTGAGGATTGTTCCCATGTACCAGGAATGGGTGACCCTCCGTGCACACCACGGAGGACTTGTCATCGAAGGTGACACGTACCAGCGACGACGGTTTCGATTTGAAAACACGCGTCACCTTGCGCTGGACCACGCAACGGCGATGCTCGTCCCATGAGGCGACAGTCCTGCCTACGGTTACCTTGTCGATGGGGCAACCCCCCGCCAGCAGTGTCCCAGCGGGGAAGCACTCGTCCGCCAAGATAACGTCACGGGGACCGAGGTCTGCGACGCGTTTGTCCGAGCGCGCCAAGGTCTGGAAGCTAGCAGCGACAATCGCCGTATCGTTCTCGTTGCGCTCGGCTGCGACGATTCCAACGCGCTCCCCGCCTGGCTCTACGATTCCCACCGTCTCTGCCATTTGCTCCAGCAGCTCAGTGCGATGGGCGAGGAGTAGAACACGTTTTCCCGCAGCGCGAGCACGCGTAGCGAGAGAGGAAATAACCGATGACTTTCCGCACCCGGTGGCAAGGACTACTGCCACTCGGGGATTTCGCTCGCGACCGACACCGCCCCAAGCGGCTTCCACGTTAGATGCCGCTTCAACCTGGTATGGACGAAGCTGCCGTGGCGCGGGCAACTGGTCTACGGCGTCGTTTGAACGCACGTCGGACATGTGTGGTCTCCGATGGTGGTGCGGAACTGATACGGGTTCACGGGTGTTGGTGCACCTTGAGCGTACCGCACACCCCGGCATCTCCGCGCACTGCCGTTGCTCGTGTAGGACACCAGGGGTGTCCGATTTACAATGGACGAGTGGAACAGCGCCAGATGGAGTACAGGGAGTGGGTGGTTACCGCCCGACGCGACCCTGATGATGGACACGTGTACGTTACCGCGCACACCGAGGGGAAGGCGTCCATACGGTCAGTAGCCATCCAGGGGTTGTGCGGGAAGTTCGTGATGACGCACTGGCGCGAGAGTCGGAACGTGGTGGTCTCCCATCCCGAACTTCGCCTCCGAACGCTGGACTGGCTGGAACGCGAATACTCCCCGCGAGTTGCACGATGACGAGAGTAGTGTTAATGTGAGTTTAACACCACAGAGGAGACACAATGTTCTACATCGCTGAAGCAACCTACCTTCCCACCCCCACCTCACCCTCTCCGTCACCCTTCTTTCGTGTGGTCGAGCGCTCCGAGAGCGCCGCGCGAGGTGCACTTGCCGAAGCATTCAAGCAGCTCGGTGTCAGCGCTCGTGTCGCAGAGTCGTTCGCCAGTGACACTGAGGGTGTGTGGACGGATTTCGGTGAGGTTGGTGTCACCGCCCGCGTTGCGCCCAGCGCCTAAGTTTGTGTTTGCTGCGAAGAACTACCGCCACTGAAATCTAGGCTTCAGTGGCGGTAGTTCTTCATCATCGTAGAAAGCTGCACGGTTTCCGCTAGTCGCTGTGAACACCGCTGCGTGGAGGTGTGCGTGAGGCGTCGCGTTGCGGTAAGCGGAACACTTGACGCCACCGTTTACGCAGATGTGTCAGCACCGAAAGTGCGGACCGCATCTACACGGTGACGCATGTGCGCGCCAACGACATCACGCAGCGACTTCCGCCCCGCAACGCGACGCTGGTCATTGGGCGGGGGTGTTCCCGGCGAGGATGTTAGCCACCATGGTGGCGATGCGTGAAACGTCTTCATCGGATAGTCGTGGAGCTGATGTCGCGGGCGCAACGGGCAACGCTGCGGAAGGTTGAGGCACCTGTGCCGCAGTGGGTGATGTAGCGCCTCCGAATGATGGTGTGGAAGATATTTCTTCCACGGAAGCCGCCGTGCTCCCCGATAGGACACTGAACGGATTGCCGTCTATGGACGGAGGTGAAATGCGCGTAGCAGGTTCGGGTGCGCGCGCTTCAAGGGCAGGTGCCACATTGGGTGTTTCTGTCGGTGCCTGCCGCGCCGCGCCGCGTGGGCGGCGGTGACGTGGGATCACCGAATGGCGCACGGGTGTCTGTGTGGGGGTATTTTCTGGGCTCGAATCCACCAGAGATAAGTGGCGTCCCTCAACACTTACCCCATCACCACTGTCAGTATTTCCGCCTTCTGCCAGGGGCGACTCGTAACGTGCTCCGTAATGAGCTGATTCGATTTCCGTAACACCAGGTGTAACCATGGGCGTAACACCTGACGTAACGGGGGGTGTAATGATGGGCGTAACAGTTGGCGTAAGATTTTCGGAGACGTTTCGAGAGTTTTCAGAACTGCCCAAAGTCGCAGGTTGAGCTAGTGTTTTCTGAAGAACACCACCACTGTTTTCGTCCATGTGTACGTGTGGGTGGTCTTCCCCCTGTGATAGTGCCTTCGTAAAGGGGTTCGTAACGATATCCGTAGCGGCATGTGGGGGAGGAACAACCTCTATTGACGCCTCATCGACATCATCCTCGTAACTGTAGCTGTCGGTCACGATAACGTCTTCATCGTCATCCTCGACCTCCACGCGGACAGTCGTGAAGAACGGCATTCCGGGAACCTGGACGGACTGCGAGCGCATGGTCATCGACTGCATCCCAGGCATTGACCGTAGCGCCGCTCGGTCGCTTCCCTCGAACTCCAGCGCAGCGAACAACTGCAACTTCGATAATGTAGACGCGCCGCCGCCGACTTCTTGGAGCTTCTCCTGAATCTCTTTTCCAGGCTGGCTGGTCCAGAAGTGTATGGGCGGGTCCTCGGGGTTATACCTTGAATTCGAGCACCCCGGCTCGTGCGCGGTTGCGGATTTGTCGCTGGATCGACCGCCAGGACGCCCCCAGATAGGGCACCCGCAAGACTTGTCCTCGCCTGTCCACTCCCACCCGTGCGGAGCGAGAATGTCTCCCCATGAAGTTGAGGTGTACCACGCCACGAGTGCGTCCTGGTTGTGCTCGCTGAGCTTTCCACCCCCTTCAGGGCGGATGTTTCGCGACGCCGCGTAGGTGAGTATTTCGCGGTGCAGCCACTCGTGGTCCGTGAGCTGAAGGACGGGTCCTACGCGCTGATACGGACCCTCGGCGCGAACGCTGGGAGGTATCAGCACATAGCGGTCGCGCCAGAACACGTCGAAGGTCACGCCGTTGTGTGTGACGGACATTTTCCCCATGTTGGCGGGAAGATTGAGCCCGTCCACTGTGAAGTAGAAGTGCCCGCCGTCCTTGTGTACCCACACTCCGTCTTTGAACACTCCGGGGCTCAGGACAGTTGGCAGTGCCTGCCTGAGCCGTTCGTCTCCATGTTTGCTAGCCCACCAGTCGCAGAACGCTGCTCGCTCAGCGGCGGTGTCGCAGTCCACGATGATCAGTGCCGAGTTTCCCACCTCAATTGCGAGGTTGACGGGGGCTTCCTCACCGTGTTCCTTGCGGTACCGCTTCACGTAACTGCGCAGCCGTGAGACGTTGTTGGTAGCCATATGCACCCCGCCGCGCGGCTCGTCTCTGGTGGTGTCTCCGGTCGCTTCCGCGTACTCGGTGAGGTCATCCTTCTTCTGCTTGGGGGTGCGGTAGTCCGCTGGAATCTTGGATTCGCGCTGGCACATCATCACGTGCAGCCCCGCGTCGCTCAACGCCTTTACGTAGGCGCTGAAGGACGCGGTATCACTCGTGGCGGTGATGTCCGCTCCGATCACCGCAGAGATTGGGTGCGAGCCGAGCATGTCTGGTCTCCTGGGTTCTGCACGTGTGTGCATATGTTCGTTCATCGTAACACTGACACCGCCTATCGAACGTGTCACGTCCCTCTGTCTGGTACCTCTAGACGGACTTCCACTCCATACCCATGGGGTTGGCGTCGGTCTGGAGTTCCACGCGTTCGGTGCGAGCCCACGCCTTCAACGACTCGGGTGGAGTCTGCATGATGCGGTTGATGTCGCCCTGAACGGACGTGTCCACCACTAGCTCGTCATGCATCCACAAGTGGATGTGGTCGGTGAGACCTTCCTCGTCCGCGCGCAGTGTTGCGTCGTAGAGAACATCCGCCGCAGAGCCTTGGCAAAAATGATTCACGGCGCGGTACGTATAGCCCGCGTCCTCATCCAGAACACGTCCCGCAATGGTGGTGACAGCGTTCTTACCCTCTGCCATAGACTGGATATTGTCCATGAAATCGAACGTCACAGGCATGGCGCGCTTGATGGTGTTGGAGAGGTCCGTGGCAGCGTCACGGTCCACATTTTCCTTCAGCGCGGCGGACAGTGATTCGGACAATGCCTTCGCACCTTGACCATACATCCCCGCCAGCAGGATGACCTTGGCTACCTTTCGACCCTTGTGGTTCTTCGCGTCCGCGTCTGGCACCGTCGCGGGGATGAGCCCCGCAGCGCGCGCCACTGGGACGTAGAGGTCATTTCCCTCGTAGAAGGGGTTGATGAAGTCGTTATCCCCCGCACACACAGCCATGACAACGGGCTCGATGGATGACCAGTCCACTGAGGTCCACCCAGGCTCATCGTCAGCGAGGATGATCCCTCGGGCGTTTCCGGGGAACTGGTGAAGCTCAGGGTTGTTCACCGACATACGACCCGACGCAGACGCGGCGAGAACACCTATTCCGGGGTGCACGCGCCCCGTTGCCTGCCCTTGCTCAACCACTTTCTCCAGGTACTTGGACACCTTGCTGGTCTCCGCAACAATGAGATGCATCTTCGCAAGGATGGCACCTTCGCCCAGTTCCTTGAGTTTCTCCATCGCCTTCTTGTCGGCGCTGAGCTGTCCGGTCTTGGTGCGTGGCCAGTTATCGGGGAGCTGCCCCAGACCATGCATGCGTTCGATGAGTTTGTCTCCACGACCAGGCTCCAACCCCTGGTTGGCTAGGAAATCGCACGCCTCGCGATACGCGTCACGAGTACCCGCGTCGAACTTCTCCGGGAACTCTGGGTCGTAGCGGTACCCCCGCGCCGCGCGTCTAGCACAAATCTGATTGACGCGTTGCATACGCCAGATGAGATGACGGGCACCTTCCGCGCTGGGGAACGCCGCGCCCATCGACTGAGTAGACGCATCGTGACGGCGCTCGACCGCACGTTCCAGAACAGGTAGCAGTTGGAGTGTGACCACGGTGTCGCTCATTGCGCCGTCACGGTAAGTTCCCCCGTTGATATCTGATTCGGAGAACCCACTTTGGATGGTCTTGTGTCCGCCCGCGCTGAACACCTTGGAGATGGTGATTCCGTCATCAGGAAGTAGGCGGTAACGCTTGGACAAGTCCTCCAGGGATCGACCAGCGCGCGCGGAGGTGTTGAGCATGCGCGCAAGTACCAGCGTGTCCCACACCTTGTCGATGTCATCGAGTTCAAGGATTCGGTGGGCAACGAGCGGTGGAAGGTCGAAGCTGCTGTTGTGGAAAACGATGCGCGAAGACAGCTCCACCAGGCGACGGATGAGTTTACGGTGTTCGGGGTTACGCAGAGGGTCGAACAGTACCGAGATGATTCCCACCCCGGTATGGAACGCTGCGG
>Ga0209174_10000935_pt1 | contig 21242 bp, 13 predicted proteins | sample JI91814BDNA_FD_187505 | JGI IMG/M metagenome (GOLD analysis project Ga0209174, IMG submission 187505) | Wastewater effluent complex algal communities from Wisconsin, to seasonally profile nutrient transformation and Carbon sequestration -... | ecosystem: Engineered > WWTP > Effluent > Algae...
GTGAAGGAAACCTGGGCGCACGCGGCGGACGTGAGCGCGATGGTGGGAGCGATGAGCGAGATGGCGATCTTCATGGGACCCTCCGCCACCAGCCTACCAGCGATGGAGGCGTTTGGCCAGAGGGATTGGGTGACGTGCCCGGTCCCCGGGATGACCACGGGGTGCTTATCCGAGCACCCGGTCCCTCAGCCCCCGGCCCCTCAGCACCCCGCCTCAAACCGGGCGAGGAAGAAGAGCAGGTCGTTGATGTCGACGGCGTTGTCGGGCGTGCCGGTGTTCGTGCCGTTGTCGAGATCGACGAGCACGTTGCCCGCTTCGAAGCCGACGAGGAAGGACAGAAGATCCTCGATGGTGACCGCGCCGTCGCGCGTGAGGCCGTTGGCAAAGTCGCCGTCGTTGTCGAGGTCGGCGAGGCACGGGAGCGGGCGCGTCCAGAGCAGCGCTTCAGATCGGCTTCTGAGCGTGTTGAAGCCTGAGCCCACAACATACAACGTGACACCGTCGGACGCGATCCCCCGGGCTTGGCTAGACCTGAAGTGAGCCGGAAGGAACGAGTGCAAATCGACCCACGACTGGGCCGTTCCGCTCCATAGACAGGCGTGCGCGTCGGGGCCGTTGGAGTAGAAGATTCCCGCCTGGTTGTTGGCGGTTGTCGCGTACGCGATGGAGCTCACCATCCCGGTCGGGTGCAGGTTCACCCAACTTGCGGCTGTTCCTCGCCACAAACTCGCTCTGGCGGCGCCGCCGACTTCGGCCCGCCCGGCTTGCACCGCTCCGGATGTGGCGTATGCGTGTGAAAACGCTGCGCCTTCTGGATGCAGGTCGACATGTGACGCGGCGCTTCCTGTCCACAGGCAGGCGCGATCCGAACTTCCCAAGAGTGCGTAGCCGACCTGTTGGGTACTCGTCATGGCGAGCACTTCGGATCGTGACGAGTTTGCTGGGTTCAAGTTGACCCACGATGACGCTGAGCCGAACCAAAGGCTGGCGTGCCTTGTGCCATTCAGAAACACGTAGCCAGCCTGCTGTGTCCCCGTGGCTGCCCAAGCAACTGAACTGCTAGCGCCCGCCGGGTGAAGGTCGATGTACGAGCCCGCCGTTCCGTTCCACATTGCGGCATAGTCCGCACCGAACCGAACGACGCCTGCTTGCTGGTTGCCGGTTGTGGCATAGGACAATGAAGTTGTGTTTGTGGAAGGGCTCAAGTTGATCCAAGACTCGGCTGTGCCGCTCCAGACGCAGGCTTGTTCTCTGAAGGTGTCGCCACTGCGCGCCCACCCGACCTGCTTGTTGCCACTTGCCGCTAGCGCGAGCGACTCCGTTGCCCCCGCCGGGTGGAGGTTGGTGACGGTCCACTGCGCGTGGGCGGTCGCGGCGGCGAGCGTGATGAGTGCGGCGGCGAGTGGGCGAATCGGCATGGCGGTGGTCCCCGGGAACGACGGACAGCGTACCGCAACGGGGCGGGGCGTGCCAGAAATATGTATGGAGGGACCCGGCGCGGGGCTTGGGCGGGGTGGGCCGCGATTATCCGGACTTTGTTTCCTCGGCAAGAGAAAACCGCAGTCGGAGAGTGGAGGTACGCAAGAAAAAGCCCCGCATTGCTGCGGGGCTTTCTTGAACTTCGTCTCTTCGTCTCTTCGGAACTTCGTCTCTTACTTCTGACCCATGATCGCGGCCTGGGCTGCGGCGAGGCGGGCGATTGGGACGCGGAAGGGTGAGCAGGAGACGTAGTCCATCCCGACCTTGTGACAGAAGTGGACGGACTTGGGATCGCCGCCGTGCTCGCCGCAGATGCCGATCTTGAGGTCTTCCTTCACGCTGCGGCCCTTCTTGACGCCCATGTCGATGAGTTGGCCGACGCCGACGGTGTCGAGCGTCTGGAAGGGATCGGCGGGGAGGATTTCCTTGGCGAGGTAGTCGGGGAGGAAGGTGCCGATGTCGTCACGCGAGTAGCCGAAGGTCATCTGCGTGAGGTCGTTGGTGCCGAAGGAGAAGAAGTCGGCGGCGGTCGCGATCTCGTCGGCGGTGATGGCCGCGCGGGGGATCTCGATCATGGTGCCGATCTTGATGTCCAACCGAGGCTTGTAGTCTTCCTCTTCCTTGACCTTGGCGATGGTCGCCTCGACCTGCGTGCGGAGGTACGCGAGTTCCTTCACTGTGCCCGCGAGGGGGATCATGATCTCGGGGAGGGCCTTGATGTTGGAACGGAGGCAGTCGATCGCGGCCTCGACGATCGCGCGGACCTGCATCTCGAGGATCTCGGGATAGGTGACGCAGAGGCGGCAGCCGCGGTGGCCGAGCATCGGGTTGGCCTCGTGCAGGCTGTTGACGCGCTGCTTGACCTTCTCGACGCTGAGGTTGAGTTCCTGCGCCATGTCCTTCTGGCTCTTCTCATCGTGGGGGAGGAACTCGTGCAGCGGCGGGTCGATGAGGCGGATGGTGACGGGCAGGCCCTTCATCGCCTTGAAGATGCCGATGAAGTCGTCACGCTGGAAGGGGAGCAACTTGGCGAGGGCCTTCTCGCGGTTCTCACGCGTCTCCGCGAGGATCATCTGGCGCATCACCTTGATGCGATCGCCCTCGAAGAACATGTGCTCGGTGCGGGTCAGGCCAATGCCTTCTGCGCCGAAGTCGCGAGCGCGCTGTGCGTCTTCCGGCGTGTCCGCGTTCGTGCGGACGCCGATGGTGCGGTACTTGTCGGCCCACTTCATGACCTGGACGAAGTCGCCGGACATCTTGGGCTGGACGCTGGGGATCTCGCCCGCGATCACTTCGCCCGTGCCGCCATCGATGGAGATGGTGTCATTGCGGCCGAAGGTCTTGCCCTTGACGGTGAACTTGCCCTTGGCGGCGTCGATCTGGATCTCACCAGCGCCGACGACGCAGCACTTGCCCCAGCCGCACGCAACCACCGCAGCGTGGCTTGTGCGACCACCGGTGCTCGTGAGAATGCCCGCCGCAGAGTGCATGCCCTCGACGTCCTCGGGGCTCGTCTCGGCGCGGACGAGGATGACCTTCTCACCCTTGGCCGCACGCTCCACGGCCTCGGCGGCGGTGAAGGCGGGCTTGCCGACGGCGGCGCCCGGTGAGGCAGGGATGCCGGTAGTGAGAATCTCGGCCTTCTTCTTGGCGGACGGATCGAAGGAGGGGAGGAGCAACTGCGTGAGGTCGGCGGCGGGGATGCGGAGGATCGCGGTCTTCTCGTCGATCAGGCGCTCCTTCACCATGTCGCAGGCAATCTTCACACTAGCAACGCCGTTGCGCTTGCCGGTGCGCGTCTGGAGCATGTAGAGCGTGCCCTTCTCGATCGTGAACTCGATGTCCTGCATGTCCTTGTAGTGCTTCTCGAGCTTGTTCTTGATGTCGAGGAGTTGGCCGTAGACCTTCTTGTTCCACTTGGGCATCTCGTCAACGGGGAGCGGCGTGCGGATGCCGGCGACGACGTCCTCGCCCTGGGCGTTGATGAGGTACTCGCCGTAGAACGCGTTCTCGCCGGTGGCGGGGTTACGCGTGAAGGCGACGCCCGTGCCGGAGTCATTGCCCATGTTGCCGTAGGCCATCGCCTGGATGTTCACGGCGGTGCCGTTGAGGCCCTGGATCCCCTGGATGCGGCGGTAAGAGATCGCGCGTTCGCCGTTCCAGGACTTGAACACGGCTTCGATCGCGAGTTCGAGTTGCTTGAAGGGGTTCTGCGGGAACTCTTCGCCCACGTAGCGCTTGTACACGGCCTTGTACGCGTCGCAGAGTTCGACCATGCCCTGATCGGGAACGTCGGTGTCCTGCTTGGCGTTGTACTTGGTCTTGATCTTGTTGAAGGCCTCTTCGAAGAAGTGGTGGTCGCAGCCCATCACGACGTCGCCGAACATATTGATGAGGCGGCGGTAGGCGTCGTAGGCGAATCGGATGTTCTTGGTGCCCGAAGCGAGGCCAGCGACGGCGGCGTCGGTGAGGCCGAGGTTCAGGATCGTGTCCATCATGCCGGGCATGGAGACGGCGGCGCCCGAGCGGACGGAGACGAGGAGGGGCGAGTCGGTCGAGCCGAACTTCTTGCCCGTTTCCTTCTCGAGCATGGCGATGTTCTTGTGGACCTCGTTCATGAGGCCGTGGGGGAGGCGCTGGCCGGCCTTGTAGTAGGCGGCGCAGGTGTCGGTGGTGATGGTGAAGCCGGGGGGAACGGGGAGGCCGATGGAGGTCATGTCGGCGAGGTTGGCACCCTTGCCGCCGAGCAGCATCTTCATGGCCGCTTCGCCTTCGGTCTTGGTCTTGCCGAAGTAGTAGACCATTTTGCCGGGCTTGTTGCGCATGGTGGGGGCGGAGGGGATTCCGAGGCCGGGGCGAGCGCCGTTGGAGGCAGCCTTCGCGGTGCCGTTCTTCGACTCAGACTTCGAGGCCTTGACAGCGGTCTTCGACATGGACAAATCCCTTCTGACTTCGCCGCGCGGATGCTGCGCTGCGGTGTTCGAACCGATCGGATGCCTTGGGCTCCAGGGCTCCATTGCCTGAGGCCGTCGGGCCGAGCGCGGCTCTTCGTTGCTGAAACCAAGTTGCAGAAACCGAATCGTCCGGGCTTTGGCCGGGTCGATTCCACGGTGACCGACGAAGAGAAGTCTAGGATTGGAGCGGTCGTCGGACGACCCCCGAGACCCTCAAAACGCTCGCAAAAACCCCGGCTCATGGTTGTTTTTGAGGGGTGATCCTCGTCGAATCGACGTGTGATCGTGCGTGACCGGCTTTTCTGAATTTCCACCAATGACCGCCGAACCGCTCCAACTCGATCGCTCGCCGGGAGAGGTCCTTCGAGATTGGCCGAGCAATCAGCCGATGGGCGTGCTGTGGTCTGGTGGGGGCGACGCGCGTTCGCGATGGACGTTGCTCGTGTCGCCATCAGGTGAACAACTGACCACGCTGCCCGGTCAGCCTCCGCAATGGCCGCGGGTGATGCGCGGCAGTGTTGAGAGACACAACGCCGTCGCGTGTGATGGAGACAGGCCACCGTTCACGGCGGGTTGGCTCGGAGCACTGTCGTATGAACTGGGGCGCGACTTGGAGCCTCACGCCGCGCGGGGCGGATCTTCCCGTGGCGATCTGCCGACGATGCACTGGCAGCGTTTCGAGTCGGCGCTCGTGTTTGATCATGAGCGGCGGCGGTGGTGGGGGATCGGCGAGGGGGCGCGTGATCTTGCTCGCAGACTCCGGCCGCACTCGCCCGATGGGGTGTTTCGACTGGGGCCCCTTCGTTCGCGCACGGGCCGTGCCGACTTTGAGAGCGCGGTGTCGAAAGCGATCGAGCACATCCGCGCGGGCGACATCTACCAGGTGAACCTGACGCATCGGCTCGAAGGTGCGTTCGAAGGGTCATCGCGAGGGCTTTTCGACGTGCTCGCGGCGTCGGCGGCTCCGTGGCACGGCGCGTATCTGGAAGTGCCCGTCGCGCGAGACGTGCTCGCGATCGCGTCGGTGAGTCCAGAATTGTTCTTGTCGTACGACCCCTCGAGCCGCCGCGTGCAGACGCGCCCCATGAAGGGAACGAGGAGCGTGGGTGAATCGAACAAGACCGCGGACGCGGCGCGTGACGAACTGCTGCGCAGTGCCAAGGACCAGGCCGAACTCGCGATGATCGTGGACCTGATGCGCAACGACCTGGGGCGCGTGTGCGAGGCGAGGTCGATTCGCGTCCAGGACGCCAGGGCGATGGAGCGGCACGCGTCGCTGCTGCAAACCACGGCGACCGTGACGGGCACGCTCGCAAAGTCCTGCTCGCTCGCGGAGTTGATGCTCGCCACATTCCCGGGCGGGTCGATCACGGGTGCGCCCAAGATCCGCGCGATGCAGATCATTGAAGCGTTGGAGACCCAGCCACGCGGGGCGTACTGCGGCAGCATTGGATACGTCGGCGATGACGGGTCGCTGCAACTGAACATCGCGATCCGGACGGCGGTGGTGCGAAACGCGGTGTCGGGCGCACGATCGCGCGATGCGGGCGCACGCGATCACTTCGAGAATGCAACACTGTCGTACGCCGTGGGCGCGGGGATCGTGGCGGATTCGAACCCTGCGAGCGAGTGGGAAGAGACGCTGGCCAAAGCAAGCGTGATTGAGCGACTCGCAACGATTGTCGATCGCAATCGCTGATCAGTCACGGAGTGACTACGCCGCGACGCTCTGCACATTTGTGCGAAGTTCCGGCATGGCTTCGAGCCACGGCGCGATGACGATCGGCCCTCGGCCCCGACGAGCCGTGGCGCGACGTTTGAACGCATCGAGCATCGGTCCCGGCGACATCGTGCCGATGACCGACGCCTCCGCGTCCTGGCCATAGGGAAGGATCGTGACACCTGCTTCGCGCAGGGCTCGCTCGACGACCCACGCGTTCTTGCCCGCATCGACAATGCTCGCGGTGCGGAAACGATTTCTCTCGCGTGCGGCGTGGATGGCATCGCGTGCCGCGGCGAGGCCCGTGAAGCGGTCGAAGATCGCCATCGGCATCGCGTGGCGAGGTTGCGCCTTGAGCGTGCGGCGGAGTTCCTGGAGCCCCTCGCCAAAGCCATGGAGAGCATCTTCCTTGGCCGCAATGGCGCGATATCGACGGCGCACTTCGCGGAGTTCGGCGAGTCGCTGCGAGTCTGGCGCGTATCGCTGCGCGACCCAGCCGTTGTTCCGCACGAGGCGCGCGAGGATGGTGTTCATGTCGCGGTGCGTCGAGTCCTTTGCGTGCATCACGCGGAAGTGCTTGCTGAACGCGATGCGGTGTCCGGCGAGGAGGATCTTCGCGGCGAGGTCGTACTCCTCGACGTAGTAGTTGAAGCCCGGGTCGTAGCCGCCCAGTTCGAGGAAGACGCTGCGGCGGATTGCGACGCCGCAGCCAATGAAGACCTCGGGCAGGCCGCCTTGCTCGCGGGGCGTGATCAGTCGACCTTCTTCGTCGGCTTTGCCAGGCAACACGATGTCCGCCGACACAGCCGCGACATCGCCGGGTTGCGCAAGCAGCGCGGGGAGGAACGCGCCATCGAGCGGGTACGAATCGTCGTCGAGGAGCACGATCCACTCGCTCGCGGGGCTTGCGTGGCGCACGCCCTCGTTGCGGGCGGCGGCACCTTCGTTGGTCGGTCGCTGCAGGAGCGTCACGGAAAGTCCATTGTCGAGACGACGCGGCAGCACTGGCGTCGCGCGTGAGGCATTGTCCACGACGATAACCTCGCCCTCGAGCGCGAGGCCATTGGTCGGCGTGAGACGGCCCAATGCAAGAAGTGTCTGTCGCAGGCGTGCGGGTCGGTCGCGAGTGGGAAGAACAAAGGAGATCATGGTGTGCTCAGAAGGTGGATGTGGAGTGGATCACGAGGCGCGAAGCAGCGAATCCTGTGGCTTGCTCGCGGGCTGGCGCGCCTCGATCGCCTCGTTGCCCGCAAACGTGAGTTGCGCGTTGTGCGTGCGGATGATCATGTGACGCAGATCGATCGCGGAGATCGCGTTGTTGCCCAGGCGCTGCACCTGCGTTGACGCGGCGCACGAGCCCAGGAACGCGGACGCGAGCAAACTGCCGCCACTCGCAAGCCCGAGCGTGGCGGCGGCGAGGAGCGCATCGCCACACCCCAACGGATCGATCGCAAGCGGGCAGAGTGCCGGAATGTGCTCGCTGGAAAGACGCGAACGCCATTCGGCCTGCTGCTCGTCGGCGTCGGCGAGTTTGTCAAAGGCGATAAGCCCGTCGGCACCCATCGTGACGATCGCGTGGCGAGTGTCCGCACCATCAAGCAGGCGCCACGCCACCATCCCCAGCCCCTCGGCGTGGGATCGCAGTGCCTCGCGCAGTTCCAGTTCGCTGGGGCAGACCAGGTCCATCTTCGTCATGGCGCCGAGGTTTGATCGCTTGCCACTGACGTCGCCCGACAGGATGCCGACGTGCTGGCGAATCGCCTTGATCAGGCGCGACATCGACTTGCCGGAGAAGAGGCCAAGCCCAAAGTCCGTGATGATGCCCGCATGCGCGCCGCCTTCTTCCTTCACGGCTTCCAGCGCCATCGCGACGAACCGGTCCTGCTGAGCCGCGTCGAGGACATACGGCTCAAGAAGGTCCAGTTTCATGACCTTCTGCGCGCCCACGAGGAACCGCTGCTTCTCGGGCACGGCGGTCGGCACGGGTAAGGCGCGAACCTCAACCCCTTGCGTCGCGAGTCTCGCGCGCATCGCCGCAGCGTCGGACGAATCGGGCATGGGCGTAACGAGGACAGGCCGCCCGCCCATCGCGGCGATGTGCTTCGCGACGACCGCAGCCCCGCCGTCGTAATGGCGGGCTTCGAGCGGGCGCAGCGTCAGGATCGGGCTTTCGCCCGCGACGTCCGGGCGATCGCAGAGGACGTAGGTGTCGAGGATCGTCTCGCCGATGATCACGACGCGCTTGTTGCGGAAGTTCGAGATCAGGTGGAACAGTTTCTCGCCATCGAGTTCCGGGCGCTTGGTCAGTTGCACAAGGCGGGCATGGAACGGGTCGGCGGAGTGTTCCATCGCGGCGATGAGGGCCGTGGAACTAAAGACGACGTCGCCGCTGCTGAAGACCACGCGTCCGCCATGCGACTCAACCGCGCCGCGTTCGGCGGCGAACCTCGGATCGCTGTTGTTCTCGTACTCCTTGCCCTTGACGTAGACGTCCGGGCGGACCTCTTCGAGCAGTTCGATCGCCGTCGGTCGCTGCTCGATGTAGACATAATCAACGCAGTCGAGGGCGGCGAGGTTCTCCGCTCGCAACTCCTGCGGGATCAGGGGCCTGCCGGTGCCCTTGCGCATTTCGGTGTCGCCCGTGATCGAGACGAGCAGGCAGTCGCCCAAGCCGCGGGCTTGCCGCAAATGCCGGATGTGCCCGGGGTGGACAATGTCGAAGCAGCCATGGCAGTGGACGAGGCGACGCCCGGCCGCCTTGAGCATCGCCCGCGTCGCGATGAGCATCTCCTTGGTGAGGATCTTGGCGGCGGCGGCGTTTCCAGGCTTGTGATCCGCGGGCATGTGCAGTTCCTTCCGCCGGCACTTCGGGCGCCGGCCGATCCCACAGGGGCGTACCCCTGTATCGGTCAGGCAGTGCGTGGCGGACCACGACCCGTAGGAGCGATCTCATTGGAGAGGACGGTCACAAGTTTGAGCGTCGCAGCGCGAGAACGACGGGTTGGGATTAGTGGCCTGAGCAGTTTCCGCGGGACGATGAAGGAGAGGTGGGGATGGATCAAGAGGATCGCCGCTTGTTCACGCCCGCCGCCCGAAGGAATCGCTCCCCATGCCCGTGTCCGAAGGTGCACATAAACTACTGCCATTTCAGGACTTAAACGCTCTCGCCCGCGCGGGCAAGTCGTGGGAGTTTCTGGCGATCGCCACGCATGTCGCCCAGCCGGACGACGCCCTGGGACTGCTGATTTCGGCAACTTCTGCGCGTCTGGGACTGGCGACAATCGCGAAGGAGACGGCCGCGACACTTTCCCCGGCGGTCCGGTCGAGTGCTCAAGGAGCCAGCCTGGCGGCCGCGATCGCGAAACTGCCCGATGACGTGGCGGCGCACCGCAACCTCGAAGCCAACGTGGCCCGCAATCTGGCCGCACTCAGGGGGCGGGGCATCGACCTTGGTGACGCGTTCGAGGTGTGGCGTGAACGGGCGAGTTCCACGCTCGTGTTCCGCGCCGCCGACGGCGGGGTGGTTCAGCGTTCGGCGGGGTCGGCCGGGCTGTTTGGGGCGAAGGTCGTTCGTGGGCCGTCGCGGGCGCAGGAGATCGTCGCGCGTGCCGTGGTGCCCGACGAGGCGACGGGCGCGCCGCTCGCAATAGCAGACGCCTGCCCAGCGTGGCTCCTCCGCACCGCATTCGACGCGACCAAGTCTCCTTCGCACGCCTACCAGAGGCGGATCACGATCGTTGAGCCTGATCCTGTGTCGTTCATTGATGCTCTGGCACTGTGCGACCTCGCGGACGTGCTGGCGGATGAGCGGGTCGAGGTTCTGGTCGGAAGTGACTGGCGCGATCGGTTCGAGGCGTCGCTGGAACGGCGCCACTTGGAACAGTGCGAGCCGATCGTGCTGACGACCGCCGACGAGGCGTACGGCGGACCCCGCCTTCCGACGCTCGCTGCCATGCGTGAGGTCATCACGCTCGCGATGCGGCGGCAGCGTGAGGAGCACGCCCGTCTGATGCGCGCGACCGATGCGTACTACGCAACGCTGACGCCAGCGTACTTTCGCCAGCGCTTTGCCGACGCGCTCGAGCGTCGCGGAGAGCCGCTGCGGGTGCTCATTCCAACGTGCCGATTCAGCACGTTCGTGAAGCATGCGGCCGCAGACCTCGCGGGCGCTTTTCGTCGTGCGGGACATATCGCTGAAGTTCTGATGGAGGAGCGCAGGGATTCTCGCCTGTCAGAACTCTCGTATCGCGACGCGGTTCTCAACCTCAAGCCGGACTTGGTCGTCCTGATCAACTATCCGCGTGCGTGCATGGGCAACGCGTTCCCCAAGAACGTGCCTTATGTGTGCTGGGTGCAGGATGCGATGCCGCACTTGTTCAACGTCAGCGTCGGCCAAGCCCAGGGGCCGCTGGATTTCATCCTCGGGCACGCGCACCAGGAGTTGTTCCTGAAGTACGACTACCCGATCGATCGTGCGATGGCGGCGACCGTCGTCGCGGATGCGGCGAAGTTCCATCCCGAGCCCATCGTTCTCGCTGGCAGTTCACGCGACGGACAGTTCGACGCCGAGATCGCCTTCGTCACGCACCACAGCGAGACGCCCGAGGCAATGCACGCGCGTCTGTGCAAGGAAGCCGCAAAGGCGCCCAAGTACGTCCAAGCGTTTGGCCTGCTCTTTGGCGATCTGGCAAAGGCAGTCGAGAACGCACGGCATGCACCACTGCAAAACGCCCTGCAAGCCGCCGTGCGCACGCGATTGAAGGAAGTAATGGGGCAGGAGCCCGACGCACGCACGGAGACGCTCGTGGTCCGTCAGTATGCAGGTCCTATGGCAGACCGGATGCTGCGGCATCAAACGATCCAGTGGGCCGCGGGGATCGCGCAGCGGCGTGGCTGGCGACTTGCCATCCATGGCCGCGGCTGGAACTCCCACGCAACGCTGTCGCAGTTCGCGCGCGGCGAACTCGACCATGGCGAGGATCTGCGAGCGGTCTATCAGCGATCGGCGGCAACGATCCACGTCGCTGGCTCGACGCTGTCGCACCAGCGTGTCTTCGAGTGCTTCCTGTCAGGCGGCCTGTGCCTGTCGCGCATGCATCGAGAGATCGTCTCGAGCATCAAGGGAGGCCTGCACCAGTCTCTGCTCAAGAACGCGCCCGACGTTGTGGACGCTGCCAACAAGCGCGTGGGCTACGTCGTCGCCGATCACCCGCGAGCGATGGCGATGGTCAGCGCACTGGGCGCGATCGGGCAGGCGTTCCCCAGTGATGTGGTCTGGATTTCAAATGCACGCGTCGAGAGTTTCGCAACGCTCGGCAATGCCCATGGCCCCGAACTGGACGCGACTTCCTTCCTGCGCGATCTCGCCGAGACGACGTTCTCCTCTCCGGAGGAACTCGATACGCTGATCGAGAGGGCAATCCACGCCGGCGCGTGGCGCACGAACGTATCGAACATGGTGGCAAAGCGCGTGCGCGAGCATCTCACGCACGACGCACTGGTGCGCCGCATGCTCGGGTTCCTTCACGGGGCGATCAAGGCCGACGTGTTGCGGGAGGCCGTCTGATGAAGCCCCGCCTCACCTTCATCGTGCCCGCGTACAACAGTGCAGCAACGCTGGTCGAGACGCTCAGCAGCCTGCGTGCTCAGAAGATGCAGGACTGGCGCGCGATCGTCGTCGATGATGGCAGCACGGACGCGACGGCAAGCGTGGCGCGGGGCTTCGGAGATCCGCGCGTCGAGATCGTGTCGCAGGAGAATCGTGGGCTCGCCGGTGCGCGCAACACGGGCGTGCGTCACGCGTGGGATGATCGCGATCCTCAAGGTTGCCTCGTGAGTTTCCTCGACGCGGACGACACGATCGCTCCCACCTATGCCGCTCGCATGCTCGAAGCGCTCAATGCAGAGCCGAACGCCGACATCGTGGCGTGTGCATTCGAGTTCATGGACAGCGAGAACAGGCCGATGGACTGGACCATCCGCCCCGCAAGGCACGACGCTTCGATCGAGCGCCTCATCGAGACGAACTCCTTCGCCGTCACTTGTGTCGCACGCCTTGCGAGGTTGCGAGAACTGGCGACCCTGCCATCACCACCCGCGCGAGAGCAGAATGTCTTTGACGAACGCCTGCGCGTGCTCGAAGACTGGGATCTGTGGCTGCGTGCGACGGCGAACGGCTTGCGCTGGGCCACCTCTGTGGAACAACCGCTGTTCCGCTATCGCTGCAGCGCAGGGCTCTCACGCAACACCGAACTCATGTGGTCCACTGGCGTGCGGGTGATCTCGAACGCGCCGGTCGATGCGTCGCTCAAGCCCCGCGCGCTGCGGCGGTGGGCGCTGCGCAATGCGGGGCGGGCCGTCGCCGTTCGCGATCTGGATCTTGCAAGACGACTTGTCGCGGAGGTCGAACCGCTCGAGACGCACGACCTCCTGATGCTGGCCGAGTCTCTCGCGCCCTCGTTCCAGCGTGAAGAGCAACTGGGGCCAACTCGCATCCAAGATCGCGGCGATCACTGGCGGCGAGAGGTCCAGGCCGTCTTCCAGGGCAAGTCCTGGCTCGCCAACCTGCTCGCCGCGTTCGATGCGACCACCATCGACTGGCGTTCGATTGCGCGCAACGCGATCGAATCGCTGGGAACTGGCGAAACGCCCCTGGTCTATGGCATGGGCTGGAACGGCCGCGCCATGCTCGCCGCGATCGCCGAAGTCTCGCCCGAAACTCGCGTGGACTGGATCGATGACCACCCACTGGCCGAGGCGCCCGCGATTCCAGGCTTGCACGCAAGGCGAATCGCGTCCAACGACATCACGCCGCGCCACGCCGTGATCGTGACTCCCAACGCGGCGTCCCAGATTCTCGCAAAGTTGCGTGACGCCCGAGTGGTGTTTCCCAAGCCACAGGCCGCGTAGTTGTCATCGATCAATCACCCGTACAGCCGAAAGACCCTGACGCCGCGCTGACGCAGTGCGGCGGACGACTCCCACATCGCGTCTTCGTGCCAGTCGCTCGAGAGAAGCACGGCGTCATCCTTCTGCACATGCTCCGGCCGAACAATCGCGAGGCCGAATCGTTCGCCCGTCGCGACGTCGTCGATGATCCCGCGAACGGGCACGCCCAGGTCTTCTGTATGGTCAAGGAGTTTTCGCGTGTGATCGCCCGCGCCCCACAGCCACAGCGATGTGGCGCCTTTGGATCGAATCTCCGAAGCCACCTCGCGCACCCGCGCACGCCGCGACACCTCCGCCGCCCGCGCCGGGGCCGAGGGTGCAAGACTCTTCGCCCACAGCAGTGCGAGCAGGCCATCTTGCCTCGGCCCTTCATCACGCAGAATCGTCTCGATCGCCTGTGCCGCGACACTTGGATTTTCCCCCTGCGTCATGGCTTGCGCCATCGCGTGCTCGAGCGACGCCCGGTTCTGGGCGTTGCCCAAACTCCGCCAACGTTCGAGTAGCGCCTGGCTGACAACCTCTGCCTGATCCTTAGTTGAACGCGTCGCGTCCAAGTGATGGCGAACCACATGGGTGTACAGCACCTGTGGCAAGGCTGCCATGCCATGCGAGCGCGACAGGCGCAGCCACAGATCAAAGTCCTGCGCCCGCAGGCAGCGTTCGTCGTAGCCGCCCACTCCCAGCACCTCGCGCACGCGCATCGTCATGGAACCGTGCGCGAACATGTTGCCCAGGAGTAGTTTCCAGCGTGCCTCCTTGGGGTCTGTCGGCGGGCGCACCGTGAACACGCGCCTGCCGTCCTGACCAACCACGTCATACGCACACCCCACCGCGGCCACGCCCTGCTCACCCGCAAGGAACTCAACCTGCCTCGCGATGCGATCAGGGGCGCACTCGTCGTCGGCGTCCATGCGCGCCAGCAATGCACCTTTCGCCACCCTGAGCGCCTCGTTGAGCGCCCCGGCGAGGTTTGCCTCCGGTCGCTCGATCACGCGTGCCCGAGCATCGGTCGCGGCGAGCCGACGCGCCAGCGCCACCGTCCCCGCATCCGACCCATTCAGGACGAGGAGAATCTCAAGGTCGCGGTGCGTCTGGCTGGTGATGCACCGAAAAGCGCTCTCCAATGAGGCGTCGGCGTGGCGTATCGGAAGTGCGACGGTCACCAGTGGCATCCCCGCCGTTATCGACCACTCCACACCCGCTCGCCCAAACTCGCTTTGAGCCCATCGTCTCGGACCCGAAGTAGGTATTTGTGAGGTCTATCTGTGCGGCCTGGAGCGACGTGAGCACCACTCGGGGGATTTCTTCGGGCAAGTTCTGCGGGTTCTGCAAAGGGCCCACCCCATCCTGCCGATAACCGGAGGGCACATCGAGGACGAATGCGTGACTGAGCCCCTGGCTGACAGACTGATTCTCGTCTTTACCTTCGGGATGTCCGTGAAGGCCTGGCGTGACACGGGCATGCTCGGCCGCGAGTTGGGGATCTACAAGGCCCTCGCGCCGTACTACTCCAAGATCACCTTCGTCACTTATGGCGACGCCCAGGACGACACGATCCTCAAGTCCGAACTCCCAGCCGAGATGCAGAACCAGTTCGACGTGGTCTGCAACAGCACCGGCATGCCCGCGATCGCGTACGCCGACGCCCTTTCGGCCAAGGTTGTCGAAGCCGTCGGCACAGATCAGACCGTCGTCGTCAAGACCAACCAGATGATGGGTGGCGAGGCCGGCGTCCGCATCACCGAAGCACTGCGTCATGCTGGCAAGCAGGTCGGCTTGGTCGCGCGAGGCGGGTACCTGTGGACCCGCTTCGTGACTCACGAGCATGGCCCGCACAGCGACGCCGCGAATGACGCCGCAGGCCGCGAAAAGTTCCTCTGCCAGGCCGCCGACGTCGTCGTGGGCACCACGCCCGACATGGTCGAGGACCTCGCTTGGCGGTATGGCCTGAATCCCGCCCGAACGCGTGTGATCCCAAACTACATCCTTGCGGACCGCGACCCGACCGAGGCCGCCCAGCGCGAGAAGGGCCTGATTCTTTACGCCGGCCAGTTGATCCAGCGCAAGCGGGTCGATGTGCTTGTGGATGCGATGGCACGCCTGCCCGAGGACCAGAAGACCCAGTTGCACCTCGAGGTCATCGGCGAAGGCCCCGAACGCCGCAACCTGATGGAGCGAGCCACGCGCTTTGGCGCCTCGGTCGTCTTCAAGCCCCGCATGCCCCACCAGGAACTGGTCGAGCGCATGAACAAGTGCATGATCTACGCCCAGGCCTCGGAACTCGAAGGGCACCCCAAGACCGTCATCGAGGCCATGGGCACCGGCGCCGCGGTCGTCGTCGCCGATTCGCCGGGTTTGAGCAGCGTCGTCGAGCATGGCTCCACGGGCCTGCGCATCCCCGCCGACTGCGATGCCTTCGCCACGGCGTTTAGCGAAATGTGTGGCGACACAGAATGGCGTGATATGCTCGGCTCCGCGGCCGCCCGCGTAACACGTGGCCGATTCGCCCTCGAGGTCATCGCCCCGATGGAGATCGAGGCCCACCGCCTCGCACTCGCCGTCGGCAGCGAAAAGTCCAAGTTGCGCGTCGCGGGTTGAGCCCTGCCTGCCGCGCTTCACCGTCCCGCCCTACAACTTGGCATGCCCCTCTCCACCGATGTCCGCAAACGCATCTCGGCCATCCGCCTCTTCGTCTTCGATTTCGATGGCGTCATGACCGACAACAGCGTCCTCGTCCGCGAAGACGGCAACGAGTCCGTCCTCTGCAACCGCTCCGATGGTCTGGGCATCGGCATGCTCAAAGACGCGGGGGCGCAGGTCGTCGTCCTCTCCGCCGAGGAAAATCCGGTGGTGCAGGCCCGCTGCCGCAAACTCAAGATCGAGTGCGCCTCGGGGCACAAAGTCAAACTGCCCGTCCTGCAGCAACTCCTGAAGGACAAAGGGCTCACGGCCAGCGAGACCGCCTACATGGGCAACGACGTCAACGACGCCCAGTGCCTGAAGCATGTGGGCCTCGCGATCGTCGTCGCCGACGCCCACGATAGCGTCAAACCCCTCGCCCACGCGATCACCACCAACCCGGGCGGCAAAGGAGCCGTGCGCGAAGTAGTGGATTGGTACCTGGAGGCAAAGGGCCTCGATCCCTATGGCGTGACGAGCAAGGCCTGATTTGAAGCCTGATTCGACGTCTGTGCAGGCACCCGACCCAAAGCGTCTTCACACGCCAAGCGGAGGTACACCTTTGCGACTTCGCTCATGACCTCAGGTCGACACAGCGCGCGGTAGATCGCGTGGTGGTCGCGAAGCCGCCTGAGCAGTTCCGGAATCTCGTGTGGCCGCTTGAACGGCAGCCCCGCAAAGCCCGTCAGTTCCGGATGCCCGCCACTATCGAGGTACAACGCGGGCAACCCGCACGAGAGCGCCTCGATCAGTGCATTGCTGCACGGGTCGTTTCGACTTGCGGTGATATACACATCCTGCGTGCGCAGCAACTCCGCCAGTTCTTCGCTCGCCAATGGCGGCAGCACCTTCCACCGCGGCAGTTTTAGCGGGCAGTTGCCCACGTACGTCAGTTCAAACTCGTCTTCCGGCAGATTCCACGCCATCCACTCGTACACGGCGGCGCCCTTCCCCGGGCTCGGCGACCAGCACGTCGCAACCACCTTCAGACGCCCCTCGATTGGACGATGCCGGATCGGTGCCGAGAAAATCGCAGGGTCGCATGCGTTTCGCACAAGAACTGGACGCACAGGCGCAAACCCAAGTTCACCCAGCGCCTTCATCGTGTGCCACGACTGGATCACCGTAGACGTTGCGTACTTCGCGTTGAGCTCAAAGCACTTTCGATCCTGTTCCATGCTCTCGGGCGTGCCGCGAAGCAGGCCGATCGGCCCGTCGATCCGGTGAACGATTCGCGCATCGCCCGGCTTCACGAGCGACTCAAAGCGTGCCACATCGAACTGCACGCTATTGAGCACATGCCCGTCGTACCTCTCGCCTTGCTCCATCCCCTCGCCGTTGATCCCGACGTGGTACCCCTGCCGAATTGCCTCCGCCTTCAGCGCGAGCATGAACTGGTTGCCCCCACCCCAAGGTGGCGGCGTGAACTTGTTCCACAAGCAGAGCCGACGCGTCCGCGTTGGCGACGTCACGCGCACAAGTCGTGTCGCACCGGTCACGACTTCACCGCGACGGATCCGCGTCGCAACTCCTTCATACACCGACGCAAATCGAGCGACGTTCGCCTCCCACGTGTGGTCCGCGAGCACCGCTGCCTGATGCCGCCCGACCTGGGCGCGAAGCGTCCCACGAGCGATGTCCGTCTGGATGCGATCAGCCGCTTCAACCGGATCGCGGAACAAGCAGTCCGCCGACAGCACATCAGGCCCAACGCCGGTTCGCGTCGCCATCTGCGCGATGCCCGCAGCCGCCGCCTCCAGCACAGACCTCGGCCCGCCCTCGCTGCGCCCGGACGAAAGCACGAGATTCGACATCACGTACAATTGCGCCATGTCCGACATGGAAAGGATGTTCTGCGGATAGTCATCGCCCGCGATGGACTCTCCCGCAAACACCACCGGCACGCCACGCCGCTCCAGTTCGCGCCTCGTCCAATGCCGCCGAGGCCCGCCCAGCAATGCGGTGACGCGCTCCCCACGCCTCACGAGTTCCGCGAGGATCTCAACGAACACGTCCGGACCCTTCACCAGTTTGGGAGTGACACGCCCTTCATTCAACCCCGCGCCCGCCGCGTCTCGATGAAAGTTCGCGATCACATACGAACCTGGCTCGATCTGCTTCTTCGCTCGCAGCACCGCCCCGCCCGGCCCTTGCTGGGGCGCCGCGAACGCAGCGATATCTACCGCGTACGGCACGTACGACACGCTCGCCGAGATGTCGCTCAACTGCTCAAACGCCTGCCGCGACTGTGCAATCCAGTGCGTCACGCGCTGCATCGCGGGCATGAAGTCAACCTCGCCCAGGCAACGAGCCGGCTCGCCCGCCATGTGGCAGATCACCGGCTTGCCGCGAACAACGTCCTCCGACAACCGCATCAACGGCAGCCACCAACACGAGTGAATCACCTGCGCCTCACGCGGATCATCCACAAGCGTGACGATCTTCGACAGTGATAGAGCCGTCTGCCGACGATCTTCATCGATCGCCCAGCCCGACTCATCCCCTTTGCAGAGATACACACGCAGGGCGCTCAAGTCTTGCGGCCCGGTGCGTGTCATGGAGTCGAACTCCCGCTATGAGAGATGCGGAGGACCAGCCTCGCGCATCGCTGCTTGTTCCCGCCAATCTGCAGCCCCGTCTCGGTCCACAAGGGCTCGCAAGGCTGGAACATTTCGATGACACGCTCTGGAGATTGATAGTCCCACAGGTCCGCGCCGCGTCGGCCATACATGATCGGGATCTCGATCACCACATGCCCGCCATGCGCCACGACGCGCCTCATCTGCGACACAACCTGCCGCGGGTCGAGGGCGTGCTCCAGCACGTGTGATGCAAAGACCACATCAAACGCCCGGTCCGCGAACGTCAGGTGGTGCATGTCCATGACCTGAATCCGGGGATCCGTCGAATGCAGGTCAATCCCAACCACATCGGTAAATCCGGCGGCACCCAGATAGTTCAGTTCATGCCCATTGCGGCAGCCCACGCACAACACCCGCGACACGCGGCCATCAGTCTGTGACGGCACAACCTCCGCCATCCTCCGGATCAGATACCGACTCCGCTCGCCCGCATCATGGTTCTTGAGCAGAAGGCTCCGGTCGATCTGCAGTTTGAGGTACTGCTCTCGCGTCATGTCAGGCAGCGCAGGCTCGGCAGACGTCACCGGCACCCGAATCGTCGTCTCGTCAGTCACCACCGGCACCGCGCTCAGCCAGTACTCACCAAACCGTGTCTGGCACTCAGTGATCGAGAGCCCCGCCTCGCCCAGTTCGCTTTCCAACTGCCCACGCGTGTACTCGGTCTCGTGCGTGTCGTCCAGGCGCCACTCGACGCCCAGTTCCTTCTTGTACGCGGGCTGCCAATCACGATCGAGCGCGGGCACGCGGATCAGAAACCGCGAAGGCTGGTACCATTCGCGCCACTGCCTCAGCAACTTCGGGCGGTTCTGCATGTGCTCTAGCACATTGCTCAGCACCACCACGTCAAAGTTCCCTTCCACGCGGCACGTCGTGATGTCATCCTCAATGTACCGCGGCGTCGGCTGGATCCCGCGCGACGACGCGATCGTCCGCGCTTTCATCAAGTTCTTTGCACTCCAGTCCACGCCCACGACATTCGCCTGCGCCCGCTCCGCGATGCTCGCCGCCAAAGCGCCCACGCCGCAACCAAGATCAACGACGAGCTCTCCGGGCTTCACGCGGGACACGAAGAAATCGTGATACCGCATGATCCGGTGCTTGGGGTGCATGCCCCCCTCGGCCGCAATCGCCGCCTCACCCATGAACGGATAGATCGCCGACTCAAACGCCATCAGAAACCGCACACGGTCCAGCGGCTCAAGCCGCTTCGCAAACCCGTGCAAACTGTCCCGCCACGCCGCCACTGCCTTCTCGTGCGACGCTTCAAGCAACGCACGATCCCACGAAGGCCCCTTGACCAGCGGCCCGTTCGATGCCGTCGTCGTCGCGGTACTCTCGTTGTTCTTCTGCTCGCTCATGGCAGTGGGGGTGGGGGACAAAGGCACCGAAGGCGTTCGCCGCGCAGTATCGCTCACAGTCTCCGTCTCACACTCTTTCGCAGTCTGGGCAGTCCCGGATCGCTCCGGCTCGCACCCTCAGCCGGGACGACGCAGCACGCACCAACTCGTCCCCGCCTTCGCGTTCAGCGAGTTCAGCACATCACGACAGTCGGGCTCCACATACCAGTAATGGTCGAGCGTCCCCTCAAAATCGAGTTGCTCAACTTCAAATCCACTCTTCTTCCCGCGCCCAGTCATGAACGCCGCCGCCTCTTCAAATCCAAAGAACCAGCGATGCCGATCCGCCGGCGGCTCCACAGGCAACCCGTAGTACTTCAGCCGTCCCTGCGACCCGCGTTTGATCGCGTCGATCAGATTCGTGAGCGGATTCGGCAGGCTCACGATCACCCGATCACGCGCCACACGGCACAACTCATCAAACACCGCATGACACCGGTCCAGGTGTTCCAGCACGTCCGTGCACACCACCGTATCAAATGACTTGTCCGGAAACGGCAGGATCGTCCCATCCGGGCGGGTGTCGTGGTCCAGGTTCAGGACGATGTCGGCGTCGGGCCGCATGTCGATCCCGACATACTCATCCTGCCGCGTCACAAGGTGCCGCAGCGACGCGACGTCGCACCCGACGTCCAGCACGCTCCCGCGCAGGATCGTCGCATACTTCTTCGAGATGTACACGGCCTTGGTCGGGCGATCCGTGTACCTATACGTCGTCGAATAAGGCCCGCGAACCAGCAGCGACCCCGCCGCATTCTCCGCCGACGCCTTGGTTGTTGCTGCCGTGGCCTCCGCCATACGTCCTCCATCACAGATTCAGGCATCCTGCCCATCCGCGCACTCTGACCTGTCCTCATCGGCAGGGCGGCCTCACACGCTGCAAATTGCCGCGTCGGCCACACCCACCCCCAACTTCAATCCCCACCCGCGCTTTCTGCCGATGTCGCTCCCAGCGATGCCCCCCGGCCCACCCATCCTGATCGCCCTCCCCTCCGGGCTCGTCACCAGTGGCGTCGTCGCCTGGGCCGTGCGACTCGCCAACGCCTTCGCCAACCAGGGCCGCCTCGCTGGCCTCATCCTCCACACCCCTTCCAAGGGTTACGCCCCCCTCGACGTCGCCCTCCACTACAACGTCCGCGTTCATGATCTGTCCGACTTGCCCCCGTTAGACGCCGTCAATGGCGACCTCACCCCCTTCATCCCGCGCTACCGCGACGCCCTGCACGACCTTGCCCTCGCCTCGGGCCACCCCGTCGCCCTCTCGCCAAACCTGCTGGGCGACTGCTACGGCATCGCGGCCGCCATCTCCATGGTCGAGCCCGAAATCCTCCGCATCCTCGGTTGGGGTCATGTCGACCTCCCCTACGAAGCCACCATCCTCAAGCACTACGAGCCGTGCATTGCCCGCTTCGCCGGATGCAGC
>Ga0209174_10000936_pt1 | contig 21238 bp, 10 predicted proteins | sample JI91814BDNA_FD_187505 | JGI IMG/M metagenome (GOLD analysis project Ga0209174, IMG submission 187505) | Wastewater effluent complex algal communities from Wisconsin, to seasonally profile nutrient transformation and Carbon sequestration -... | ecosystem: Engineered > WWTP > Effluent > Algae...
CTATTCCCACACCTCTCGACGGGCGTGATCTTATCCGGTTTGAGATCCCGATGCACAATCCCGCGCTCGTGAAGAAACGACAGACCCGCCGCCAGCTTCTGGACGAGCGGAAGACACGGCGTTCCCATGCGACCGCCGATCTCGCGAAGACGCTTCTCCAGCGAGCATCCACATAGCAGCTCCATCACGATGTACGCTTGTCCCTGATCTGTAAATCCGAACTCGTAGACATCGATCACGCACGGATGCTGAGCCAAACTGGCTGCACGCGCCTCGTTGTAGAAGCGGCTCAGTGAGTCTCGATCATGACAATATCGGTCGTGCAGCAGCTTGATGGCGACTCGTCGACCAAGGTGTTGATGCACGCCTTCAAAGACGATTCCCATTCCACCCGATCCGATGGTTCGTTCAATGCGATATCCTGCGATGACTTGCCCTTCCATAGGAATCTCCCTCCTTGATTCCTTCGAAATATTTGGCGGAGACCCGAGACCACGACCCACTGAGTGAGACGTGGTCTCGACCCGGCCCGAACTCCTAATCAGACTCGTGGAATCCGATGTCTGCCGCGATACCTTTCGGACGCGAGCGTCCAAAGTAATCCCGCACGACCGAAAGCGGCAGCGTTCCTAAATCAATGCGATCAATGCAGCACTGCTGGTGCAGCACCAACGAACGCTGGAGCTTCAGACGCTCTGGCGTGACCAGTGCTTTGTCTGCTGCTGTCAAGTCATAGACGCGGGTGGCCACATCACTCACTTTGCAGCTTCCTTGGACCTGCTCATCGAGCCGACCGAGGTTGTCAGACACCACCGATGCGGTGAGCGGATTTTGACTGGCGCAGAGCACGCCACGACCGTTTGCGACCACGGTGTTGAGCAGGAACTCTCCGCTCGTCAGATTTCCTAGCGATACACCATATGGCTCAACGGCATTTCCGTTCCGAGTGATCACGTTGTTGACAAGCCGATATGCGCCACTCTCCACAACCACGCCCGCGCCGTTCATCCCATCGACCATGGACTCCTCTAGGACCAGTTGACCGCAGCCCCGCGCATCGATTCCCCGCTGTCCGCGCTGGTTGAGATCGGCGGACTGAATGGTCACTCTCCGCAGCACGAGCTGAGTCCCTTCACATTGCGCAGCCGTCAGCCCACTTGCCGGAGTCAGCCACAGGTCACGCAGGAGCACCCGAGCGCCACCGACAACGTGTACCCCTGCGAGCATCGCACTCGGCGACAGATCTCGGCCCGGACCAACGATTGTTACATCGCCTTGCGAGACTTCGAACGGCGCATGCGACTTGCTACTCCCCAGCACGAGCAACACTCTGCGCCCGGCAGCAAGCGCTTCCGAGATCTCGCAGAACGGCGACTCTCGACTCCCATTCCGATCGGTACAAGCGATCGGGGAGATTGCATTGCTGACATAGGTGAGCGCTGCGGACGCAACGCAGCTTCCGACGCCGTTGCCCTCGCTGCCCAGGGCAAGGTCCGCCGTCCTACACAGCGAAGAGGAACACTCTGCGTTGGCTACGCATGGTCGACACGTTCCCTGATCACAGATCTCTTTGGCTGTGCCCATGCCATAGGTCGCGGTCCAGCGCTCACAGTCCGAATTGCTCTGACACGGCAGACAGTGACTCTGCTGACAGTGCGTGGCCGTTGGATCAGAGCAGCCCACGCGATCCTGTTCCGAACACGCGCCTTGCTCGCAGCGATCCTTCTCGATGTTGCAAAACTGACCATCCGGACACGCGGGCGATGCAGCGCTGCAGTATCCAACCCGAGGCTCTTGATAGCGTCCAAACAGAAGGTTATCGCAGCTTCCGCTGCACACAGCCAGCACTCCCAAGGCAACGGCCCACACTGCTTTGCTCGACAACTGAGTCATGGTCTCCTCCGCGAGGTGAGCCGTGCCAAGCTCAACTCAATCGCTGCTGCTGGGTGGCACTCGCACGTAGACCTTCTGCACACCGAATGCCAACGTGATGCCGCCGATTCCGACCAGCGCGCCGCCCGCCCCCAGCAGTCCCATCCCCACCTGTTCAGTGTTGTACGTCATCGGACAGCCCGCTTGGTCCGTACAAGTCCCTCGCAGCGCAAAGGCCCGTCCCCCAAGCCCAAGCATCAGCCCCCCCGCCCCAATGAGCACCAGCGGCAACGCCCATCGCCACGCGGGGGGGCTGGTATGGTAGCCATACCCAGCGGCTGGAGCAGACGGTGATTCGGGTGAGTCGTCATCCCCAGAGCGCCGAATCCGATCGTCTGGGATCGGGGTGAGTTGTACCTCTAGCTCGCTCGATTCTCCCGCTTGTAGTCGAAACGCTGGCTCACGAAAAGGCTCGTGCTTCGATGCATAGACCTCGATGCGGTGGGTTGTTCCAGCGCTGAGGGTCAGCGGATTGACGGCAGTTTCGCTCTGCATCCGCAAGACACCATCGACAAATATCAGTGCCCCAGCCGGTACTCCACGAAGCTGCACCGAACCCACCGGATCCGTCTGCGCGGCCGCTTGCAGCATGGTTTCAGTCAGTCCTTGCAGGCGCTCTGCGGCCTGGTCTGCCGTACACGTATCGCAGCCGACACTTGCACTCATCACAAGCTTGGTCACGGGTGAATACATCACGACGGCGAGCCGATGACTCTGTGGTAGGTCGATGACTTGAGGGTCGCTCTCTGCTGGTTGCTGAATGTGACGGCGCGGGTCACATAGCCCACCGCGCATGGAACCCGCCGCGCAGTAGAACGCGACAAGCTCGGCCTGCTGTGTCTGTGCAAGATCATGCCAGCAGGACTCGGTCACACACTCCTGCTGCGTCGCAAGCCCCACGGTGGTTTTGCGCAGCGCACGTCGAAATCCCAGGTCGAGCCGGGCCCGAGCGCTGACCGATAAGCCATCGTGAAGGATGGGAGACACAGTCACAACCGAGCGAGGTTCCTCGGCCTGCGCTGACGATGTGAGCGAAAGCAATCCGACAAACACAGCGGCGCCCAGCGAGCAGCGCGGATGAACGCTCGAAGACGGGCGCGGGATGGTCTGTTCGGACAGAATTTCAAGAGCGGCTACCATGGGCAGAACTCCTTCGAACCTTGGTTGGTCTGCCCACTGACATTGCATATGCGATGCCAACGCGATTTGTTCAGTTTTCGATGAGAATCAATGACGGGGAGATGGAGCGGATAGGGGATTGGCTAGGGGCGCGAGCAATCCCCTATAGGGGATTCTGGAGCGGCCCGTCCATTCCCATGACGACGAATGGGGCCCAGTAGTGCGGGTGGCTGTAGCGGGGGTCTTTCCGAATCTCCTTCATCGCTGCTTCCATCGCTCCAACCCTCGTCGCCTTCTTGTCCGTCCACAGCTTGGTCATGTACCTCTTCGCCAGCTCGCTCGCGCTCTTCTCTTCCACGCTCCACAGCGTGCCCACTACTGTTTCCGCTCCTGCTTGCAGAACGGCCCGGCGTAATCCGTACACTCCTTGTCCGAAGCTCAGTCCTCCAGCTGCTCCCTTACACGCCAGCAGCATCACCAGCTTCGTTCCTTGCAGGTTCATTTCTCGGACTTCCACCGCCGTCAGCCGTCCGTCTTGCTTGGTGTCGGTGCTTGCTTGCGACCCCGGCATCATCATCAGTCCAGAGCTGTTCATCAGCTCTTCGGTCCCTTCCTTCTCGGCCATCACCAGCTTGGCCTGCGGTGCAATGTCCCGTTCAAATCCCATCTGTCCCATGTACTGCATCGGCAGCATGCGCTTAGGCCGCGTTGGCAGTCGCGCACTCATTCCGCCCTCTTTGCTGCTACCGCCAAAGTAGCCGTGCGAGATCAGAGTCAGCACGCTCGGACTCTGCTGCGCTAGCACTTGTCCGTCTGTCGCGCCTTCGGTCAGCTTCGCCTTTTGTATCTGCGCGATGTCTTGACCAGTTCTTTCTGCCTCCGATAGCGCATCCTGTCCCGGCACTCGCGTCGCCATCATCACCGCTGGCTGCGTGGTCGCCTTCTGGCGCGGTTGATTCAGCAAGTCGCGTCCTGATGAGACGTAGCGAAACGACAGCCGATCCGCCAAGTATCCTTTGCCATCGTGCAGCGCGCTGAACGGAATCGCGCTCAGCGCTCCGTCTGGTGACAGGATGACTTGACGGACTCCGCCAAGTTCCTTTGCCAGCGGTTCAAACAACTTTGTGTAGGCGGACTTGGCGGCTTTTTCGATGTCGCTGCTTGGCTTGTCGAGCGCAGCCAGAAACGTCTTGGTGGCTTCCTCTACTTCGTCCTTTCTTCCCAGCTTCATCACCCGAACTTCTCCGCTGGGAAACAGCATCATCGCCACATAATGATACGTAATCGTCTTTCCCCAGTCTGCAGTCCTTCGATAGTCTGCAGTCATTCCCAGTCCGAGCTCGACCAGCACCGCGTCTTGGGGGAGTGATTGAGCCACCTTCTGGGTCACGTCATTCAGCGTCGGAACATCCGCGCTGCTTTGCACTCCGACTTCCTTAGATAATTCTCTTTCTAGCTTCTGCGCTTGCCACAGCAGTTCTTGAGCTTGTTCTCGATTTCCGCTTCCTTGGACCATGAGCGCAAGCTTTTGGTCTCGCTGTCCCAGTAGATCTCGCATCGTCTGGTACTTCTGCTTCTGCTCTTCGGTCTTGAGCCCTTGTTGCAGCTCGCGCCGGACCATTCGCCCCGCTTCCAGCGTTCGTCCTTTGAATAGCAGCACCGTGCTCATCGCTAGCCGGACCGCTTCTTGCGGCGCTCCTGGGAGCAGCGGCAGCCCGTAAACAGCGTCTTCCGCTGGACTGTGATAAGTCAACAGCGCTTCCGCCTGGTCTTCAGTGGGGCTAGTTCGTAGCAGTTTGTCGAAACTCTGGATGCGCTTCTGTATCTCAGTCACGGCCCCCTTCACGTCTCCCTGAGCAAGCCGCAGCAAGGAGAGATTGGAGTGGGTCGTAGCGAGGTCCAAATGGTCCGGGTCCAGCGTCTTCTCAGAGATGGCCAAGGACTTGCGATAATGAGACTCCGATTCCACAAGCTTTCCTTGGGCCGTTAGCACCCCCGCGAGATTGTTATGGATCGTAGCGATGTGAGGATGGTCCGGGTCCAGCGTCTTCTCAAAGATGGCCAAGGACTTGCGATAAATGGACTCCGCCTCCACCAGTTTTCCTCGCTCCTTTAGCACCTCCGCGAGGTTGCTACGGATCGTAGCCAGGTCCGAATGATCCGGATCCAGCGTTTTCTCAAAGATGGCCAAGGACTTGCGATAAAGAGACTCCGCTTCCGCTGGCTGTCCTTGCTTCTGTAGCAACGACGCAAGGTTGTTAAGGGTCATAGCCAGGTCCGGATGATCCGGGTCCAACTTCTTCTGCTCTATGGCCAAGGACTTGCGATAAAGAGACTCCGCCTCCCCTAGCTTTCCCTGGGCTTGTAGCACCGTCGCGAGGTTGCCCATGGGAGCTGCTACTTCTAGGTCTTCGGCTCCATACTCTTTCTTCGCAAGCTCGGTCGCGCTTCTGAACAACTGCTCGGCTTCGCTGTACCTGCCCAAATGCTGCAGTACCGTTGCAAGTCGATCCTGCTGTCCGGCGATCGCTCCTCGTTGTTTGCTCTCCTGCGCGGCTGCGACGGCTTTCCTTGCGGGCGCTTCTGCTTCCGCATACCGTCCCAACTCGACCAGCGCCTCACTCCATCGGGCATTGATATCCAGGCGGGCAGCCACCGGGCTGTCTGGCACCTGCGACAGCGCCATCGCGATCAGCTGACAAGCTTGAACGGCTTGTTGGGCTGGGGCTGTGAGGCAGGTCTGAAATACCTGCTCTGCTTGTTTGGCTTCGTCCGCAGTCTGCTGCGACGACGCAGGCTTGGGCTCAGCGCACAGCAGCAGACTCCCAATCATCAGGCTCGCTAGCGTTCGGCGCGTTTTTTGGGCTTTCATTGGTGGGCTCCTTTGCGGCGGAGGTAGTGCAGGGCTTGTGCCAAGACGGTTTCTGACGGCACGGCCAGCATCGATACCACGGTCGGACTCGCTTCCCCTATAGGGCCCGGCTAGGGGTGGTAGGGGATTTCTGCTGCGTTCAACGTGGCGTTTTTGTTCAGCGACGGTGGTTTTGATTGGACCGCTTTGTGCAAGGATGCCGGGCATGCTGACCACGCACGAACCGATTCCATGCAAACAAGCGCGACCGTTCCGGTCCATGCGGTCTTCGCTGCGCACGGCGGAAACGCCTAGTTCTGGAGGAGTGCAACCGATGCTCAGTCGATGGATGGTGCTTTTGGTGCTCTTTGGTCTGTCGGGTTGCTCGGGGCTGAAGCTTCAACTTGAGGTACAGCGAGGCAACCAGACGATGAGGGTGTCTGCCAAGCAGGCGCTCGGTCACAAGGATCGGGTCGCGCTGCACGTTCAGGTGCCGCAGGACAGCTTTGTGTATCTGGCGCACTCTCCCGCGCAGAGAGACACCCGACCCATTTATCCGGTCACGGGTCCGCTTCGCTTGAGCGCTGGGAAGCTGCACCGGGTTCCGGAAGATGGTTCCTTCCTGCCGCTCGATGACATCCAGCCCGGCGAGTCACTGTGCGTCATCCTGAGCCCCAAAGAGATCAAGGGAGCCATGCCGCGCTGTGTTTCGACTGGAGGGCCCAGCCGCGATGGCAACTGCGGCAAAGACTGTGAACCAAAGATGACCAACCCAAAGGACCGAGGACCAGAAGGTCTCACCATCGTTCCGCTGCACTTGAGCCAGTGCATTCCTGCGATACGCGGAGCGGAACCTCAACGCAGAGCACTCCTCATCGGCATCGATCACTACTTGCCACCCAGCGGCAGCATCAAGGATGGAACCGTCTCCGATCTAAAAGGAGCGCTGAACGATGTCGATCTGATGGCTAAGGTGCTGCGCTCTCGCTTTCGCTTTCGCTTTGAGGATCACGAGCTGTGCATCTTGCGCGATGAGGAGGCGACCCGTGCGGGCATCTTGCAGGCCATTCAGTCCTTTCTGATCGAGCCCACACGCCAAGGCGACCAAGTGTTTCTGTATTTTGCCGGGCACGGATCGACCTTTGAGAACAAGCTGTCGCCCGACGGACAAGATGAGACCATCGTGCCTGCCGATAGAAACCGGCAGGTGCCCGACATCCATGACAAGGAGCTGCATCGCCTGCTCGGCCAGGTGCTTGATCGCGGGGGGGAGCTCATTGCCGCGTTCGATAGCTGCTTCAGTGGCAACGTGACGATGGACGCCACTGGGCAGTCGGCACAGTCAGAAGAGGTTCACATTCGAGGCGCAGAGCCAGTTCGTATTCCCGTGAAGACGCTGCCACCGCTGCCCACTCCCCTGACAGCACGAGGCGCGGTGATCTTGGAAGCTGCGGATTCGTCCCAGCGGGCGCAGGAGCGTCGGTTCGGCGACCGCTTCCACGGCATCTTCACCGTCGGGCTGGTTCGTGCCCTGTACCTAAGCCAGCCAGGAGACTCGGTCGCGATGCTGCTGCGCAGTGCGGCAGCGTTTGTGCGTGCATCCGCAATCGGGAATGAGCAACATCCCAAGCTCGAAGCGTCTTCCGATCGGGGGCGTCGCCCGCTGTTTGGTGGGCCCGCTGCCGCACAGGACGGCGTGTATGTCATGGTTGTGAACAAGTCGCAGGATGGCATCTTGCTAATAAGCGAAGGCTTGGGTTTGGGAATCGGCGTAGGTGCGCGGCTGGAACGTCCGGGGACCAAGAAGCTGACGCTGACGGTAGAGAAAGTGCTCGATCTGAGCAGCAGCCTGGCCAAAGTGGTGGACGGAGACGCGGACTCCCTTCAGGTGGGAGAGCCGCTGCGCGTCCTTCACTTTGGAACCAGCTCGCAGAAGTCGCTACGGATTGCGATGGAAGGGGCGACGGCTGCAGTCAATGAGCTGTCGCTTGCGATGCAAGCACTCTTGCCGCTTCGAGGTCGCACGGGCGCGCACCTGACCCTGGATGAAGAAAGCGAGCCGCCCACCCATCGGCTTCGCTACAACGGCTCGGGCTGGCAGCTTGTGACGGAGCTGAACAAGCGAGTCATCTCGCGCTGGGAGCCAGTGACCACGCGGGCGCTGCTGGGAATGCTACCGAGTTCTGCGGTGTTGGCAGTGGACTGGCCGCTCGATGCGGACCAAGCCAAACACCTGAGCAATGAGCTGCTGAGCCACAGCATCCAGCTTGTCAGCGAAAGCGAGCCGCATGACTACGTGGTACGTGGTCGATACGGTGAGTCTCCGAGGTTTGCGCTGGTGCAGCCGACCGCAAATGAACGCAAGACGATGCCACGGCGATCCGAATGGGTCATGGCGGGAGACCTGGCCGGACAGGCACGCAAGCTGATGCGGCAGTTTCGCTGGCTCACGCTGGAGAGTCAGTCCGAAGACAAGCGCGACTTTCCGTACAAACTGGAAGTGGCCGATCTGAACATACCGGGCCGTGTCTTGCGAGAAGGCGATACAACCTACAATGGCGAGCACTACCTGCTGCGGCTGGTGCATCCCGAGGAAACGCCGAGGCGCACGGTCGAACCTCGCTATGTCTATGTCTGCTCTGTGGACAGCAGCGGCAGCATGGCTCTTCTGTTTGGCACAGGAGGAGACAAGAACCGCGTGCCGCTCGAAAACTACACGCTGCCGAAGATGGCTCTGATCTCGATTCATCCGTCAGGGAAGAAATCGACGGATACGTTTGTGCTGCTGACGAACAGTAGTCCGCTGAGCGAGCCAGACAAGCTCTGCACGGCAGAGGCACACATGGCAACCTGTGCAGCCAGTTCAGACGGGGTGTTGTGCGCTCTGCTACAAGGCAGCTTGATCCAAGGAATCGATCAGAAAATCCAGGTGGGCCGCTGGTCGGTAGAGCGAATCACCGTAACGCACCAGGAACACCGCTAAGAGTCCCCACCGGGGCCCGATAGGGAACCCCGGTGGACGTCTCTGAACCAGTGACACTTCACCGACGAAAACCAAGCCTGGCACAGACCCTGCTGTGTCTCCGTTGCAAAGGAGCCCACCGATGACCGCCCCCAACACCCGCCGAACGCTATCGAGTCTGCTGATCGGAAGCTTGCTGCTGTGCGCTGCCCCCCAGACCGCATCGTCGCAGCAAAACGCGGACGGAGCCCTACAAGTCGAGCAGGTACTTCAGATCTGCCTCAATGCCTCAGCCCAACAAGCCTTAGCAGCGTGTGAGTCGCTAGCGACGGCGCTGTCACAGAGGCCAGGCAGCCCGGCAGAGGTCCGCCTGATCATCAGTGCCCGGTTGCGTGATGTGCTGGTCGAGCTGGGACGGTATGGGAAAGCAGAAGTGCCCGCCAGGAGGGCTGTCGCAGCAGCGGAGGAAACCAAGCAGCGGAGAACGATTGGCGCACAGCAGAACTCACTTGCGTCGGTGTTGAAGAACTTGGGAAGGTACAGCGAAGCAGAGGCGCTGTTCCGAAGCGCAACCGAGCTTGCCAAGAAAGAGTACGGAGCCGAAGACGTACAAACGGCAGCCGCGATGGGAAACCTCGCGGTGGTGCTACAGGACCAAGGAAAGCTTGTGGAGGCGGAGTCTCTTTATCGCAAGTCCTTGGCCATCAAAGAGAAGAAGCTGGCCCCGGACCATCCGGACCTCGCTACGACCCTTAACAACCTCGCGTTGGTGCTAGAGGACCAAGGAAAGCTTGTGGAGGCGGAGTCTCTTTATCGCAAGTCCTTGGCCATCAAAGAGAAGAAGCTGGCCCCGGACCATCCGGACCTCGCTACGCTTCTTGGAAACCTCGCGGGGGTGCTAAAGGACCAAGGAAAGCTTGTGGAGGCGGAGTCTCTTTATCGCGAGTCCTTGGCCATCAAAGAGAAGAAGCTGGAGCCGGACCATCCTTCCCTCGCTACGACCCTTGGAAACCTCGCGGGGGTGCTACAGGACCAAGGAAAGCTAGTGGAGTCGGAGTCTCTTTTTCGCAAGTCCTTGGCCATAGAGCAGACGAAGCTGGACCCGGACCATCCAGACCTCGCTATGACCCTTGGAAACCTCGCGTTGGTGCTACTGGACCAAGGAAAGCTAGTGGAGGCGGAGTCTCTTGTTCGCGAGTCATTGGCTATCCAAGAGAGGACCCAAGACCCGGATCATCCGAATCTTGCTAGGACCCATGGAAATCTCGCTGTGGTGCTAAAGGAGCAAGGAAAGCTGAAGGAGGCGGAGACGCTTCTTCGCAAGTCCTTGGCTATCCAAGAGAAGAAGCTGGCCCCGGGCCATCCAAACCTCGCTGCGACCCTTGTAAACCTCGCGGGGGTAGTAGAGGCTCACGGAAAACTTTTGGAGGCGGAGTCTCTCATTCGTATGGCATTGGCTATCCAAGAGAAGAAGTTCGCCCCGGACCATCCAAACCTCGCCAAGACCCTCGGAAACCTCGCCGGAGTACTACGAGAGCAAGGAAAGCTAGCGGAGGCGGAGTCTCTTCTCCGAAAATCCATCGCCATCCGCGAGAGGACGCTGGGGCCGGACCATCCATACCTCACCAAGGCCCTTGGAAACCTCGCGAGGGTGCTGATCGAGCAAGGAAAGCTAGCGGAGTCGGAGTCTCTTCTTCGAAAGTCCGTGACCATCCAGGAGAAGCAGCTTGCGCCTAACCCTCTGGACCTCGCCAAGACCCATTCAAACCTCGCGGCGGTGCAATGGGCACAGGGAAAGACGGCCGAGGCGGCGTCGCTTCTTCAAAGGAGCTTGGTCGTCCTGGAGAAGGAATTGGTACCGGACAGTCCGGAAATCGTTTCTCTTCGCTCCAGCAAGAGCGTTTTCTTGCTTGCCCGGGGAAACCTGGATGAAGCCGTGGCTGAGCAGAAAAAGAAAATGCACTCGATTGACAAGCTACTCCGCAACAGCTTGTCGGAGGACGAGGCAGAAGCCCTGCTTGCATTACCCGCTGCATCCACTCGCTTAGTGTACGGACTGCCGCTGCTTCCCGGCGCGCCGCAGGAGGCCGCCCGGCTGGCGATGAGCACGGCACTGCTGTTCAAAGGCCGAACGCTGGAGGCGGGGCGGATGGTCCGGCGCGAGTTGCTGCAGGGGCTCAAGACCGAAGAGCAGAAGCAGAAGTACCAGACGATGCTCGATCTACTGGGACAGCGAGACCAAGAGCTGGTGCGCATGGCCCAAGGAAGAGGAAAACGAGAAAGAGCCCAAGAGCTGCTGTGGCAGGCACAGAAGCTAGAGAGAGAGCTATCCAAGGAAGTGGGCGTACAAAGCAGCGCGGATGTTCCGACGCTGGAGGATGTGACACAAAAGGTGGCTAACTCACTCCCCCAAAACGCGGTGCTGATCGAAGTTGGGCTGGGAATGACGGCGGACTACTCGCAAGGATTACTGGAGATCGCGAAGACAGGAGGCTTCCACTACCTAGCGATGATGCTGTTTCCCAGTGGAGAAGTTCGGGTGGTGAAGCTGGGAGGAAAGGTCGAAGTGGAGGCAGCGACGAGGACGTTTCTTGCGGCACTCAACCAGCCAAGCAGTGAGATCGTACCCGCAGCCAAGTCCGCCTACGCCAAGCTGTTTGCACCGCTGGAAAAGGAACTAAGCGGAATCCATCAAGTGATCCTGTCGCCCGATGGAGCGCTGAGCGCGATTCCGTTTGGAGCGATGCACGATGACAAAGGATACTTGGCGGATCGGCTGTCGTTTCGGTACGTGTCATCAGGACGCGACTTGCTGAATCAGCCAAGCCAGAAGCCAACCACGCAGCCAGCGGTGATGATGGCGACGCGGGTGCCGGGACAAGACGCGCTGGTGGTAGCTGAGATGGTCGGCAAAGCGCTCGCGCAGACCCTTGGCGCGAAACTGACCGAACGTTCCACAGATGGGCAAGTGCTTGCACAGCAGAGTCCGAGCGTGTTGACGCTGATCTCGCATGGCTACTTTGGCGGTGATAGCAAAGAGGGTGGAATGAGTGCGCGACTGCCAACGCGGCATAAGCGCATGTTGCAGTCGAAGTACATGGGACAGATGGGTTTTGAGCGGGACATCGCACCGCAAGCGAAGCTGGTGATGGCTGAAGCGGAAAAAACCGAAGAGCTGATGAACAGTTCCGGGCTGATGATGACGCCGGGTTTGCAGGCAAGTACAGACACCAAGCAAGACGGACGACTAACGGCAGTGGAAGTGAGAGAGATGAACCTGCAAGGAACGAAGCTGGTGATGCTGCTGGCGTGTAAGGGAGCAGCCGGAGGACTGAGCTTCGGTCAAGGAGTGTACGGACTGCGACGCTCGGTGCTGCAAGCGGGAGCAGAGACAGTAGTAGGCACGCTGTGGAGCGTGGAAGAGAAGAGCGCGAGCGAGCTGGCGAAGAACTACATGACCAAGCTGTGGACGGACAAGAAAGCGACGAGGGTTGGAGCGATGGAAGCAGCGATGAAGGAGATGCGAAAAGACCCCCGCTACGACCACCCCCACTACTGGGCCCCATTCGTCGTGATGGGAATGGATGGGCCGCTCGGGAATTGAGTGTTTGTCTGCTGACTCATGCTGCCCTTGTGGGGCCGCTCACACGACCCTGCGACCGAAGCCCGACGGACCCACCTTCCTACTGCTTCTGAAGTCCGTGGGTTCGCATGGCGCAGCGGAACCCGATCGACTCATAGACCTTGTCTTCATATGCGCGACTGCGAAAGGCGGCGCGGGCGGTGACTTTGCTGGTTTCAAATGCACCGCCTCGGACCGCACGAGCGCCCGATGGATCACTCTTGACGGGGTCTTCGGCGGTAGCCGGGTCGACGCAGGGACTGCATGACGAATACCGCTGGACGAACCGATCGAGCAGCCATTCCCTGACGCTACCGCCCAAGTCGTGAACGCCTTCCGGGGTGACATCCGTGCTCATCGTTCCGACCGCAGGCAGCGTGCTGCCTTCACAGCGCATGAACTGCTCGTGACCTAGCGAGATGGCATCCTGGCACGTCGGATCTTGGTTCCCCCAAGGGTAACGCGCAGTGCCGTGACGACTCGCGACGTATTCGAACTCTGCTTCGGTGGGAAGTGACTTCCCTTGATCCGCGCAGTAGTTGAGCGCACCAACCCACGAGACATTCACCACCGGACGCTGTCCCATCCCAGGCTTTACGACGTAGCTGTCCCCTTCTTTGGCGATACCGGTCTGCGTTCCGTGTGTTGATGCGATCTGCTTTCCTCGGAGGCGCAGAATGTGGCCTTCCTCGAAGTCGATCGAGCGCCGCCCGCTGTTGAGCCACGCCACAAACGCATCGTTGGTTACTTCCGTGCGGTCGAGGAAAAACGGACTGATGACGACTTCTCGCGGACCCAGCTCGCGATCAAACATGGCTTCTGTACAGGTCGATTCTGTCTCTTCGGCAAGACAAGCCTTCCGTTCGGCTTCCATTCGCTCTTTCGTCGATCCCTGTAGGTATCGTCCACCGGCAATCTCGACCATTCCCTCTGGCGGAGTAGTCTTCTCCGTCCTGATCAGCATCGGAGGAAGAGGCGGACCTACAATTCGTCTATTCCCAGCCAACCAACCCACAAACGCGACAGTGCCTTTTCCAGTGCTCCAGCGCAGCATGCTCTCGGTTGCGCCCAGCAGAACCAGCACTGCGCCCAGGCTTCCACCGACGGTCAGCAGGACTCTTGATTTTCGTTGCAGGAGAGCTGGCTTCTTCTCTCTCTTGCTTTGTACGGCATCGAGGAACGTTCCCAGATCCGGAGCTTGCGGATCTTCGGTCTGATCACTCGTTGAGTTGGAAGCCGCTGAGTCTTCGAGAGGAATGGGAAGCGGTCCCTCGGGAACCAGGGGAATCAGTGCGGACAGTCGCTCTGCGGTCTGCTTGGCATCGGGCCTGCGATCTGGATCGCGATGGAGCAGCGCATCGATAAGCTCGACGAGCTCAATCGGCGCAGCGGACCAAAACTGTTGGATTCGCCTGGGGGCTCCGAGTTGATGTAGCTCTAGCAGCTCTTCGCGACCATCGGCCCCATCAACCAGCGGATGCCTGCCAACCAGCGCCTCAAACAGCACCACCCCAAGCGCATAAAGATCCGTGGCCGCAGTAAGCTGCGACGTCCCCCGGCACTGCTCGGGCGACATGTATCGAGCCGTCCCAATGGCAACCCGATCGGCGGTTAGTTCATCGGTCTCCTCGGCGGCTCGTGCGATGCCAAAGTCTAGGAGCTTCGCATCGATGCGCTTCTCGTCAACCCACATCACGTTCGACGGCTTGACGTCCCGATGGAGAATGCCGCGCTGATGGATGGCAGCCAGGCCTTGCGCGATCTGCGAACAAACCGTCAGCGCTTGTTTTGCACCGAGTCTCCCCCCGGACGAGTCAAGGGCGCTGCGCAAGGTCGGGCCTTTGAGTAGCTCCATCCGCAGATACAGCGTTCCATCTTCCAGCCGACCGGACTCCTCGACCGAAACCAAGTGTGGATGGCGGACCTGCTGGGCCAATCGTCCTTCGCGTTCAAACCGCCGCAGCCGCCCGTCATCCAGCGAAAGCGCAATCGGTAGGATCTTAATTGCGGTGACCGTTCCGTCGCTGGGCCGCGTCGCTTTGTAGACCACGCCCATGCCGCCACGTCCAAGTTCCTCTTGCAGGACGAAGTCGCCGACCCATCGCTCACCAGGCAGTTTCACGCCCACATTCTGACTTACCCGTGGTGACATGCTCAATTCCGATCCGCAGAATGAGTCGTTTCGTCGCCCATTTCTGTTGCTGCTGAGTTTCTTGCAGGGCATGCCGGGGTCGCGGTGGGAACAAGCGCCAGCGGCAACTGAATCTGGGATTCACCGCTGGCTCGATAGCGAGTGCTGGCCGAGGCAATCACGCATCCCGCTGCATCAAGTGCCAAGACGTGCACCGATAGCATCCCCACCAATCGAACCGGAGAATCAGCGTGAAGCGCCATCGAGGACAGCACGGTAGATGGTGACGCGTCTTGTGCCAGAAGCGGCGATTGGTCCACGTCGACCCGAAGCGAAAGGACGGATGTTGCGGAGGGAGGAGGAATGGCAAGAGGAATGATGAGCTGGGTTTGGTGAAACAGCGATGTCACATACCGTGTCATGGCCCATCTGTGCGGATCAGACAGGACATAGACGACCACGGAACATGTCCAGATCCACACACACAGCGATATTGCGATGGACCAACAAAGCAACTGGGGACTCGTTCGCCGGGAACGCTTCGCAGGATTCATGGAAGACCTCTGTCCAGATCCAAGCAGGAGCCGTGCCGCAGATGTGCAGGGAATCGCTGCCGGTGCGGTGTTGGGACAGGTGTTCTTGTTGCCAGTCCTGTAGGGATTCCCATAGGGGAGGTAGGGAAACAGTAGGGGCGGTTCGTCTCACCGGATTTCGTGTCGAGGTGCTTGTAATGAAGGATCGTCCTCGCGAAAATGCTGTGCATGCCAAGTAGCTCCGCGAGCGTCACGAATCCCGTCCCGAGCAGCCATCTCCCTGCGGCCCCGCCACCGCAGATTCTGCTCTTTCGGGTGTTTTGCCCGGAAAAGAAGCTCCTGGACGAACCTGGCCATGTCCTTTCGTCAGGGAGCACCGCGATCGGTCGAGAGCCCAGCGGGGACCGGACCATCAAGCTGCCCCCAGACGACAAAGGGCTTTCCCGCGATCATGCGTCCCTGACCGTCGATTTGGAACATCAGACCATCGTGCTGCGGGACAGCAGCTCAAAAAATAGCACCTGGGTGAACGGTCTGCGTCTGAATCGAGGTGAGGATCGCAAGCTGTTCCACGGTGATGTGCTGCGGCTCGGGGACACGGTCTTTGTGTTGTCTATGACGCCGTCGTTTACCGACCCGATTGAACCGGACACCCAATCTTCTCCAGCGAAGGAATCGGACCGGCAGCACACCGAGAACTCCCAGGTGCTCGGACGCTCTCCGCTCATCGAGCGACTGCGGAGGCAAATTCGACGGCTTGCCCAGGCTGGGCAGAGTGTCCTTCTGCTCGGGGAGCGGGGCACCGGCAAAGAACGAGCCGCCGCAGAGTTTCATTCGCACAGCGGGCGACGTGGACCGATGGTTGCGATTGATTGTGGTGCGCTGACGAAGGAGATTGCCGCTAGCGAGCTGTTCGGTCACGAAAAGGGGGCTTTTACCGGGGCCATTGGTGAAAAGAAGGGAGCCCTTGTCTCATCCGATCACGGGACTCTCTTTTTGGATGAGATTGGCAATCTCAGCCTAGAGAATCAGGAGAAGCTGCTGCGCGCCCTGGAGTCACGCAGCATTCAGTCGGTTGGGTCGCTGGGAAAGCCGGGCCAACGTGTCGACATCTTGCTCGTCTCGGCCACGAGCAAAGACCTCGCGGCGGAAACCAAGTCAGGCCGCTTCAAACCCGATCTGTTCGATCGCATTGCCGCCACGACCCTGACAATGCCGCCGCTACGAAACCGCCGCGAGGACATCCTGTTCTTGCTGCAACGAGCGAAAGGTGCTGGCCACAGCGCTGCCTCGACACTACCGCCCCTCAATACGTCCCAGGTCGAGCTACTGCTGCTCTACGCCTGGCCTGGGAATGTCCGAGAGCTGATCAACATTCGAGGCGATCTGTGCGCGCAGGGCTTTCACGAAGACCTTCAGAAGCAACTGATGAAGGCGACCTACTTCCAATTCAGCGGCAACGGCCCAGCGACTACCGTAGCCATTCCAAGCCAAGAAGAGAGCACGCCGACCACTGGCGGCGCATCAGCTAAAGCCAAGCCCACCAAGAAATCGCGCCTGACCGAGGAACAGCTCCGCGAGCTGCTGATCAAGCACGACGGCAAGCTACTTCCCATCGCCAATGAAACGGGCTGGGACTCACACACGCTGCGCGACTGGGTCGCCAAATACAACCTGCACCATCTGCGAAAAAAGGACACATGAGGAATCCCTACCGATTCCCTACAGCCCCGGTAGGGAATTTCGGTTGCGAGTCCCGCTCCCTTTCCACCTGACCTACGACAACTCAGTCTTGGCATATTCCGTGCTCTTCCTCCGCTCCGAAGGAGCCCACCAATGAAAGCCCCCAAAACGCGCCTGACCGTATCGAGTCTGTTGATTGGGAGTCTGCTGCTGTGTGCTGCGCCCAAGCATGCGTCGTCGCAGCAGACTGCGGATGGAGCCAAGCAAGTAGAGCAGATGGTTCAGACCTGCTTCACGGCCCCAGCTCAACAAGCCGTTCAAGCTTGTGAGCGGGTCGCGGCGCTCCTGTCGCAGAGGCCAGACAAGCTGGCGGTGGTCGGTGGTGGAATCAATGCCCGATTGAGTGATGTGCTGGGCGAGCTGGGACGGTATGCGGAAGCAGAGGCGCCCGCCAGGAAAGCTGTCGCTGCCGCGCAGGCGAGCAAACAGCGAGGCGCGATCGCCGCACAGCAGGACCGGCTTGCCTCGGTACTGAAACATTTGGGCAGGTACAGCGAATCCGAGGATCTGTTCCGAAGCGCGACCGAGCTTGCGAAGAAAGAGTACGGACCCGACGACCTACAGGCAGCGGCAACCATGGGAAATCTCGCTGGGGTGCTAAAGGACCAGGGAAAGCTAGGGGAGTCGGAGTCTCTCTTTCGCAAGTCCTTGGCCATCTTTGAGAAGAAGTTGGACCCGGACCATCCGCACCTCGCTACGACTCTTAACAACCTCGCGATGGTGCTTATGGACCAAGGAAAGCTGGGGGAGTCGGAGTCTCTTTTTCGCAAGTCCTTGGCCATCCGAGAGAAGAAGCTGGACCCGGACCATCCGCACCTCGCTACGACCCTGAGAAACCTCGCGGGAGTGCTACAGGACCAAGGAAAGCTTGTGGAGGCGGAGTCTCTTTTTCGCAAGTCCTTGGCCATTGTGGAGAAGAAGCTGGATCCGGACCATCCGGAGCTCGCTACGACCCTTGGAAACCTCGCGATGGTGCTAAAGGACCAAGGAAAGCTTGTGGAGGCGGAGTCTCTCCTTCGAAAGACCTTGGCCATTGATCAGAAGAAGCTAGACCCGGACCATCCGGAGCTCGCTACGACCCTTAACAACCTCGCGTTAGTGCTCTATGCCCAAGGAAAGTTGGGGGAGGCGGAGTCTCTCTTTCGCAAGTCCTTGGCCATCTACGAGAAGAAGCTGGACCCGGACCATCCGGAGCTCGCTACGACCCTTGGAAACCTCGCGGGGGTGCTCTATGACCAAGGAAAGCTTGTGGAGGCGGAGTCTCTCCTTCGCAAGTCCTTGGCCATCGAGCAGAAGAGGCTGGACTTGGACCATCCTTCCCTCGCTACGACCCTTCACAACCTCGCGTTGGTGCTTATGGACCAAGGAAAGCCGGGGGAGGCGGAATCTCTCCTTCGCAAGTCCTTGGCCATCCGAGAGAAGAAGCTGGACCCGGACCATCCGCACCTCGCTGCGACCCACTCCAATCTCTCTGTTCTGCGGCTTGCGCAGGGAAATGTGAAGGGGGCCGTGACCGAGCAACAACAGCACATCCAGAGCTTCGACAAGCTGCTACGCACCAGCTCTACGGAAGACCAAGCGGAAGCGCTACTGGCTTCCGAGAGTGCAGATGAAAACGCCGTCTACGGGCTGCCGCTGCTCTCAGGAGCATCCCAAGACGCCGACCGGCTTGCGATGAGCACGGCGCTGCTGTTCAAAGGACGAACGCTGGAAGCGGGACGAATGGTTCGGCGCGAGCTGCAACAAGGGCTCAAGACCGAAGAGCAGAAGAAGAAGTACCAAGGGATGGTCGAGCTGCTCGGAAAGCGAGACCAAGAGCTGACCCGCATGACCCAGGGAAGCGGAGATCGAGCCAAGGCCCAAGAGCTGCTGTGGAAAGCGCAGAAGCTAGAGCGAGAGCTGTCCAAAGAGATCGGGGTGCGCAGCAGCGCTGATGTTCCAACGCTAGACGATGTGACCCAGAAGGTGGCTCGAGCACTACCGAAGGACGCGGTCTTGATCGAACTCGGACTTGGAATGACGGCGGACTATAGAAGGTCAGCATACTGGCAGACGACGATGACGTTTCACTACGTTGCGATGCTGCTGTTTCCTAGCGGAGAAGTGCGCGTGGTGAAGTTGGGCGAAAAGGACAAAATAGAGGAAGCGACCAAGAGGTTTCTGGCTGCACTCGACAAGCCAAGCAGAGACATCGAAAAAGCCGCCAAGTCCGCCTACACAACACTGTTTGCATCGCTGGAAAAGGAACTTGGCGGAGTTCATCAAGTCATCGTGTCCCCGGATGGTGCGATGAGCGCGATTCCGTTTGGAGCGCTGCACAATGACAAGGGATACTTGGTGGATCAGCTCTCGTTTCGCTACGTCTCATCAGGACGCGACCTACTGAACCAGCCGATTCAGAAGCCGACCATGCAGCCAGCGGTGATGATGGCGACGCGGGTGCCGGGACAAGATACGCTCGTGGTGGCAGAAAAGGTTGGTCAAGACATCGCGAAGACACAGCAGGCGAAGCTGACCGAACGCGCCACAGACGGCCAAGTGCTGTCGCAACAGAGTCCGAGCGTGCTGACGCTGATCTCGCATGGCTACTTTGGCGGTGATAGCAAAGAGGGCGGTATGAATGCGCGACTACCGCCATTGCGGAAGCACATGCCCTCGCAGTATATGGGACTGATGGGATTTGAGCGGGACATCGCACCGCAGGCGAAGCTGGTGATGGCCGAGAAAGAGAAGACCGAAGAGCTGATGAACGACTCTGGTCTGATGATGATGCCGGGGTCGCAAGCAAGCACAGACACCAAGCAAGACGGACGACTGACGGCAGTGGAAGTCCGAGAGATGAACCTGCAAGGAACGAAGCTGGTGATGCTGCTGGCGTGTAAGGGAGCAGCCGGAGGACTGAGCTTCGGACAAGGAGTGTACGGACTACGCCGAGCGGTGCTGCAAGCAGGAGCAGAAACTGTTGTGGGCACGCTGTGGAGCGTCGAAGAAAAGAGCGCGAGCGAGCTGGCAAAGAACTACATGACCAAGCTGTGGACAGACAAGAAGGCGACAAGGGTTGGAGCGATGGAAGCAGCGATGAAGGAGATGCGAAAAGACCCCCGCTACAGCCACCCCCACTACTGGGCCCCATTCGTCGTGATGGGAATGGACGGGCCGCTGGGGAATTGAGCACCAAGGCCGCACGATTTGTCCGACGCGTCCATACCTGAACGGGCTGTTGTGACGACGACGTACCCTTCGGGGGATACACTATGTTCGGTGAGTTGCCGTCGCACAAAGTGCGTCAACATGTCATAGTGAGTCCTCTGGGCAGCGTTAGACGGGCCTCACATCTGCACGAGCGAGTGACTGCGGCCTGAGCAGATCAGCCGTGTCATCTCAGTCACCGACGGCAGATACGGAGCCTCTAACCTCTCCTTGTAGCCGATGAGGAAACATGATACATATCGAAATAGAATTTTTTCAATCGACACACAAACACGCAGGCTATCTCCTGCAAGCGAGAGAACAGCGATGACATTGACAGCGAATTCAAAAGGCAGTCGATTAACAGTAAATAAATATTTGTTAGCCTTTATTCTAGCCCAAACGACATTAATAATGTCCTGCGCAAGCCAATCAGCCGCAACGTTCTATCCAAATCAGAATCTATCTAAAGAGGGGCTTGGTTTTCTCAAATCAGAAACGCTTCGCGATATTGATAGCGTTCATGTGTTACTTGAAGGAGAGATTCCGAAATGTAAATATGTCATTATTGGAACTATACTATACGACTGGACAAAAGATGGAGTCGTAACCTCCAAGACAACGGCAATTGAGGGCGCTCGACAGAAAGCGGCGACAATCGGCGCGTCTGGTATTTACCAGCTAGTATTTGAACCAAGCAGGATTTCATCGTCCGGCAGTGTTTCGGTGGGCGGGGTGGTAGGAAGTAGCTCTGTATCAGTAGACGAATTTGGACTCAAAGCAACTGCATATTTTTGCATGCCGTGACCGCGGGTCACAGCCTATGACTCTCCCGATTTGTCCCTGTTTCCACCGACGGGACATGCACCGGCTGGTTGATGTCAGCTTTGCTTGGCGCACCTTACGGTTTGCGTACCGCAGCGGGCATCGTTGGTCGAGAGGGACAAACCAACACCGATCACCCCATCCAGACCGCCCTCCGACTGTCACATCGCAGAAAAAACGCAAGCGCGACGGGTGTTGGATCTTTTGCGAGGGGTACGGACTCTGCACTAAAAACACCGCTCCCATCCATTGATCAGCTCTATAGGCGGCCCACATCCTTCCGATCGTCGCACTGGTAGTCGCTCCTTCGACTTGTGCGCAACGGCGAAGG
>Ga0209174_10000939_pt1 | contig 21210 bp, 25 predicted proteins | sample JI91814BDNA_FD_187505 | JGI IMG/M metagenome (GOLD analysis project Ga0209174, IMG submission 187505) | Wastewater effluent complex algal communities from Wisconsin, to seasonally profile nutrient transformation and Carbon sequestration -... | ecosystem: Engineered > WWTP > Effluent > Algae...
AATACTAAGACCGCCACTTCGCCAAGCCCTGCTCGTTACCTACAATCCTTAGACCTCAAAATGACAACCACTGACGAAAAGATCGAATATCTCAAGGGTTTTGTTTCAAGAAATAAATTTTCAAATGAGGATTGGAATGAACGAGGGTTAAATCCATCCGACTCCTCATTATGTACTGCCCTATCAACAGGATTTAACAATACAGCTATTTCTCTCATTGAAGCAATTAAATCAAACAGTAAAAAATCTAAACTTAAATCAATATTGTATAAAAGTATTGCTGATTGCAGGACATTAGAGCTAGACACAGAAGAAAAAGAATTTGTAGTTGATCTTTATACAGAATTATCGTATGTCATAGGCGTGGATCTTCGTTATCGCCTGAGTGTTTTTCTTTATGGGCATTTGCTTACGATTCTAATCGTTATTACTAAATTCTTTAAACCTGAACGTGTACGAAAAATTCTAAGCCAACGTTGTACGAAATGTAATGTGTCTCTTGAAGCTCACGTATTAAAAATTGATCCTGATATCCCCGAAAGAGACTGGGTTATTGGAAAATGTTTTAATTGTAATGAGTATAATTTATTTTCTCATGGCCCAACTATTAAACATATAAGGTATAAAAACTACGCCCCAGTGGAAAATCTTCCTATGGATGAGTTTTCCTATGAACAAGCCATTTCGCGACTTGAACAAATCCAATATTTTAGAATATAAACGTTATCAAGATCGGGCTACAGTTAACATCGGGTTTGGCGCTAGCCTGGCCTCCGCTGGCTCGCCCCTTTTATTAAAAAGGATTATAAGTGGGGCTCGCCGGAAATTTTCCTAAATTCGACCGGCCAGCGCCAAGCCCTACCCGTTGGCGGCAATTTTGCCGAACCGACCCTAATTACAAGCCAAACATTAACATTAATTAATTTAATAATATAAATGAGACGAATTCTTTTAACCTTCTTAATCTTCTTAGTTTCCTTAAAAATCTTTGGGCAGACTGAACTTCGACAAGAATTAGAAAATATCATTGCGACAAAAAACGCAACAATAGGAATATCTATAAAAAACATTGAGACTAAAGATACATTGAGCATTAATGGAACACTAAACGCACCTTTAATGAGTATTTTTAAATTTCATATTGCTTTGGCTACATTAAACTTGGTCGACAAAGGAAAACTTTCATTAAAACAGAAAATCTTTATAAAAAAGGAAGAATTACACGAAAATACCTGGAGTCCAATACGAGACGAATATCCAAACGGAAATATGTATTTGACATTGGACCAATTACTGAGATATACAGTTTCTCACAGTGACAACAATGGTTGTGACATTCTTTTAAAGTTGATTGGTGGTACAGAAACTGTTCAACTATTTATTAATAAGCAAGGTATAAAAGATTTTACGATAAAATTAAATGAACGGGAAATGCAGACTTGGGAAAGTTTTTATATAAACTCAACAACGCCATTAGCAACGACAGAAATACTTGAAATATTTTATAAAGGGCAAGTTCTAAAAAAGAAAACAACAAAATATCTCTATCAAATAATGGTCGATTGTTCGAGAGGAATTACCTGGATGAAAGCCGGCCTTCCTGAAGGAACAGAATTAGCACATAGAACCGGAATTTCGGATAGAAATGAGAATAATTTAAGAGCTGCGATGAACGATGTGGGAGTTTTTAAAATTCCGAACGGAAATCACATTATTCTTTCTGTTTACTTAAAAAATATTACAGAAGAACGAGAGGTTACTGAAAAAACAATTGCTGACATTGCTAAAGCAACCTGGAATTACTACACAAATAAATAAAAACTGTAACCAACATCGGTTTGGCAATATGGCACCTGAAGTGCTTCTATGAAACATTTGTGAAAGGTCAACAGCAGTAATTCTATTGAAATTATGTGCTTAAAATCTGCCACATCGCCAAGCTGATAACCGTTAGTCGCAATTGGGCAAAGAGCTTCAAATAATTGTTCCAAACATCAGCCTTAAACTAATTCATTATTCATATCCGCTTTTTATAACAGTCAGAATCAATTTGAACCTGCCATTGGGTTTTATATTGCTTGGCTGATGAGCTGGTATAAGTATTCCATCTCCAGTTTTAAGCGTAGAAGCTTTTCCGTCAATCTCAATGATTGCACTGCCGTCAATTATTTGCGCATACGTGTCGAATGGAGATGTTTTTTCATTAAGCCCTTCCCCATCTGCAAATGACAAAGCATTTATGGATCCTGTTGCTTTTTTCATTATTGATTTGCTTACAATAGCATTATGCTCATATTCTATTAGTTCAACGATAATATGAGCAGCGCCTTTCTCAATTTCGCCATCTTTACTTGGCAATTTTTCGAGTTCTTTTGTATCCATTATCTTGATATTATTTATGGGATTATTTAACATTACAAAATTTGCAATCTTTATTGATCTAAGCTGTACATATTTCGAGAAATAAATTATATCATTCACATATTTTCAACTGCCACTAACAGAAAGTTTTCCTTCAGCGGCGCTGGCGGTATTCTAAACGTCATTTTTGCTTAACTTCAACATAAACAACTAAAACAGGCTTCTGTTTCGGGCGGACACAGCAACAATACCCTACTTGCACAAAGCCATGTTCATAGTGTATTATGCAGCGAGACACTTCAAAAACTAACAATTCTTAAATTATGTCAAAGAAAATATTTGTGTTCGCAGCTCTGATTTCCTATAGCACATTCTCTTATACCCAAACATATCCTTCTGACCAAAAAGAGGATTTTGTGTTTCCCGGCAATAGTTGGGAATCTGTAAAAGACCCGTCTGCACAGGGTTGGGACACGGCTAAACTGAAAAGCTTAAAACAATTTATTATTGATAGTGCGAATACGACGGGCATGATGGTGATACAACATGGCAAGGCAATATTTTCGTATGGCGACTTAAAAGAATTAAGCTACATAGCTTCCTGCCGAAAAAGTGTTCTGTCAATTTTATACGGACCTTTTGTAGAAAATGGTAAAATCAATTTAAACAGCACGCTTGAACAATTAAATATCGAAGATATAAACGGTCTATTACCCATCGAGAAAAAAGCTACTATTCGAAATTTACTCACAGCAAGGTCAGGTGTATATCATGAGCCCAGTTATTCGGGCGACGAATATGCCTTTGCACCCAAAAGAGGAAGCGTTCAACCTGGCAGCTTTTTTCTTTATAATAATTGGGATTTTAATCTGGCGGGGTACTTGTTTGAAAAACTAAGTGGCGTTGGCATTTATGACGCCGTTGATTCCATGCTTGCCCGACCTTTGAACATGGAGGATTGGGATAAAAATATTCAGCATAAAGACGCAGATACCATCAAGTCAATGTATCCTGCCTACCCAATGTGGTTTTCCACAGGAGACATGGCAAGGATAGGATACCTGATGTTGCGGAACGGGCGATGGAAAGACAAACAAATTACCACTGAAAATTGGGTTAATACGATAACCACTTCTTTTACATCTACTAAGGAAATGAAAGAGTTCAAATCTCCCTATTATAAAGACGGAGCCTATATGAGATATTTTGGATATGGCTATTTATGGTGGGTTTGGGATGCTCCTGAGAACAAAGGAGCATATGAAGGAGCATATACAGCACAAGGCAACTTTGGACAATACATAACCGTTTTACCTGCATTGGATGTAGTAATTGCACACAAAACAAAAGCTGCATACGACAGATATACATCAAACTATTTGACGATTCTAACTAAATTGATTGCTGCCAATAATTCGGAATTATCGGCAAAGAATAAGTAGCAATAAAAAGTAGCACAAACGCACAACAGGCGTTTTGGCAATATGGCGCAGCGACGAATGAATTTTCATCTTTTTATTCGCAAATGATCAGCAGTCCGGGCCCGATGTTCATTGTTCACCTTTTTGTTTTTAAATTCAATTTTCAACTCAGCGGCGGTTCCAGTCTCCCCATTCTAAAATACCAGCACAGCAATAAGCCCTTCCCGTTAGCGGAAATATTATCGGGAAATTGATTCATTTTCTGTTCATATCGATTTCTAGTGAAAACGGAACAAACCACTAAATTTGGGTGAACAAATGCTCCCTATGATTGACTTTCTGCTTGAAGAACTGATAGACGAAGACGATTATCATTTTTACAAGGTCAATAAACTTCTCCCCAATGGCCTCATGTACCCAGGCTGTGGTTACGAGAGCCGCATCCAGTATAATGCTGTTAATCACATATATGGGAACTGACGAGACCATGTTCAACGCCATACAAATTTCGGCAGAGGTCATTCGGAAAATGTGCTTTAAAGACATTCTTTTCACCTAAAAAGGCATGAGCCTATTTGAATGAATAGCTTAACAGGTAATAGTATACTAAAATGAATGTAATGACCAGATCTCATCTGCACCAAAAAGTGGCTTCAATATTTATCATGACGATTCTTTGCTGCTTAACAAGCAAATTGTTTTCGCAGGATTATCGCCGCTGGCAAATGAATCAGGATGGTTCCATCTCCTGGGAAATAAATAACAATATTCCTCATAACGATCATATAGAAATGAGTGGCAAAAGAATCTCCTGCGTTCTCAGGTATGGAGTAGCTGCTGATGGTTCCTTTCATTCTACCCGCAGCCTCGTGTGGCCGATGCTAAGAACTATTCCTAATAATACGCATGCCAGTCTCACGCGCCAATTCGCACTGGACGGATTTGAATTGGTAACTGTAAACTATAAACCCATAGTGTCGGAAAAAGTAATTTCAATTACTATCAAAGGAACATTATTAGTTAAAAGTATAGCCGGTAATAATCTTGAATTGACCCGTGAGTATTTTCCATCAACAACATTGCCGGGTTACTGCGAAGTTTACACCATTAAAAATACATCCAAAAATGGCTGCTTTGTAGAAATACCAAAGTCGAAGAATATATATTCTACCGATCCGGCTAAAGGAACAGAAGGCAGTTATGCTCTGCATGTTGATATATTCAACGAAGGGAATTACAAACTTCAAACAAATGATTCTATCAGCTTCTCTGTTTTTTATTCCGGGGTTAAAGCAAATGAACAAGTACCAGCGGTGGACGTAAATACTGAAAAGGCAAAACGCCTTGAACTAATTCATGAAGTCTGGAACAATCTTGTATTAGAAACACCGGATACGGTATTGAACAGAGAATTTGCCTTTGCTAAAATCAGGGCGGCAGAAAGCATTTTCGAAACCAAAGGTGGCCCGATGCATGGGCCTGGCGGAGAATCATATTATGCCGCTATCTGGGCTAACGATCAAGCGGAATACATTGGACCTTTCTTCCCCTATCTTGGTTATGATTATGGAAATAAAGCAGCATTGAATGCCTATCTTCATTTTGCAAGGTTCATAAACAACGATTATAAACCGATTCCAAGCTCTATTATTGCTGAAGGAACGGATATATGGGATGGAGCCGGCGACCGTGGAGATGCGGCGATGATTGCATACGGCGCCGCACGTTATGCGCTTGTTAGCGGTGATACAAAAAAGGCAGCACAATTGTGGTCATTGATTGAATGGTGCCTTGAATATTGCCGCCGGAAATTAAATAAGGAAGGTGTAGTAACCTCCGATTCCGATGAATTAGAAGGGCGTTTTCCGTCGGGGAATGCCAATCTCTGTACATCTTCCTTATACTACGATGCATTGATTTCTGCTATTTACCTTGGAGAAGATTTAGGGAAAGGGAAAATGCAACTTACGCTTTATAAGGAGCAAGCTGTAAAATTGAAATCAGCGATTGAAAAATACTTTGGTTCCAAAATAGGAGGATTTGATACTTATAAATATTACAAAGAAAACGATACCCTGAGAGCATGGATTTGCATCCCGCTTACGATGGGTATTTACGAACGTAAAGCAGGAACCATCGCTGCCTTGTTCTCGCCGGAATTATGGACTCAGGATGGGCTCGCCAGTCTTGCAGGAGATAAAACATTTTGGGACAGATCAACCTTATATGCTTTAAGAGGTGTATTGGCAAGTGGTGAAACAGATAAAGCGTTGAATTTTTTGCATTACTATTCCAACCGCCGTCTACTGGGCGACCATGTTCCTTATCCTGTAGAAGCTTATCCTGAAGGAAACCAACGCCATCTTTCAGCGGAAAGCGGATTGTATTGCAGAATCTTTACGGAAGGGTTGTTTGGGATCAGGCCTACAGGATTGAACAATTTTAATTTTACACCTCGACTCCCCTCTTCCTGGTCCCGTATGAGTCTCCGGCATATCCGCGCATTTGACCATGATCTTGATATTGTTATTGAGCGAGAAGACGGAAAAAAGAAAGTGACCATATCAGAAGGAGACAAAGTACTTATTACTAAATTCATTAAAGATGGTGAAATAGTAAAAGTTAATTTATTAAATGGTGTTACTCGGTAAGCAAAGGTGGTTTTTATATCAATGTGATTTTCTGGCGCGTTGAGGAAATACTTCTGTCAACATGGGGTTTTACGCAAGTGTGGCTTAAAAAACAAGCATCAGCCAACCTGACTTTCGGCAGGCAGGTTGCAAATCCAGGCTATTGTTCGGGCTGGACTAACAACTCTAGTCTTTAGTTCTTAACTTCAACATCAGTTTTTCAATCAGCATCGGTTACAGGCGGACGGAATACAAATTCCTACCCTTATAAAGCCCTGCCCGTTGGCTGCAAACAAAACAAATTCCTTTAAAATGATTTGGAAATCTGAAATTAATTTAGACGGCTTAAATAAATATCCAGAATACCTGGGTAGTTTTTTGGGTATAAAGTTCACAGATTGGAACGAGAACTCGCTTACTGCAACAATGCCGGTAAACGAAAAGACCCGACAGCCTTTCGGAATTTTACATGGCGGAGCATCTGTAGTACTTGCAGAGACTGTAGGAACTTTTGCAAGCAGTTTAGTTATTGACACAAATGAGTTTGTCTGCGTTGGTTTAGACATAAATGCAAATCACCTTAGACCAGTAAGCACAGGTGAGGTCAGGGGAGTATGTTCTCCTATTCACTTAGGTCAAAAAACCCATGTTTGGGATATTCGGATTTTTAACGACCAGGACAAAATTGTTTGTATAAGTCGATTTACAGTAGCAATTATTGATAAGCGATAAACTGCCTGCATGATCTTACGGCCTTTAACAGCATTCAGATTTTCGTTCGTTTTATAAGGGCCTTGTACCCAGGTAAACCAACGTGACATCAAATGTGGATCTGTGCCCTGCTATCCCTGTTTCATCCATAAAGAATTTGACCCGAATATTTTTAGTTACAGGATCAATCGAATTAGCACCCGTTGGATCTAGAACTGCGGAACGCCCGGAGGAAGAAGGTTGACCGTAATAGTTAATAACTGAAGTGACTTTATTTGTAGCCGCATCAAAATTCATTATCAAACCGAATTTACTGTAGAAAGTTGCATTTGTGATACCGGCCCCCGTATTTCCTATAATGATACCCGGTATAGCGAGATCATTTGAAACCAGGCTGTCCGTAGCAGTACCGCTTGTTTGTAAAGTATATAGATAGGTGTTGCCCATCCATCCAAAAGCCGCGTTAGAATGATCTGTCATAGTACCTTCCATACGATACCGACCATCCCATTGATTTCTTGTTGAAGCCGCAGGACCATCCTGCTTTTTTTTACAAGCTCCAATTGCAAGTACCATTACAGACAACAACACTACATTTTTTATTTGCATAATAAATTTTTTTCATGTTAGAGCAGACTCAAGAAACAGGGTAAACTAAATATTCTTTCGTATTCTACAAATACGCCATTTGGATTAGCCTTTTTACACTTGATTGGTGTAAATTGACCTACCGGCTGCCCACCTGCAAATGGCTCCGTCTGACAGACTTAAATTTATTTAAACCCATTTCCAGTAAGCTACGAATAAATTTCGACTTTCAATAACGGCGATTACACAAAAAAAGGGTTTACATAAAGTTTGGCTGGACAATCAAATCTTCATAAGATATACGCAACTCAACTTTGGTTCCTGGCTGGACAAGCAATTTTGACATCTGTTCCTAACTTCATTTAAAATGAAATCAGCAGTGGTACCGGGCGGACTGAATTCTAATACCAATCTTCTCAAAGCCCTTCCCGTCAGGCACCAACGTTAACAAGACGCTCAATATGAAAAAAAAAAAATTAAGAAATGGATATTCGCTACCCAATTGGAGGTTTTGCCAATATACTTTTCTATAATTTCTCAATGAATTATTAGCATCAGATGAACATTAGCGCAGGCCACAAACGAGCAGACAGAGCACCCGAATAGAAACTCAACAACCTCTACAAAAACTATAAAACAACTTGACACATACCACAAACAAACCATTCTTATTGAATATAAATTCAATTTATTTTTCACTACTGGCAATTTGTATCTGCTTTATTGGTTGTAAAGCATTTAAGCATGGCTATACCTGGAGTAAAGCAGAAAACTCCTACAATTTAGTCACAGGCGACAAGAACAATTTTGGCGATAAAAGACTAGACTACAATAAAGGGTTTCACAAAAATTCTGCTTTATCAATTTTTCTTGACTGTAAATGCAATGACAGAGGACAACCCGGCTTTATATATGAGTATAAGTCTGACAAAAAATGCAGAGGTATCAAATTATTTTATCCAAAACTTGACTCTGTTTTTATTTTTGAAGAGCCCAAAAAAGGTGCCCTGAATTCCATCCTAAAAGAAGCAAGAAAAATGGTCAATAATGAACGAGAAATTTTTGAACAATTAAAAACCGGCAATTTGTAAAAAAGGTAAGTACAGCACTTAACATTGAGTGATATGCAAATTGAGTTTGACAAGTAACCATCAGGTAAATGCAAACCTGGCATCCTCCCAACAGACCCATCAGTATCAGCTTTTGAACAAATCTTCAACAATATATTTTCACACAACAGCGGTTATTGGCACCGGAATGCTGATTCCCAACCCTCATTAAGCCAATAACGTAAGATGACAATTTACATTAACCCGTAAACCGTATTACAAAATATATATTGCAATAATGAAGTCTAACTGCTTTTAAATCATTATCTTACGGTATTGTATATATTATGAGCGATAATAAAAAGAAGAGCAGCGATTCAGTAGAAATAGAAAAAGGGAAAGAACACATCATCGTTGAGATTGTTGAGTATATCCCCAATGCCGTCATGAGTCGTACCATCGTGAAGAAAATTACAGGCAATGTAACGGCCATGTCATTCAGCGAGGGAGAAGAATTAGACGACAAGATCATTCCCTTTGATAATTATATTCAAATCATTGACGGGGTGGCAGATATCACCATTGGCAAGGAAACGCACCATCTTAAACTTGGTTCAGGCATTGTTATTCCCGCACATACCATCCACCGCTTTAATGCCAACAAGCAATTTAAAATGATCTCCACCATTATTAAAAGTGGTTATGAGGAAATTTTAACTGCTTCATAGGCCAATTCACATTCCGGCTACAGTTTTCTTTTCCGGGTGGTTTACCGCGTTTTTTTCCCCAGTTAATCCAGCATGCGATACCCACCTGGCCCTTCCCTTCATTTTGAGTAAGCAGAATAAGAAATGTATTGGCTGATTGCATGCAGAATTAGTCCTACACAAAAGAACTAATTCTAAAAATCAGCAGCTAACAAATAATTTCAATATTTGCCACTATATTTAACTTTATAAAAAGGATACTGCCCTAACAGTTATGCACTTTGCCTTGGAAAAAAGGATTAACTATTATCAAAAACAAGCAACTACAGTATAGATTATTGATCTTTTATGCTTATAGAATTTGGAGATAAAGTGAAATTTCTGGACAATGAAATTACAAGGACTGCGGGAGTGGCAGGGCTAAATGGTACTTGTTTGGGATACACTACTCCCTCGGTTACCAAAATTGCGTTTATAGGCAAGACCCAGAGCGACTATGCTATTTCTATTGAGATTGAGGGGACTGACCAAATCATCTGGACTACACAGGATCTGGTTGAATTTATTAGTCATGGCGAAGGCATGGTCATTGAAATCGGCAATAAAAGAGCAACCCGGAATGCTGATGGATCCTGGAAAGAAGAGCTCATTGACCCGGCCAATGAGAAATCTTCATGGCTCAAACGGATATTTGGAAAAAAATAAACAACAGTACGCATATATAATTCACGCTTACTGATAGGTAAGAAAACGGGTAGCAAATCACAATATTTCCAGTGACATAAAACTGGCATTAATTCAACATAACCGTGAGCAAAAACAAACTCCTGCTTATATCCGCTTTCTTCACCTTATTCACCAGCTGTAAAAACAATAAGGCAAAAGATGATATTTCGACTACTCCAAAAGTGACCGAAATCGACTATGAACTGGAGGATACTGTACTAATAAAACAATCATTTAGCAACCCTGATACAATTATTCCGAACAGCAATCCCCAACCAGTACCAAAAGCAGGGTATTTAAAAAATGAGGACGCAATTTTAATGAATCCCGCTCATCTGCAGAGCGAATTAAAACAGCACCTGGACAGGCTCAAAACAAAGTGGCAAAATATCCCTAACCCGATCACAGCCATTTATCAGGGAAATGATTTCGGCGACTACCAGCATATTCTTTTCAAAGATGCCAAAGGAGAAACATATGATTTCGGGCAGGCAGCAAATAACTATGGCAAATATCAGCTCCATGAGCGTTCCGGTCAATACAATGACAATCCGGCCTATCTGGGCAAGCAGTTTAAAGTTTACTGGGATTGGAAGCTTTCTGATTTTTTATGTTGTGAGGGAGATTATGATAAAGTCAAAGCCTATTTACCAGCAATCACCAAACTGGAGTTAATAAAAAAATAAAGGTTAGCATCAGCTATTTCAGACCAGAATCACTAATATATGAACAAATTAAAATCCGGCAAGATCATTACATTTCAGAATAGTTAAACCGATTTCAACAAATTGTCTCAGCACAATCACTACACTGCTATAATCAATCAAAGCCCTGCAAAAAACAATGATCACAGCTGCCAACTTTAGAAAAACAGCCCTGGAATTTGATCAGGTGAGTGAAAAACCACATTTTGATAAAGCCTCCTTTCGGATCAGGGAAAAGATATTTGCCACACTTGATATTGTTAACAAAAAGGCCTCCATGAAGCTCACTGAATCAGAACAATCCATCTATTGCCTGATTCGCCCCAGCATCGCAATTCCGGCAACAGGAGCCTGGGGAAAACAAGGCTGGACTGTTTTCGATCTTAAAAAAGTGCCGATGAACATTATTAAAGAAGCAATGGGAAAATCTTATTTAAATGTGGCCCCCAATAAAAAGGCAAAAGCTGCTGCTCCCAAAAAAACAGCCAAACAAATTCAAACACTGCATCCTGACAAAAGCAAGACCAACAAGCGCATTTCACTTGAAAAATACAATTATATCAGGGAGGCCCTGCTTAATATTCTTCAATCAAAAGTACTTTCACATACCGAACTAATGGAAAGCCTTTATCAGCAGGTGAAAGACAGTTTTGAAGGAGGCGTTCAATGGTATGGCGAAACCGTTAAATTGGATCTGGAAGCCAGAAAAATAATCGAAAGAACGGGCACAAAACCGGAAAAGTACAGGCTGAAAACCAGCAAACGCTAAACATTCTTTATTTTAAATTTGTAACCACCTTAAAAAAATCACCTATGTCATTTCAAGCTTATATTGACAACATAAAAGCCAAAACCGGAAAGACACCTGCTGATTTTAAAAAATTGGCCGAAAAAAAAGGGTTTATCACAGGTGGAAAAATTAACCCTGTCATCAAAGCCACCGAAATCACCAATTGGCTTAAAACAGATTTTGATTTAGGGCATGGTCATGCCATGGCTATTTATGCAACATTTAAAGGAAAGACGAAGTAACTTGCCCACTCTCATTTGCGAACTTTACACTGCCCCCCCCTACACTACAAAAATGCTATTGGCCTGATGCCCTTGAGCACTAACAGTATCAGCTACCAATTTAAGGACAGTCGCATCCCGCCACCAGTATCGTCGCATTCACACTAAGATGTTATATCCCCTTTCGCGAAATTTGTAGCATTCATTCAGATTTTCTGATTCTTGCCGGATCGGCTATGAATAATAGGGAAAGCAGACCAATCAAATTAAACACAATGAACCCGAATCAATCCCTCCAACTCGATATCTACATCAATTATCCCGGCCATTGCGAAGCAGCATTCCGGTTCTACGAAAAGGTACTGGGAGGTAAAATCAGGTTGATGCTTCCCCATGAACAGGTACCTCCACATTTCCCTAAAGAATGGACAAACCCCATCCTGCATGCCATTATAGAAATAGGCGGCACCCTTGTCAGGGGAGCTGATGTGGCTGATGCGGCCCCCATGCGCAGCGCCTACCTCACCCTGCGGCTTGATTCTGCTGAAAGAGCAGAAGAAGTCTACCAACAGCTATCCGTTAACGGGGAGATTTTTATGCAAATGGAAAAGACCTTTTTTGCCAACCGTTTTGCTATGTTACGCGATCAACTCGGTACTTCCTGGATGCTGCTCCATGAAAACTGAACAAATAGTCCCGTGGTTCCTAGCTATGAAATTCTGCCAGGGCAAACTGGCTTTTCCCGGGGCTGTCAGAGCCAGCCCTTTCCTTCTTTAAATACACCAGGCTTACCAGTGTTTTAACGGAAATTATATTTACATTCAACATATTTTCTTTCTGAATACTACCAGGATTTTTTCACCCTCTTCTATTGAAATAAATAGACGGCAATACAAAATTATTTTTATGAAAAGCATTATTTGCGCCCTGCTCCTTTTTTTCTCCCTGCAAAATGCAATTTCCCAGACCCTCTCTCCCATTCCCAAACGGCATGCGGGTATCGATTATGACCGGCTTTCACAAATCGATACTTTGCTGAATCGTTATGTTGATCAGAACTGGCTAGCCGGAGCCGTCGTACTGATTGTAAAAGACAATCAGGTTGTATATACCAAAGGCAGCGGTTATGCAAACCGGGAGACCAAAAAAACCATGCAGCCAGACGCCATCTTCCGGATCATGAGCCAGACCAAAGCCATTACCAGTTTTGCCGTGATGCAGTTACTGGAAAAAGGAAAGTTCCGGCTGGATCAGTCCATCGCCGATTTCATACCCAGCTTTAAAAACCCAACTGTTATCAAAAGCTTTAACCGGGCTGATTCCAGTTATACCAGTGGCCCGGCCAAGAGAGAAATCACCTTCCGGGATTTGTTAACCCATAGCTCAGGTATCAGCTACCCCGACATTGGCAATGATACCATGCAGGCAATCTATGCCAAACACAGGATCCCATCAGGCCTTGGATATTTTAATGAAAATCTATTGGCTAAAATGAGCGACCTGGGTAAACTCCCCTTGTTGCATCAGCCGGGAGAAAGATTTACCTATGGGCTGAATACGGATCTCCTAGGTTGTCTGGTAGAAGTGATCAGCGGAGAATCACTGGAAAGCTTTTGCCATAAAAATATATTTACCCCACTCGGTATGAAGGATACTTATTTCAATGTTCCCGCCAGCAAGGCCGGAAGGATGGCTACTGTGTACACTGAAAATGAAAAGCAGCAGATCATTGAATGGTCTCCCACATTCCGGAATATAAATCCCTCTTATCCCCTGATGCCGAAAACTTATTTCTCCGGGGGTGCGGGATTATCTTCCACAGCATTTGATTACTCGATTTTTTTGCAAATGCTGTTAAACGGCGGCCGCTACAATGGCAAACAAATACTGGGCAGACGTATGGTTGAATTAATGCTAAGTCCTCAATTAGACGATGAAATGTTTGGTCCTGATAATTTTTGCCTGGGCTTCAAGATAACCGGTAAAAAATCATCTCAAATGGCCCCGTTTAATGAAGGATGTTTTTCATGGGGTGGCTACTATGGAACCTCTTACTGGGCAGATCCAAAAGAAAAAATGATTGCCTTAATAATGACCCAGCAAAATCCAAATTCCCACTGGGATTATACAGAGAAGCTCGTTAATATTATTTATTCCAGTCTGAAATAAAAGAATCCAATCCCGGGAAATAATTTCATATGATTATTAGTTTTTCTAAAACGAAATTGGAAGACCTGCCCCATTTCTTCCGATTTCAACTGGATCCGGAAGCAGCCTATCTGGCTGCTTTTACTCCCAAAGACCCGACCAATGAAGTGGCATATCTGGAGAAATACACCCGTTTTTTAAATGATCCAACGATCACCATGCTTACCATCCGGGCGGATGGCATCATTGCCGGCAGTGTGGCCAAATTTGTGATGGACAATGAAGCTGAAGTAACCTACTGGATCGACAAAAAATACTGGGGAAAGGGCATCGCCTCTGCAGCCCTTCAGGAAATACTCAGGATTGAACAGGAAAGACCAATATTCGGTCGTACTGCATTTGACAATTATGCCTCGCAAAAAGTATTGGAGAAATGTGGTTTTGAAAAGATTGGAACGGACACTGGTTTTGCCAATGCCCGGCAAACAACTATTGAAGAATTTATTTACCGGCTAACTGATGAAAAATAAACCGGGAATAAAAAAATTGGTTGTACTGTTTCCAATCGGCGGAACTGTTGTTTTTGTCGGTTTGTATATCATCGCCACCTTTTATTACCCTGGCGGTTCACAACATGACCCGACTTCCCATGGATTCAGCTGGGCTCATAATTACTGGTGCAACCTGTTAAATGAAATAGCCATAAACGGAATTTATAATCCGGCAAGACCATTTGCATTAGCGGCCATGCTGGTGCTTTGTATTTCTCTGGCCATTTTCTGGTACCAATTCCCCATCATTACCAGTCTGTATAAACCCCTTCGCTTGCTCATGCAGATCGCCGGCAGTCTATCCATGATTACAGGATTTTTTCTCTTTACCAGCCAGCACGATTTCATGGTGAACATCGCCAACCTTTTCGGGCTGATTGCTACGGCGATTACACTTTTCAGGATGTATCAGCTGAAATGGACCAGGTTATTTCGCCTGGGTATTTTCAATGCAGGGCTGGTCCTTTTAAACAATATTCTTTACTATGGAAACGGGTTAAGGACTTATTTACCGGTAGTACAGAAAATTACATTCCTGTTTTTCCTTTGCTGGATCTGCTTAAGCTGTATTCAATTGTACAGGGAGCAGGGAAAAAAAGCAGGCCAGCCTGCTTAGAACAACTTTCATTATCTGGACACCCCGATTCCTATTTCATATCCCTTTATATTCGTTAACTTAGGAAAACAAAAACCAACGCTGAAAACGCTGCAAACATATTTTCTCAGCAAGGGGCTCCCCTTGCAGGCTATTGAATCCATCACGGAATCCTTTCAAACTAAACAGTTAGATAAGGGAGAATATTTTGTACAGGAAGGGCGGACCAGCAAGTACATGGGATTCATTACCCAGGGGCTTTTTCAATACTATTATCTGAAGGATGGGAAAGAAATTACCACCTATGTAACCGGTGCCAATGCATTCCTGCTTTCCCTGAGTAGTTTTTTCAAACAAGCACCCAGTCTTGAAAATATCAGGGCCATGACGGAAGCGACGATCCTGACCATCCATTATGATGAAGTCATGCGCCTGAAAAAAGAAAATGAAGCTTTCCTTGCCTTTTATATTGCTGCTTTGGAAAACCTGGTAATCAGTATGGATGACACCCGTACTAACCTGATTATTCTATCTGCAGAAGAACGTTATCAGCTTTTATTAAAGAATGAACCGGACCTGCTCCGTCAAATTCCCCTTCAATACCTCGCTTCCATCCTGGGTGTTACTCCCAGGCACCTGAGCCGTATCAGGCAAAATATCTCCTGAACTGATTTCAGGACATTTGTCCGGTTTCCCCTACCCCGTACTGTTCATCTTTGTGTGGTCAACAAAACAACCCAAAAGATGAAAAAGCAACAAATTACCGGCTGGCTGCTCATCGCCGGCGCTGCGGGAGTATTGATCCCTTATACCATTCTCAGCATCCTATTTAACTACCCGGATGTATTAAGACAGGAACCGGGCAGCATCCTCACCCAATTCCATAATGGAGGCAATGGGCTGATCGGCACCTGGTTTGCTTTTGCCATCCTGGGTCTGCCACTTGTACCTGCTTATCAATTCATCGGACAACAAATAGAGAAACATTCGATCTGGTCTAAAACAGCTACCACCTTTGGTGTAATCGGACTGATTGTTCAAATGATCGGATTACTTCGCTGGACATTTGTAGTACCGGTATTGTCGGAACAGTATGTCAATACCACGGATCCTGCCATGAAGGCTGCTGCCGTTTCCAGTTTCAGTACCCTGCATCAGTTTGCCGGCGTGTTGCTGGGCGAACACCTGGGTCAGTTATTCACCATTATCTGGACCATCATGATCTCCCTGATCCTGGTGAAAATAAAATGGTTCCCCCGCTGGATGGGCTGGCTGGGTGTGATCAGTTCGCTGATTTACTTCCTGGCACAGGCAGAATTATTCGCAACCGTCATCCCCGGTTTTCCGGTTTGGGAGATGGCAGGATTTCTTGGCAGCAGTTTATGGCTGATTTGGTTATTAATAACAGGTATCCTGATGATCCGGAAAAAAACCGGTTTTGAATAAGTATTTAAAAAAATCAGTATGATAAATCCGATCATCAAAAGAAAAATCCAAAGGGTGCTCCCCTATGGAATTATCTGGTTCATTGCAGGGATGGTATACACCCTGCTGGAAAGAGGATTACTTGGTTCCTCGGGACAATACCAATCTACCGGAAATCCATATAATTTTTCCCGCAGCCTGATGATCACACCCATCGCCGCATTGCTCATGGGATTGCTGATGGGGACTTTGGAGACCATCTACCTCAACAGGCGGCTTAACCAATTTACCCTGGGGAAAAAGATACTTTACAAATCCCTGATTGATCTTTTCGTGATACTGGTATTTATCGTGGCCACCACTTTGATTGCTAATTCGCTGGAACTGGGTGTTTCGCTGCTGGACGAAAAAGTGATCAGTTTTCTCACCGCATTTCTGGGTAATTATGCTTTTATCAGTGTGTCCCTGTACATGGTACTGATCATTGTAATTACTCAGTTTTACATGGAAGTCAGAGAACATATTGGTCCATCAGTCCTTGCCAATTTTCTCAAAGGCCGTTATCATCGTCCGATTGAAGAAGAACGGATTTTTATGTTTCTGGATATGAAATCTTCTACATTGATTGCCGAGCAATTGGGTCACCTGCGTTATTTTGACCTCTTGCGTCAGTATTATACAGATCTATCCGATGCAGTGATTGCACATGAAGGGGAAGTGTACCAGTATGTGGGTGATGAAATGGTATTAACCTGGAACATGAACAAAGGCCTGCAAAACAATAATTGCCTGGAATGTTTCTATTCCATGAAAAAAAGTCTGCAGCAGCAAAGCCATTTCTATCAAAAAAAATTCGGGGTAGTACCCGGTTTTAAGGCAGGACTGCATTGGGGCCGGGTTACTACTGGCGAAATCGGGGTACTGAAGAAAGAAATCATTTTTACCGGTGATGTACTGAATACAACAGCCCGGATTCAATCCCTTTGTAATGGTTTTAAAACTGATCTTTTAATCTCAGGTGAACTGAAATCAAAACTGAATGAAGAGCAGGATCACCCTTTTCATTCACTTGGCATCCAGCAACTCCGGGGCCGTGAAGAGCCGGTACAGTTATTTACTGTAAAATAATTACTGTTCTGTCTTCTACCGATTATAAATCAACTATTGATTTCAAATAAAAAGCCGCTTCTGCAACAGAAGCGGCTTTCATTTTATTTTTATTTCAGCTTATTTCAAAGTAAACCCTTCCAGGAACTTCGTATTGAAGTCACCGCTGCGGAAGCGTTCATCCTGCATCAGTTGCAAATGGAAGGGGATTGTGGTCTTCACGCCCTCGATCACATATTCACTCAATGCACGATACATGGTTTGTATGGCTTCCTGCCTGGTTTGTGCCACCGTGATCAGTTTTCCGATCATGGAATCATAATAAGGCGGGATCACATAACCGGCGTATACATGGCTGTCAACACGAACGCCATGTCCGCCCGGCTGGTGCAATACGGTAATTTTACCGGGTGATGGTCTGAAATCATTATAAGGATCTTCCGCATTAATCCGGCATTCTATCGCATGCATTTCCGGGATATAATCTTTACCACTGATACGCTCACCCATGGCGATTTTGATCTGTTCCTTGATCAGGTCGAAATTGATTACTTCTTCTGTTACACAATGTTCTACCTGGATACGGGTATTCATTTCCATGAAATAGAAATTGCGGTGTTTGTCTACCAGGAACTCAACGGTCCCCACACTTTCATAGTTAATAGCGGAGGCTGCTTTACGGGCTGCTTCTCCCATCCGGGCACGTAATTCATCAGTCATAAATGGAGAAGGTGATTCTTCCACCAGTTTCTGATGACGGCGCTGGATGGAACAATCTCTTTCACTCAGGTGACAAACATTGCCGAACTGGTCGCCGGCGATCTGTATTTCAATATGCCTAGGTTCTTCTACAAATTTCTCCATGTAGAGTCCATCATTCTTAAAAGAGGCGGCGGCTTCTGCCTTCGCAGAATTGTAAGCTCTCTCCAGCTCACTTTCTTCCCATACCAACCGCATCCCTTTTCCTCCGCCCCCGGCGGTCGCCTTCATCATAACAGGATAACCGATTTCACGGGCCACACCTACTGCATGGTCATAACTCTGCAATAAGCCTTCACCTCCGGGTACAACGGGTACACCCGCCCTGATCATGGTTTCTTTGGCGGTAACCTTATCTCCCATGGAGTTGATCATATCCGGAGTGGGACCGATGAATTTTATTTCATGATCGGCACAAATCTGTGAGAATTTGGCATTCTCTGCCAGGAAGCCGTAGCCCGGATGGATGGCGTCTGCATTGGTTATTTCAGCCGCTGCCATCAGGTGGGGAATATTCAGGTAAGAGTCGGCGCTTTGAGGCCGGCCGATACAAACTGCTTCATCTGCAAATTTTACATGGAGACTATCCCGATCGGCGGTGGAATAAACTGCCACGGTTTTAATACCCATTTCCCTCGCAGTGCGGATCACACGCAGGGCAATTTCACCACGGTTAGCAATCAGTATTTTCTTAAACATAGACTTAGACTAATGTGAAAATGTGATAAATGTGGAAATGTGAGAATGTGGAAATGTGGGTCCCGATAGCTATCGGGAGTGGAAATGTGGTTCCCATCCCAATCGGTCCCTTACACATTATGCTGGTTCAACCAGGAAAAGGGGTTGATCGTATTCAACCGGGGATGCATCATCCACCAGCACTTTCACGATACGGCCCTTCACCTCGCTCTCGATTTCATTGAAGAGTTTCATGGCTTCGATGATACAAACCACGGTACCTGCAGACACTTCACTGCCTACATCCACGAGGTTGGGTTTATCAGGTGAAGCTTTCCGGTAAAAAGTACCGATCATGGGACTCTTGATCGTAATTGTGTTAGACGGTGCAGCAGGAGCCGTCTTGGACCCATCTGCAGCAGCTGCGGGAGCTGCCGCAACAGGAGCAGGGGCGGCAATGGCAACCGGAGCTGCGTGTACAGGAGCAGCGGAGACCATGTGGGTTACATGTTCTTCTTTTTGTTTGATGGTAACTTTAAAATCCTTTTGCTCAATAGAAAGCTCGCCAATATTTGACTTATTGACCATTTTGATCAATTCCTGTATTTGCTTAAAGTCCATGTTTTTCAATTTAGCAGGTGTTTGGGTTTAGAGAACAGTGCTTTGTAAAGTGGCGGCTAAGGTAGTGAAATCAAAACTAGAAATCATAGGATTTTGACCAAAATTGGCCCAAATCGGCCCAAAATCAAACAAAAATGGCCCAAAACCGGGTGATTTTGGGCCATTTCAGCTTATCTCAGAAATTACTCTTTTACGCGCTCAACATATTCTCCGGTCTTTGTATTAATACGAATCAACTCTCCTTCATTAACAAAAAGAGGCACACCAAGTGTGGCACCTGTTTCCAGGGTTGCTGGTTTCAGGGTACGGGTGGCGGTATCTCCTTTCAGTCCGGGTTCGGTATAGGTTACCTGTAAAACAATTTTATCAGGCAGTTCGGCCCCGAGAATCTGTTCGTTTTCGGTATTGATCAGTACACCTACTTCCTGTCCTTCTTTCAGGTACTGCGGTGCGTCGATTGTTCCTTCCTGCAGGGCTACCTGTTCAAAGGATTCATTATCCATGAAATTATACCCGCTGTCGTCCTTGTACAGGAACTGGTAAAAACGTCTTTCCACCCTTACCGGGTAGATGGTATCTCCTGAGTTCCAGGTTTTTTCAATACTCCTGTTATTGTCCACCCCTTTCAGCTTTGCCCATACTTTTGCTGCGGCTCTTGCGGTTTTATTTTCACCGAATTCCACAACTGTGTAAAGGCTGCCTTCAAGATTCAGGATCAAACCCCGGCTGATGTCTGATGTATTTGCCATTTTTAAAATATTAAGCCTCCATGCAGGCTGTTTGTTCAATTATTTTGAGGCCGCAAAGATAAGCCCGCCCGTTGTCCCGGCAAAGTATTCTCCCAAATACACACAACCCTTTCAGGCAGAAAGCAGTCTGCTTAAAAATCAGTTTCTTTGGGTATGCAAAGACTCCTCTTTTCCCTGTTATTTTCATTGTCCTGCCTGGTTTCGATCGGACAGGAAAGCCAGGAAGCACCCTATAAAAAATACCCGGTTTATCCCCCGGTAAAACTCTTGATGGCGGATAGCCTGAGCTGGTATGCCAAGGATGACCTTCCCCGTAAAAAGCCCGTGATGCTCCTGCTTTTTAATCCCAAATGTGAACATTGTCAGCATGAGACGGCTGAAATGACCGCCCGGATCGACCGCTACAAGGCTGTTCATATTGTAATGGCGACCACGGCAGCCCTGGAAGAAATGCGGGGATTTATTGAAAAATATAATCTATCCTCTTTCGATAATATCACTGTGGGGCGGGATACCGGATTTTTCCTTCCGGTTTATTTTGACATCCATAACCTGCCCTTCCATGCTTTTTATAATAAGAAGCTGGAACTGATCTCCGTTTTTTCCGGCTCCATGACGGTGGAGAAAACACTGACAGAACTGGGTAAGTAATCCTGCTGCCAACCCTTA
>Ga0209174_10000941_pt1 | contig 21192 bp, 13 predicted proteins | sample JI91814BDNA_FD_187505 | JGI IMG/M metagenome (GOLD analysis project Ga0209174, IMG submission 187505) | Wastewater effluent complex algal communities from Wisconsin, to seasonally profile nutrient transformation and Carbon sequestration -... | ecosystem: Engineered > WWTP > Effluent > Algae...
GATAGTTGCATTGAAAGTTTGGGTAAACTAATCAAAAAAAATGAAAATATGTCATGTATTCATTTAGGTTGTAATTATATAACAGATAAAGGAATTGAAAAATTATCTGAATATATTGTTGGAAATGTTTCTATTAAATCAATAACTTTGCGTGGCAATGATAAAATAACAGATGTTTCATCTAAAGTGATAAAACATATGATTAAATCATCATCTGTTTCATCAATTTATTTAAATAACACAAATGTCAGTAAAAAAAATGTGGATGAAATTGAAGAATTATTGGAAATTCCTATCGAAGAGCGAGAAATTCCATTAACAACTTTTCAAGATGTTAAATCCGCCTCAAAAAGAATGAAAGAATAATGCACATATACATATACATATTTTTTTTTAAAAATTTACTCATTCATAAATCACAAACATGGATAATTCAAAAAGTGTTCCCGATTTAATATTAAAAAAAAGATCATTAAAATATGATGGTATAAATTTTAGAGAATTATTTATTTTCAACATAGATAATTTAACAAACGATGATTTCAATGTGTTAATTCAAAATTTTTTTAAAAATGATGATCGTAGTGATTATGTTCCCAGTGTTAAAAATTCAATAATTTACTATTTTGGAAGTAGTTGTTGCGGTTTTGCCTTTGGATGTAAAAGATATGAGGTTTATTTTTCTAGAGGAGGAGAAGGAGAAGGAGAAAAAAACAAATTAAAAATCATCAAATTTTTTAATTTTTTAAAAAATATAATGGTTTATGATTTTTGTTGTTATTCTCCTTTTTGTGATGATGATGATATTGTCTGTCTAATTGGTGATGTAATAAAAAATTCAAATATAATTGAATATGTTTATTTTCCAAAATCTTATTTAAAAGATAATATTTTAAAAATATTGCGTAACTACATGATGAATCATAAACATTTAAAACATTTAAGTTTCAACCATTTAGATTCAAAATCAAAATTATCACATATTGGTTTTGAATATATTAATGATATAATAAAATCTTCCAACATTGAAAATATATCTGGTTTACATAATGATGAATATGATTATTTTTTTGAAAGTTTGTTAAATAATTTTTTTCGCGAGAGAAATTCCAATCTTAATCTCAAAAACAAATGCATAAATGATGATCTTATTTTTAAATTAAGTAACATGATAAAAAAAAAAGAAATTGATTATTTGGTGGAAATTGATTTATCACTTAATGAAGTAACATCAAAGGGATTTTCGATGCTGATTAATTCTTTGTTGGAATCAAAAAATAATAATATCATTAAAATAAATATGAGGGGTAATGAATTAGATGATGATTGTATTGAAAAACTGGGTGAATTAATCAAAAAAAATGAAAATATTAGATACATTAATTTAGGTTGCAATGATATAACAGATGAAGGTGTTAAAAAATTATCCGAATATATCATTGGCAATACTTCTATTAATTATATAAATTTAGATTATGACTCAAAAATAACAGACAAATCATTTGAAGTGATAAAGTATATGATTAAAACGTCGTCTATTTCATCAATTGAATTACATGATATAAACATCAACGAACAAAATATAGATGAAATTAAAGAATTATTAAAAATTCCTATCGAAAAGCGAGAAATCCCATTAATAACTTTTCAAAATGTTAAATCTGCTTCAAAAAGGATGAAAGAATGCGAATAAATACAAATTAAAAAAAAAACATAAGCAGGTGTCATGTGTGAACATATATATATATATATATATATATATACATATTTTTTTTTAAAAAATTTATTCATTCGTGAGTTATAAACAATATCAACAACAACAACATAAAAATTATTATTACATGGATAATCCAAAAAATGGGTTTGGTTTATTATTGAAAAAATATGTATTGAGAGATAAAATCATAGAGCTTGGAGATTTATCTATTTATGACATAGATGATTTAACAGATGATAAATTAAATATTTTAATTCACAATTTTTTTGAAAATGATAATTGTGACTATGTTCCCATTTTTAAGGATCCATTGTCTTATCGTAAAAGATATCTCTGTACATTTGACTTTGGATATAAAAAATATAAGGTTTATTTTTTAGGAAAAGGAGGAGATGGAAAAAATGAAGAAAAAATAAATAAATTAAAAAAAATAATTATCAAATTTTTTAATTTTTTAAAAAATATAATGATTCAAAATTTTTGTTATGGTCCTCGTTGTTTAAATGATGATGGTAATGATGATATCATTATTCATTCCATTGGTGATATAATAAAAAATTCAAAAGAAATTAAACAAATTTCTTTTCCAGGTTATTATTTAAAAGATAGTTTTTTAAAAATATTGAGTGGTTATGTGATGAATCATTCAAATTTAAAATGTTTATATTTTGGATATTCAGAACTAAAGTTATCACATATTAATGTCAAATATATTGATGACATAATAAAATCTTCTAATATTGAAAATATATTTGGATTAGATAATGATACATATAGCTATTTATTTGAAAGTTTATTAAATAATTGTTTTAATAATAAAAATCCTACTCTTCAACTCCAAAAAAGAAATATAAATGATGAATTGGTTTTTAAAATAAGTGCCATGATAAAAGAAAAAAAAATTGATCATTTAATGAAAATTGATTTATCGTGCAATGAAATAACATCAAAAGGATTTTTAACATTAGCTAATTCTTTGTTGGAGTCAAATAATATCAATATTATTAAAATAAATATGAGTGATAATAAATTAGATGATGACTGTATTAAAAAACTAGGTGAGTTAATCAAGAAAAACGAAAATATCATGGATATTAATTTTAGTCGCAATGGTAATATAACAAATAAAGGAATTGAGGAATTATCTGACTATATTATTGGAAACACTTCCATTAAATCAATAAAATTATATCATTATTTAGTAATAACAGATTCTTTATTTGAAGTAATAAAACATATGATTGTATCATCATATATTTCATCAATTGGATTTTACATAAGCGCCAATGATGAACATATGAAAGAAATTGAAAAATTATTGAAAAATCCCATCGAAAAAAGAGAAATTCCTTTAATGACTATCGAAGATGTAAAATCTGCTTCTAAAAAAATAATGAAAGAATAATGCACACATATATATACATATATATATATATATATATTTTTTTTTAAAAAAAATTCATTCACAAATTACAAACAATAATTGTTGCATGGATAATTCAAAAAGTAAACTTGGTTTGTTATTAGAAAAAAGGTCGTTGGATAATGATGTAAAAATTGGAGAATTACCTATTTTTGATATGGATATATTCAATATGTCAATTCAAAATTTTTTTGAAAATGATGATTATTATAAAAATTCAAGTTCTATTTATAGAATCCATTTTTTTCGATTTACCTTTGGATTTAAAAAATATATGGTTCATTTATCAGGAGCAAAAAACAAAAGAGAAGGAAAAAAAATAATTATCAAATTTTTTGATTTTTTAAAAAATATAATGATTCAAGATTTTTGTTATAGTCCTTATTGTTTAAATAGCGCTGATGATGATGAAGATGATGATATTATTCATTTAATTGGTGATATAATTAAAAATTCAAGGAAAATTAAAAAAATTTCTCTTCCAGGTTATTATTTAAAAGATGACATTTTTAAAATATTATATAAATATATGATGAACCATGAAGGTCTAAAATATTTAGATTTTAAATTTTTGGATTTAAAATTATCATACATTGGTTTTAAATATATTGATGACATAATAAAAACTTCCAACATTGAAGATATATCTGGTTTAAATTATGATGAATATGGCTATTTTTTTGAAAAATTGTTAAATAATTTTTTTCGTGGAAAAAATCTTAATCTTAATCTCCATGACAAAAATATGAACGATGATCTTGTTTTAAAATTAAGTGACATGATCAAAAAAAAAGAGGTTGATTATTTAATGGAAATTGATTTGTCATCCAACATAATAACATCAAAAGGATTTTCGATGTTGATTAATTCTTTGTTGGAATCAAAAAATAACAATATCATTAAAATAAATGCAATATCTAATAAATTAGATGATAATTGCATTGAAAATTTAGGTGAATTAATCAAAAAAAATAAAAATATCACACATATTGATTTAGGTTATAATGATATAACAGACAAAGGAATTGAGAAGCTATCTGAATATATTGTTGGAAATGATTCTATCAATTATATAAATTTGGATGGTAATTTGGATATAACAGATGCTTCATGTGAAACAATAAAACATATGATTAAAATGTCGTCCATTTTATCAATTGATTTACCTGATGTAAACATTAGTGAGCAAAATTTGGATGAAATTAAAGAATTATTAGAAATTCCCATTGAAAAAAGGGAAATCCCATTGATAACTTTTGGAGATGTTAAATCCGCTTCAAAAAGGATGAAAGAATAAAAAATTAAAATATGCATACATATTTTTTTTTTAAAAAAAATTTATTCATAAATTACAAACAACAAATAAAAAAAAAAATTCTTTGTTTTTGTTATTACATGGATGATGATCATGATGATTCAAAAAATATGCCAGATTTGGTATTGAAAAAATCTTTACAAGGAATTGAGTTTTATGATATAAAAATTGGAACATCATCTATTTTTAACATGGATAATTTAAAAGATGATGAATTTAATATGTTAATTCAAAATTTTTTTGAAAATGATGAATATGTGGACAAAATTAAACATCCAATTATTTATTCTCATGAAAATATTTTTGTTGAGTTTTCTTTTGGGCATAAAAAATGCAAAGTTTTTTTTTTAGAAAAAAATGGATTCAAAAAAAAAATTATCAAATTTTTTAATTTTTTAAAAAATACAAAAACTCAGGATTTTTGTTATTATTCTCGCAATTTAAAAAATGGTGATGATGATTTTGATAATGACATTGTTCATTTAATTGGTGATATAATAAAAAAATCAAACACAATTGAATATGTCTCTCTTCCAGCCTCTTTTTTAAAAGAAAATGTTTTTAAAATATTACATAGTTACATGATAAACCATCAAATTTTAAAACATTTAGAATTTAGATCTTTTACATCACCAATGTCGAATAATTGTTTTAACTATATGAATGATATAATAAAATCTTCTAATATTGAAGATATAAAAGGGTTATACACCGATGAATATGGCTATATTTTTGAAAATTTATTGGATAATTTTTTTCGTGGGAAAAATCCTAATCTTAAGATCAGATACAGATATATAAATGATGATCTTGTTTTTAAATTAAGTGATGTGATCAAAAAAAAAGGAATTAATTATTTAACGGAAATTGATTTATCATCTAATGAAATAACATCAAAAGGGTTTTCAATATTGGTTGATTCTTTGTTGGAATCAAAAAATTTCAATATTATTAAAATAAATATGAATGATAATAAATTGGATGATGATTGCATTGAAAAACTGGGTGAATTAATAAAAAAAAATGAAAATATGTTGCACATTGATTTTAGTTGCAATAAGATAATGGACAAAGGAATTGAGACATTATCTAACTATATTGTCGGGAATGTTTCTATTAAATCAATAAAATTGTATGGAAATTATGATGTGACAGATACTTGTTTCAAAATGATGAAACATATGGTTAAATCATCATCCATTTCATCAATTGGATATCATATGGCCGCCAATGTGGAATATATGAAAGAAATTAAAGAATTATTGAAAATTCCTATCGAAGAAAGAGAAATTCCATTGATAACTTTTCAAGATGTTAAATCTGCTTCAAAAAGAATGAAAGAATAATGCACATATACATATACATATTTTTTTTAAAAAAAAATTCATTCATAAATTATAAATAATCATCACATGGATAATTCAAAAAGTGAGATTGGTTTTTTGTTGAAAAAAATATCACTGAAGGATATTGATGAAGGTTCGACAATTGGGGAATGTTTTATTTACAACATAAATGATTTAAAAGATGATAAATTCAATATATTAATTCAAAATTTTTTTGAAAATAATGATCATAATGATTTTGTTCCCAATGTTAAAAATTCGATGATTCATTATTTTGGGGTTTATTATTGTGAATTTACCTTTGAATGTAGAAGATATAAAGCTTATTCCTCGGCATGTGAAAAAAACAAATTAAAAAAAACAATCATCAAATTTTTTAATTTTTTAAAAAATATAATGGTTTATGATTTTTGTTATTGTCATCCTTTTTTTGATGATGATATTATCCATCTAATTGGTGATATAATAAAAAATTCAAGGAAAATTGAATATGTTTCTTTTCCAGGCTATTTTTTAAATGATGGTGTTTTAGAAATATTCCATGGATATGTGGTAGGTCATAAAAGTTTAAAACGTTTAGAATTCGGATATTCAAAATCAAAATTATCACACATTGGTTTTAAATATATTGATGATATAATAAAATCTTCTGTTATTGAAGACATATCTGGTTTACATAATGATGATTATAATTTTTTTTTTGAAAATTTGTTGGATAATTTTTTTCGTGGTGGAAATCCTAATCTTAAACTCTATGAAAAAAATATAAATGATGATCTTATTTTTAAATTAAGTAACATGATCAAAAAAAAAGAAATTGATTATTTAGTGGAAATTGATTTATCACTTGATGAAATAACATCAAAAGGATTTTCGATGTTGATTAATTCTTTGTTGGAATCAAAAAATAAAAATATTATTAAAATAAATATGAATGATAATAAATTAGATGATGATTGTATTGAAAGTTTAGGTGAATTAATCAAAAAAAATAAAAATATCACACATATTGATTTAGGTTACAATGAGATGACAAATGAAGGAGTTGAGAAATTATGTGAATATGTTATTGGAAATACTTTTATTAAATCAATAAATTTATATGGTAATTTGAAAATAACAGGTGCTTCATGTGAAACAATAAAATATATGATTAAAACGTCGTCTATTTTATCAATTGATTTATATGTTGGTTATTTCAGTGTGCAAAATGTAAAAGAAATTGAAGAATTATTGAAAATTCCTATCGAAGGGCGAGAAATCCCGTTAATAACTTTTCAAGATGTTAAATCTGCTTCAAAAAGGATGGAAGAATAATGCATATACATATATATATACATACATATATATTTTTTTTTTTAAAAAAAATTCATTCACAAATCACAAACAACAATTCTTTATTTTTATGAGTGATCCAAAAGGTGTCCCAGGTTTATTATTACAAAAAATATCATCAAAAAATGATGATATAAATTTTGGAGAATTACCCATTTATAATGTAGATGGTTTGACAGATTTTGAATTCAATATGATAATTCAAAATTTTTTCGAAAATGATGATGGAAATTATTTCCCTGATGTTGAAATCCCAATCTTTCTTAATAAAGTTTGTCTTTGTGCATTTACCTTTGGGTATAAAAAATATAAGGTTGATTTACTAGGAGAAGAAAAAAATGAACTTAAAAAAATAACTATCAAATTTTTTAATTTTTTAGAAAAAATGATGGTTCGGAATTTTTGTTATTTCTATCATCATTTAGATGATGATGACATTATTTATCTCATTGGTAATATGATAAAAAATTCAAATATAATTGAACATATAACTTTTCCAAGATCTTTTTTAAAAGATAATGTTTTTAAAATATTACATGACCATATAATCAATCACAAAAATTTAAAGTGTTTGGATTTTATTCCTTTAGGATTAAAAATAAAAATGTCACATAATTGTGTTGAATATCTTGATGATATAATAAAAACTTCCAATATTGAAAATATATCTGGTTTACATGATGATGATTATAAATATTTTTTTGAAAGTTTGTTAAATAATTTTTTTCGTGGGATAAATCCTAATCTTGAATTTATACACAAATGTATAAATGATGATCTCATTTCAAAATTAAGTGACATAATAAAAAAAAAAGAAATTAATTATTTAAAAGAAATTGATTTGTCATTTAATAAAATAACATCAAAAGGGTTTTCGATGTTGGTTGACTCTTTGTTGCAGACAAAAAATGAAAATATTATTAAAATATATATGAATAGTAATAAATTAGATGATAATTGTATTGAAAAATTAGGTGAATTAATCAGACAAAATAGAAAGGTTACACATATTAATATCCGTTATAATGATATATCAGATAAAGGAATTGAGAAATTATCTGAATATATTGTTGGAAATGTTTCTATTAAATCGATAGATTTATATGGTAATTGGAATATGACAGATGCTTCATGTAATGTGATAAAACATATGGTTAAATCATCATTTATTTCATCAATTGGTCTAAATAGTGAGAGCATCACCGGAAAAAATAAGATAGAAATTGAAGAATTATTGCAAATTCCCATCGAAAAACGAGAAATTCCATTGATAACTTTTCAAGATGTTAAATCTGCTTCAAAGAGGATGAAAGAATAATGTACATATATATACATATACATATTTTTTTTTAAAAAAAAATTCATTCACAAATCACAAACAAACATGGATAATTCAAAAAGTGTTCCCGATTTAATATTAGAAAAAAGACCACCAAAAGATGATGATACAAACATTGAAGAATTACCTATTTATAACATAAACGATTTAACAAATGATAAATTCAATACGTTGATCCAACATTTTTTTGAAAATGATAATTACTATGAATATCCAAAAAAATTTCATCAAGACAATTTTGTTTGTGCCTTTGTTTTTGGACATAAAAATTATGAAGCTTATCTTTTAGCAAAAAAGGGTGATGAAGAAAAAATAAAAAAAATAATTATCAAATTTTTAAAGTTTTTAAAAAATGTAATGGTTCAGGCCTTTTATTTCCATCCTTTTTGTTTAGAAAATGATAATGATCATGATGATGACATTGTTCATTTAATTGGTGATGTAATAAAAAATTCAAACAATGTAATTGGGGAGATTTATCTTCCAAATTCTTATTTAAAAGATAATGTTTTTGGAATATTAAAAAACTACATGATAAGCCATACAAGTTTAAAACATTTACAATTTGATATTTCAAAATCAAAATTATCACATATTTGTGTTAAACATTTTGATGATGTAATAAAATCTTCTAATATTGAAGATATATCTGGTTTACGTGGTGATGATTATGGATATTTTTTTGAAAGTTTGTTAAATAATTTTTTTAGCGGGAGAAATCTCAATCTTGATCTCTTTAATAAAAATATAAATGATGATCTCGTTTCAAAATTAAGTGATATGATCAAAGAAAAAAGAGTTGATTATTTAATGGAAATTAATTTATCATGCAATGAAATAACATCAAAAGGATTTTCGATGTTGGTTGATTCTTTATTGGAATCAAAAAATAAAAATATCATTGAAATATATATAAATGATAATAATTTAGATGATAACTGCATTGAAAGTTTAGGTAAACTAATCAAAAAAAATGAAAATATGGCGTATATTGATCTCTTCCACAATAAAATAACAGATGAAGGGATTAAGAAATTATCTGAATATGTTATTGGAAATATTTCTATTAAATCAATAAATATAAATGAAAATGTTAAAATAACAGACGTTTCATCTGAAGTGATAAAACACATGGTTAAATCATCATCTGTTTCATCAATTTGTTTAAACAGCACAAATATCAGTGAAAAAAATATGGGTGAAATTGAAGAATTGTTGAAAATTCCTATCGAAAAACGAGAAATTCCTTTAATAACTTTTCAAGATGTTAAATCTGCTTCAAAAAGAATAAAAGAATAAAAAATTAAAATATACACATATATATACACACATATATATATTTTTTTTTTTAAAAAAAAATTCATTCATAAATCACAAACAACAATTCTTTATTTTTATGAGTAATCCAAAAAGTATTCCCGATTTAGTATTAAAAAAAAGATCATTAAAAAATGATAATGTAAATCTTGGAGAATTATCTATTTATGACATAGATAATTTAAAAGATGATGAATTTAATATGTTAATTCAACATTTTTTTGAAAATGACGATAAGCTTCTTGAATGTAATCCAATTATCAAAACTCAAGCTTTTCTTGATATGGGTGCCTCTTGTGTGTTTGTCTTTGAACACAAAAAATATTCTGCTCATTTTTTAGGAGGAGAAGGAGAAGACACAAATAAATTAAAAAAAACAATTGTCAAATTCTTTAATTTTTTAAAAAATATAGTGGTTCAGCTTTTTCGTTATTATCATCATCGTTTAGATAAAGATGATGACATTATTCATTTAATTAGTGATGTAATAAAAAATTCAAATATAATTGAATATATTACTCTTCCAAGATCTTTTTTAAAAGATAATGTTTTTAAAATATTACATGGCCATATGACCAATCACAAACATTTAAAATGTTTAGATTTTATTCCTCCAGGATTAAAACTAAAAATGTCACATATTTGTATTGAATATTTTGATGATATAATAAAAACTTCCAACATTGAAAATATATCCGGTTTACATGATGATGATTATGAGTATTTTTTTGAAAGTTTGTTAAATAATTTATTTCGTGGGAGAAATCCTGATCTTGATCTCTTCGGAAGATGTATAAATGATGGTCTTGTTTTAAAATTGGGTGATATGATCAAAAAAAAAGAAATTAATTATTTAAAAGAAATTGATTTGTCATTTAATAAAATAACATCAAAAGGGGTTTCAATATTGGTTGACTCTTTGTTGCAATCAAAAAATGAAAATATTATTAAAATATATATATATAGTAATAATTTGGATGATAATTTCATTGAAAGTTTAGGTGAATTAATCAAAAAAAATAAAAACATTACACATATTGATTTCAGCTATAATGATATAACAGATAAAGGAATTGAGAAATTATCTGAATATATTATTGGAAATGGTTCTATTAATTATATAAATTTGTATGGTAATTGGAAATTAACAGATGCTTCATCTGAAGTAATAAAACATATGATTAAAACGTCGTCTATTTTATCAATTGATTTACCTGATTCAAACATTAGTGAGCAAAATTTGGATGAAATTAAAGAATTATTAGAAATTCCCATTGAAAAAAGGGAAATCCCATTGATAACTTTTGAAGATGTTAAATCCGCTTCAAAAAGGATGAAAGAATAAAATTAAAATATACACATATATACATATATATATATACATACATACATATTTTTTTTAAAAAAAAATTCATTCATAAATCACAAACATGGATAATTCAAAAAGTGTTCCCGATTTAATATTAAAAAAAAGATCATTAAAAGATGATGACATAAATCTTGGAGAATTACCTATTTATAATCTGGATGATTTAACAGATGATGAATTCAACATGTTAATTCAAAATTTTTTTAAAAAAGATGATGAATATTATAAACATAATCCAATCATTAAAATTCGAGCTTGTTTTGATAAAAGCATTTTTTGTGTATTTGACTTTGGATGTAAAAAATATACAGCTCATTTTTTAGGGAAAAAATGAGTAAAAACAAAACCAACAGGAGAAATTGAAAAATTAAAAAAAATAATCGTCAAATTTTTTAATTTTTTAAAAAATATAATAGTTCAGTCCTTTGTTTATTGTCCTTATTGTTTTAATTATGTTGAGGATGATAATATTATTCATTTAATTAGTGACATAATAAAAAATTCAAAAACGATTGAATATATTTGTTTTCCAAGATTTTATTTAGAAGATAATATTTTTAAAATATTACATGGCTATATGATAAATCACACAAGTTTAAAAAATTTAGGTTTTGTTCCTTCGACAACAAATCAAAAAATATCACATATTTGTGTTGAATATCTTGATGACATAATAAAATTTTCCAATGTTGAAAATATATCTGGTTTACGTGATGATGAATATAGCTATTTTTTTGAAAAATTGTTGGATAATTTTTTTCGTGGGAGAAATCCTGATCTTAACATCTATGGAAAAAATATAAATGATGATCTTGCTTTAAAATTAAGTGATGTAATCAAAAAAAAAGAGATTGATTATTTAATGGAAATTGATTTGTCATCTAATATAATAACATCAAAAGGATTTTCGATGTTGATTAATTCTTTGTTGGAATCAAAAAATAAAAATATTATTAAAATAAATATGGATGATAATAAATTAGATGATGATTGTATTGAAAGTTTAGGTGAATTAATCAAAAAAAATAAAAATATCACACATATTGATTTAGGTTATAATGATATAACAGACAAAGGAATTGAGAAACTATCTGAATATGTTGTTGGAAATGATTCTATCAATTATATAAATTTGTTTGGTAATTGGAATATAACAGATGCTTCATCTGAAGTGATCAAACACATGATTAAATCATCATCTATTTTATCAATTATTTTATCTGATGCAAAAATCAATAAGCAAAACATGGATGAAATTAAAGAATTATTGAAAATTCCTATCGAAGAACGAGAAATTCCTTTAATAACTTTTCAAGATGTTAAATCTGCTTCAAAAATAATAAAAGAATAAAAAAATAAAAAAAATGTTGTTATGTTCTACAAGAAAAATCTTCATGTTTTCCACTTTGACATTTTATGCATGTTTCTAAAATAAATTCACTTTCATATGATTTATAAATTTTTTCAAAACTTATTGGATCATACCAAAATATTTTTTTTTCAGTATCAATTGTTTTATAAATATCAATTTCCCAATATCCATTTATATCATCTGAATAACATTCACATTCTCCTCTAGAGTTCATTTTACCATGACCAGAACATTCTTTCATAATTCCATCTAATGGATCTGGTGTCCAAATTACAGAACAATGTGAAGGATATGCCATCCAATTTCCATCAGTTGAAACAAATGCAATTTCAAATTCACTATTTTTTGTTGGAACTGGTGGACCATATCCACCAATACATGTTATACATGAATATAAAATTTCACCATTATAACCAAGAATTCCTAATTCATTTAATGACCATCCTTTATTACATTGACATGAATTTGTTGTAAAATTCCATATACCATGACCAGAACACATTTTCCATAAATTTACTTTTTCATATTCTGATTCTTTAAATTTATTATTATTATTATATTTTTCTATATTAAGAATTTTCATTTTTAATTCAGATGTTGATTTATCAATAATAGAATAACCTAATGAATTAGCTTTATCAAAAAAATCAATTGCTATATTAAATAAAGATTTACCATCTTCATTATTTATTTTATTATTTTCTTCTGAATTTTCATAAATATCTTCTCTATTATTTTTTACATTATCATCTATTATTGATACTTGTGAAAATTTAGAAGATTCTTTAAATTTAGAAATTTTATTTTCTTCTTCTAATTCAAATAATTTTTTTATTAAATCAGGATCTGGACCACCAACTCTATTACAAAATTTTTCATTATATGATGTTTTATCTGATGTTAATTGTGTTGGATCAGGTCCATATGGAGATGTTTCATATATTAAATCATCATATATATAACATCTATCACATGTTGGAGGAAATGGTTCTCCATATTTAAATTCACCATTAAAATTTGTTTTTTCTAACTCTTTTTGTGATGTATCAAAAAAATAATATGATCTTCTTAATTTTTCTATTGCATTTAGATGATCTTTTGTTTCAGATTTATATTTATATGGATCATAAAGAATTCTTTTTGATAAACTATAAAATCCAAAATTATAATCATTATGACAAACACATTTTCCATAATATATTGGTCCATTTTTTATAATAGTTGTTGATTTTATTAATCCACCACCAAATTCAGGTTTTTCAATTCTTGTTAAACAAAATGAAGATGGATCCATATCTCTTGTTGCACAAACACAAATAAATGATATTCCTGTATCTTTTATATATCCTCTATAATTACACTCTTTACATAAAATTCCATCTCTTTCTTTTGAAGTACATAAATTATTTGGTAAAGTGCATTTTGGGCATTGTTGTTGAGAATATGAATAAATTATAAATAAATTAGATAATAATATAAAATATAAAATTAATATATTATTATTATTATATTTTATCATATATTCTATTTAAAATAAAAATTTAAAATTTATTAGTTTAAAAAAAAAAATGATATTTCAATGCCAAAAAAATAAAATAAAAAAAAATTAACTAACTAGTTTAATTAAAAAATACATATATATAAATATATACGTGTGTACATTTTTTATGAAAAAATTTAAAACTTTAGATTTTAATTTTTTTTAAAATTCTGGAAAATTTTATTTATCACATAAAGAAGATTGCACATATATATGTATTATATATATATATATATATAAAATTGAAAAATCATATAAAGTATCTATTTTTTAAAAAAATTATAGAATAAATTACACACATATATATATATATATACATATACATATATATATATACATACATACATATACACACATACACAATAAACAATTTACAAAAAAAAAAATGGAATTTAAATATAAATTTTTATATATATTAAACCCTTTGTTTATATTATTAAATATTATTTATTTAACAATAAAATATATAATTTATTATTTATTTTATTTTTTATCTTGTTTATTTATTTTTATTATACCAAATGAATCTTGTAAAATATTATATATAACACTAAGAATTTCTGTTGGATTTTCAGCTATTATATTTGCATCACAAATATCAAAAGATATATTAAAATTTGATATTGAATGTGGTTCAAGAGGAATACCATATTTTGGATATGGTGGAGATTATTCTGGACCAGAATTAAATAATAAAGATTCTATATTTATACCTAATATTTTAGATGCTGGTTTACAAGCTTATTTTTTATTTAATGGTGTATTTTTTTCATCTGGTATATTTATTATAACAAGAATTATAAAACCAACAATTGTTGAATATTCTAGTTTAATTATGATATCTTCTTATATTATTATTTTAATATCATTATTTATTGGAATTATATCATTTATTTCAATGCAAGTATTTGAAAATGAATTAAATAAAAGACCTATTAAAAATAGATTACATGGTATAATTGAATATGATCTTTTTGAACCATTAAATATTTATCCTTTTTTTTTTTATTCTTCTTCACAAACAGAAGAACAAGAACAAGAATCAATAACATCAAAAATTAAATTAGATAATAATAATAAAATATTTGAATATGGTGGTAAAATTTTTATTTCAACATATCATAGTATTGTAAAAAGTACAAAATATTCTTATTATTTTTCATCATTATATAATCCATTATATAATTTTAATGATCATAATATAAATAATTCAGATATTTATTATTTAAATAATAATTTAACATCATCATCATCATCAGAAAATTTAAATTTTGATATATCATCATTAAAATGTTTTGATAATAATAATGATGATAATAGTCAAGAAAAATTATCATTATATATTCAAGATTTTTTAATTAAAAATGTATTGAATAAAGATTTAAATTATTTTAATTCAACATCAAATATGATTATTATTATGTTAATATTTACAATATTTGATTTAATTATTTTATTTTTATCACATTTATCTTTACATTTAAAAAAAATAAATATTAACAATAATAATAATAATAATTCAATTATATCTTATGATAATTGTTCATATTTTTATTGTTGTATAAATAATGAACAAAATGAAATTGAAATATTTGATTTTAAAAATATATCATTAAATTGTAATAAAAATAATATATTTAAATTATTAAAAAATATATTTTGTTGTTGTTCTTGTTTTTGTTTTTATAGTAATACATTTCATGTTATTATAATGACTATTTCAAATATTTTTGGTAATCATTGGTCAAAAAATATAATACAAGGAAGATTTAATCAAAATAATAATGATTTAACAAATATAGAAAGATTTAATCTTTTTATACATATTATAGTTATTATTTTAGATATTTTAATAAAAGCAACACTTATATTTATATCACTTTGGAGATTATTTCATACAACATTATATTTATCATTATATAATCCATATATAACAATGTGGACTCCAAATATTGGTATATATGATCATTCACATGCTTGGATTATTATTGGTATGGCAATATCAACACCTATTTCATCAGTTTTAGAAACTATGATGAGAATACATGATAAAGGTATAATTAGAATATTAGATTTATTTCCTATGGGAAATACTTTTAATTTAGCAAGTAGTGCAGATGATGATAATAATGATGTTATTATTTCTGATAATTATGGATTAAAAGTATTTTTTGATTTATATGTTACATTAATATTATTAATGTCATTTATAGTATATTATGGTGTATCACTTGATATGTTTTTATCAACATTTCAACATATTCATTATATTACTAAACAAGAATCATATAATAATTGGAGTCTTAATAATGATTATCATAAAACAACTTATAGAATATTATTTCCATCATCTTGGTATGAATCATCACATAAAATGTATAATAAAACAGAATTTGAAAATCGTTTAGGATTATCTTATGATGATAATAAAAAAATATCTGATTATTGTAATAATCCATATAATTTTTTTAATTCATGGGATAATCTTAAAAATATATCATTATTAAATATAAATTTTAATAATAATAATACTGATATTGATAATAATAATCCATGTATTCTTAAATTACCAAAAGATTTAGATATTTATAAATTAAATAATATTACAAATATTCAATATAAAACAAATGGTTGTAGAGAATGTTTATATATATCAAATTTAATTAGACCATCATTTTTATCAAGAAAAAAGGGTTTAAAAAAAATTTGTTCACAATCATCAATAAATGATAATAATAATGTAACATATATAAATGAATGGGATACTTATTCAATGAGAATAATTCCAAAATTATATGGTGATGATAATCAAATTAAAAAACAAATAAAATATTATTTTGAATCAATATCATCAACAAGTTATAAACAAGGTAATAATAATATTTATGAAAGTGGTTATAGTTCTTTTTTAATTGGTTCATCATTATATATATTTATAATATTAATATGTTTTTCATTAATGTGTTTAGGTTCAATGTTTAGAGTTATTGAAGGATTAATTATAGGTTCATAATTTTTTAAAAAAAAATTATTTATATATATATATATATATATATATATATATATATATATATATACATACATAAATTATTCATCATCATTTGATATATCAATTTCTTCAATTTCTTTTTTTTTATATTTTGATGATAATTTTTTTATTTCTTTATAACTTTCATCGTCGTCATAATCTTCTTCTTCATAGCTTTCTTCTTCTTCTTCTTCTTCTCCTTCTTCTTCATATATTTCTTCTCCTTCTTCTTCTTCTTCTTCTTCCTCCTCTTCTCCTTCTTCGTAATTTTTTTCATCATCGTCATCATCATCATATTGGTTTTCATATTCAGAAATTAATTCATCAGCATCCTTTTTGATGTTATTTTCAATAAAAAAACTTCTAGATCTTTTTCTTGTATTATATTTATTAATTTTAATATCTTCTTCTTTTTTATTATTATCAAATTTTTTATTATTATTATTATTATCATCATTGATATTATTATTAAATGATGAATATATTATTGTATTACAATCTTCTTTATTATTATAATAATAATAATTATTTTTTTTATTTGATGATGATGATGATAAATGTGGTATATATAAAATATTTTTTTTTAATTTTTTATTACTAATAATTTCAGATCTAATTCTTGGATAATAATTATCCATTTGATCATTAAAAATACCATTTTCATATTTATTAATAATTTCATCAATTTTTAAAAAATTTGATTTTAATTCAAAAAAAAAATCAATATATCTAGATGGTTTTGAACTACAAAAAATAATATTATTTTTTTCTTTAAAAGAAAAATTTTTAGTATATCCAAGACTTATTAAATCTTTTGATGATAAAAACATAATAGGATTTTTATATTCTGAAATTTCTTTTATTTCAAACATTCTTTCATCATATGTAATATCAAAATAATTTTTTATAATATTTAATAATTTTTTTGAATAAAAATTTCCAATTGTATAAATAGGATAATTTTTAACAGGATATACAATATTACTATCATCATTAATTGAATTAAATATTATTTTATTATTATAATATTCATTATTGTTTATTTTATTTAATAAATTTAAATGAATAATATTATTTAAATCAAAAAAAGGATAACAATTAAGTTTATCTAAAAATGATCCTAATGAAAATAATAATAAATCAATATTATCAATATTATTTTCATCAATTGGATTTTCTAAAATATTTTTTTCAAATTTTTTTTTAATTAATTCAATATTTTCAATTGATTTTTTTATTTTATTCAAATAAATATCAATAATTTCAAAAATAAAAGAAATTGCTGTTTTAGGAATATCACAAAACATTTTTTCTAATGATGAAATTTTTTCAATATGCATATTTAAATTATTATTATTATTATCATCATCATTTTTTTTAAAAAATAATTTTGATAAAATAAAATTATTATTTTCTTTTATATTATATTCTTTAAATAATAAATTTTTTATATAATCCCTTGGACCTTTAGGATAATTTTCATTTTTTAAAAAATCATTATTAAATAAATATTTTGTATCATCATCAGATACTGATGATAATTCATAATTTTTTATTCCATTAAAAATAAAATTTTCAATAATAAATAAAAATCTTTTATCAGTATAATTATTAATATTATCATTTATATTTGATGATGATGATGACGATAATAAAGATGATTTTTCAAACAATAAAAAAAATTCATCAGCATTAGATTTTGCTTTATTAAAAAAAATTAAAGATTCATTTAAATATTTAAAACTATTTAAAATTCCATTATTTATGGTATCAACAATGAAATCATATATCATTTTTTCCATGTTTTTTTTAAAAACAAAAAATGTATTGTATGTTATGATGTAAATTTAATTAATAAAAATTAATATATTTTTATATAGTTATTTTTTATTTTATTTATTTATTTTATTTATTTATTTTAAATATATAATAATAATTTGATTGTTTGTTTAATTTTTAAAGAAAAAAAAACGTATTTTTATATATTTTATATGTGTGTAAAATATATGCATATATTTATATAACAAATCTATATATAAACACACACATACATTCACACAAAGAAATACTAACCCAAAAAATATGTTTTATTATTAAAAAACAATCCTATATCTAAATTTTTTTCTAAAATTAATGAAGGTTCTCTTTTTAAATTATTATTATTATTATTTTGATTAACAACATCAAAAAAAAATAAAAATATATTTGAAATTAACAGAATTATTGTAGCTATAAATAAAAATATATATATTTTTATGCTGTAATTATTTATATTTTGATTAAAACATCCTGATCCAAAATAAAAAAATAAAGCAAATATAAATAATATCATATTTGATAAATAAAAAAAAATAAAGAAAAATAAAAATGCTGTATCAAAATATGATGAAGATTTCAGTTTACCATAATTATCTAACTTTGGAAATTCATAATTTTTTATTTCATTAAAAATATCTATTAATTTTAAATAATTTATATCATTATTATTTTCTTTATTAAAAACAAATAATGACCAACGTATTAATATATCAGTTGTATTTTTTATTTCATCATAAGAAAAACCCCATCCAAAATAAACAGGATTATTATTATTATTATTATCATCATCTATTTCATAAATAACTGATGAAATATCATTTATTTTTGAAATATTATTATTTAAAATATTATTATTTATATAATCAATTTTATTATCAATTATTTTTATACTTTTAAATAATGAAATACCATTATTAAAATTAAAATTTTTGTTATCATTATATTCATATAATTGAAATATTATTTGAGATAATCCTAATGTATATAAACAATATAAAATAGTTATATATTTTATAATTTTATAATTACTTTTAATTTCTTTAAAAAATAAAAAATATAAAAATGGTAATAATATAATAACAAATAAACATTTTGAAAAAATAACTTCATTATATATATTTTTCATTAAAAAATCTTCCAAAGGATAATTTTTAATATTAAAATAATTATCAATAATAAAATTTTTATCATCCAATAAAAATAATTGTGAATATGTTGATATTAACATAATTATATTTGCAAATATAATTAATATACATAATAAATATATAAAAATATTATCTTTTCCATTATATGATTCATCATAATTTGAATATAAATTAACATTATATTTTGATATAGAAAAAAAAAATTCTACTAAAAATATAAATATTGATAAAACTAAATAAGTTATAGTATATGGATTTATTTTATTTAAAAATTCTTCACAAATTTTATTTTCAATATCTTTATTTTTAAAAGATTGAAAAAATATATTTTTATATGTATCATAAAATGGTAAACATTCAGAATATGTATAATTATTATTTGTTATTAATAATTCATTATTTATATTAAAAAAATCATATTCATTATAACATAAATTTTTTAAACATTTATTTGAATATAAACCTATATTTTTTAAATTTAAAAATTTATTAATTAATAATTGTTGATTATTATTATTTAATAATAAATTATTTTTTTCTTCATAATCATAAAAAAAAATATGATCAATATTATTTGGGCAATTATTTATTTCATAATGTACATCATTAATATTATTGCATTTTTCAATAATATAACTATTTTTTATGTATAAAACTATATAAAAAATCATGATAATTCCAAATAATAATATATGTGAATTATGATCTCTAAATAATTTAGATAAAATAATTGAACTAAATGAAAATGAAAATGAAAATAACATTATTTTTATAATTATAAAACTTGTAACAAATGAGCTTGTATATTGATTTGGTGAATAATAATTAATATTTTTAATAATATTTTTTATTGACAATGAATCCAAAAATATATATGGAAAAATAAATAAAGAAAATATTACAATAAAAAACATAATTAAATTTATAAAATAAGAAAAATTTTTTCTACCATTTTGTTCCATTTTATGATTAAATTAAAAAAAAAATCAACAATTTTAAATGTGTATGTATATATGTGTATATATGTGTATATAAGTTAACATGTACGTGTATTTTTTTTTAAATAAAAAAAAGTTGATAATTTTTATGTATAATATATATATATATATATATATATATGTTGTC
>Ga0209174_10000943_pt1 | contig 21154 bp, 16 predicted proteins | sample JI91814BDNA_FD_187505 | JGI IMG/M metagenome (GOLD analysis project Ga0209174, IMG submission 187505) | Wastewater effluent complex algal communities from Wisconsin, to seasonally profile nutrient transformation and Carbon sequestration -... | ecosystem: Engineered > WWTP > Effluent > Algae...
TGCATGCGCTCGCAGCGGGCGCGGATTTCGCCGACGGTTTGCGGGCCGCGCAGCATCAGGATGGTCAGCACGGCCTGCATCGGCGGGGTGAGCGAGTGGCGCAGGCGGATTTGATGTTCCCACTTGGAAACGCGGGCGCCGGCCTGGTGACGTTTGCTGACGAGGCCGCGCTCGGCCAGGCGGTCCAGCGTGGCGAGGATGGTGGCTTCGGACAGGTTCATCACCGGTTCGCGGCCGGTGAGCTGGTTGCAGCCGGTGAGCAGGGCGTTGACCGACAGCGGGTAGGTGTCGGGGGTGACGAAGGATTTTTCGATGAGCACTGCGAGGACGCGCACCTCGAAGTCGTCCAGATTGAAACCGGTGCTGCTGGCTGGGGTGTCGGCGGCAGGGGCGGTGGAGGCTTCGGACGAGGTGTCGGTCATGGCAGGCTTCCTGAGGCGGAGGAGGGCAATATCATAGCCGACGCATTGCGTCGGCCCGATGGCAGGGGCAGGGTGGCGCTCAAACGGCAGCGCCGTGGCACTTTTTGTATTTGCGGCCGCTGCCGCAGGGGCAGGGGTCGTTGCGGCCGACTTTGGCTTCTTCGCGCTTGATGGGCTCGCGCAGGGTGCCGAGGGGAATCGGCGGCAGCTCGAGCGCCGGCAGGTGGTGGAAGGCGGGCCAGATGGCGGTTTCGCGAACCACGTCGTCGATCAGTCCCTGGCCGGCGTCGGCGAGGGTGGCGAGGTTGGCGGCGGGATCGTGCTGGATGTCGGCTTCGATGGCGGCCAGATCGACGAAGCTTTCGTCGACGATGCCGGCGGCAAACCATTCGCGGATGGCCGGCAGGTGGTCGGTGGCGCCGAGCTGGGCGAGGTTGAGCACCAGCGGATCGATGAGCTGGAAGTCGTCGTCGCCGGTGGGGTTGTCGCGCAGGGCCTGGGCGTGGCGGGCGCCGAAGTCGGCCAGGAAGTCGATCACCGGGCCGCGGGTGGCGCGCCCTTCGAGGGCGGCGAGGGTGAGGCCTTCGAGGGCCGCGGCGCGGGCCCAGCTGCTGGCGCCGTCGTCGTCGGCCAGCCGGGTGAGGGGGGCCAGGTCGCCGTCGCAGCAGGATGCAAGGGCGCGGCCGTAGCTGTCGTGGACCAGCTGGCCGAAGACGCTGTCGACGGTGGCTTCGTCCAGGTGGCCGAGTTCGGCCAGCGGGCGGTAGGCGCGGCTGTCACGCCAGCGGGCCAGAAACAGCATGGCGTAGAGGTGCAGGACGTAGCCGTCTTCCTGGGCCGCGGCCGGGTTGGCGGCAATGGCTTCGAGTTCGGCGACGAGCTGCGGGGCGATGTCGTCGCGCCGGGCTTCGGCCAGCTGGAGGGCGGCGAGGGGCAGCGGGGAGGTGAGGTGTTCCAGCTGCGGGCGGAGTTCGGACCAGATGTCGGGCATGGGCGTGGGATCTCGATTTATTGGGGGCGCGGCGTGGTCAGCAGCTTGGCGAGGTATTGGCCGGTGTGGCTGGCGGGGTTGGCCGCGATGGCCTCGGGCGTGCCGGTGCCGACCACCATGCCGCCACCGTCGCCGCCTTCGGGGCCCATGTCGATGAGCCAGTCGGCGGTCTTGATGACGTCCAGATTGTGCTCGATGACCACCACGGTGTTGCCATGGTCGCGCAGGCGGTGCAGCACGGTGAGGAGCATCTCGATGTCGGCGAAGTGCAGGCCGGTGGTGGGTTCGTCGAGGATGTAGAGGGTGCGGCCGGTGTCGCGCTTGGAGAGCTCGAGGGCCAGCTTGACCCGCTGGGCCTCGCCGCCCGAGAGCGTGGTGGCGCTCTGGCCGAGGCGGATGTAGCCGAGGCCGACCTGCATCAGGGTGTCGAGCTTGCGGGCGACGATGGGCACGGCGCTGAAGAAGGCGAGGGCCTGCTCGACGGTCATGTCGAGCACTTCGTAGATCGTTTTGCCCTTGTAGCGGATCTCCAGGGTTTCGCGGTTGTAGCGCTTGCCGTGGCAGATGTCGCAGGGCACGTACATGTCGGGCAGAAAGTGCATCTCGACCTTGATCAGGCCGTCGCCCTGACAGGCTTCGCAGCGCCCGCCCTTGACGTTGAAGCTGAAGCGGCCGGGGCCGTAGCCGCGGGCCTTGGCTTCGGGCACGCCGGAGAACAGGTCGCGGATGGGCGTGAGCAGGCCGGTGTAGGTGGCCGGATTGGAGCGCGGGGTGCGGCCGATGGGGCTCTGGTCGACGTTGATGACCTTGTCGAAGTGGTCCAGCCCTTCGATGCCGGCACACGGGGCGGCCTCGATGTTGCTGCCGTTCACGTGGCGGGCCACGTGGGCGTAGAGGGTGTCGTTGATCAGCGTGCTTTTGCCCGAGCCGGAGACGCCCGTGATGCAGGTGAACAGCCCGATCGGCACTTCAACGCTGACGTTCTTGAGGTTGTTACCGCTGGCGCCTTCGATGCGCAGGATTTTTTCGGGGTTGGCGGCGAGGCGCTTTGCGGGCACCACGATGTAGCGGGTGCCGGAAAGATAGGCCCCGGTGAGCGAGTCCGGGTGGGCGGCGACGTCTTCCGGGCGGCCTTCGGCGATCACGCGGCCGCCGTGCTCGCCGGCGCCGGGGCCCATGTCGACCACGTAGTCGGCCATGCGGATGGCGTCTTCGTCGTGCTCGACGACGATCACGGTGTTGCCCATGTCGCGCAGGCGGCGCAGGGTTTCCAGCAGGCGGTCGTTGTCGCGCTGGTGGAGACCGATCGAAGGTTCGTCCAGCACGTACATCACGCCGGTGAGGCCGGAGCCGATCTGGCTGGCGAGGCGGATGCGCTGGGATTCGCCGCCCGACAGGGTGTCGGCGGAGCGGTCGAGTGACAGGTAGTCGAGGCCGACGTTGATCAGGAACTGCAGCCGGCTGGAGATCTCGCTGACGATCTTGTCGGCCACCTGGGCACGCTGGCCGACCAGCGTCAGGCCGTCGAAGAAGGCCTTGCTCTGGGCCAGCGGCAGGTGGCTGACCTCGGAGATGTTGCGCTCGCCGATCAGCACGAAGCGCGCCTCGGTGCGCAGCCGGCTGCCGTGGCACACCGGGCAGGCGCAGGTAGCGCGGTATTTGGAGAGCTCTTCGCGCACGGCGACCGAATCGGTTTCCTTGTAGCGGCGTTCGAGGTTGGGAATGATGCCCTCGAAGGCGTGCTCCTTGAGCACCGGCTTGCCGCCGTCGGAGAGGTAGCGGAAGGCGATCTTGTCGCGCCCCGAGCCGTGCAGGACCATGTGGCGGATGGTGGCCGGCAACTCCTCGAACGGCGTTTCCACGTTGAAGTCGTAGTGGTCGGCGAGGCTGGCGAGAAGCTGGAAGTAGAACTGGTTGCGGCGGTCCCAGCCGCGCACGGCGCCGGAGGCCAGCGACAGATCAGGGTGCACGACGACCCGCTCGGGATCGAAAAAGTCCACCTGGCCAAGGCCGTCGCAGCGGGGGCAGGCGCCCACCGGGTTGTTGAACGAGAACAGGCGCGGCTCGAGTTCGGCCAGCGCAAAGCTGCAGATCGGGCAGGCGAACTTGGCCGAGAACAGGTGCTCGGTGCCGGTATCCATCTCCACGGCGATGGCGCGGCCTTCGGCGTGGGTGAGGGCGGTTTCGAAGGATTCCGCAAGGCGCCCGCGCAGATCCTGGCGCACCTTGATGCGATCGACCACCACCTCGATGCTGTGACGGCGGTTCTTGTCGAGCACCGGCAGGTTGTCGAGTTCATGGACGATGCCATCCACGCGTACCCGCACGAAGCCCTGGGCGCGCAGTTCGACGAACAGGTCGGCCTGCTCGCCCTTGCGCCCGCTGATCACCGGGGCGACGATCATCAGCTTGGTTTCTTCGGGTAGCGCCAGTACCGCGTCTACCATCTGCGAGACGCTCTGGGCCTCGAGGGCGTGCTCGGGGTGATCCGGGCAGTGGGGCGTGCCGGCGCGGGCGTACAGCAGGCGCAGGTAGTCGTGGATTTCGGTGACCGTGCCGACGGTGGAGCGCGGGTTATGGCTGGTGGCCTTCTGCTCGATGGAAATGGCCGGCGACAGGCCCTCGATGAGGTCCACGTCGGGCTTTTCCATCAACTGCAAAAACTGCCGCGCGTAGGCCGACAGCGACTCCACGTAGCGGCGCTGGCCTTCGGCGTACAGGGTGTCGAACGCCAGCGAGCTTTTGCCCGAGCCTGAAAGGCCGGTGATCACCGTGAGCTTGTTGCGCGGGATGTCCAGCGCGATGTTTTTCAGATTGTGGGTGCGGGCACCGCGGATTCGGATGGCGTCCATGGAGCGTTCGAGGCAGGGGCAACCTGTTAATATACGCCTCTTACCCCTCCCCACGCAGCACGTTTAATGGCCTCTTCGAACGACGACAAGATGAGCCCGGCCGAGCGCCGCGCCGGCCTCTCGCTAGCAGCAATCTTTGCGCTGCGCATGCTTGGTTTATTCCTGATCCTGCCGGTTTTTGCGGTCCATGCCCACGGCATGCCCGGCGGCGACAACGTGGCGCTGGTCGGCATGGCCATCGGCGCCTACGGCCTGACCCAGGCCTTTCTCCAGATTCCCTTCGGGGCCGCCTCCGATCGCTTCGGGCGCAAGCCGGTGATCGTCGTCGGCCTGATCCTGTTCGTGATCGGCAGCGCCGTCGCGGCACTGGCCACCGACGTCCAGACCGTGGTCGTCGGCCGCGTGCTGCAGGGCGCCGGCGCCATCTCGGCGGCCGTCACCGCGCTGGCCGCCGACCTCACCCGCGACCAGCACCGTACCAAGGTGATGGCGATGATCGGCTCGTCGATCGGCCTGGTGTTCGCGCTGTCGATGGTGGCGGCGCCGCTGCTCTACGCCGTCATCGGCATGAGCGGCCTGTTCTGGCTGACCGCCGCGCTGGCCGTGGCTGCGATCTTCACGATCCTGTTTGTCGTGCCGGCCGCGCCGCCGGTGCCGCGGGCCATCGGGCGCTTCTCCGAAGTGCTTGGCAATGGCCAGCTGATGCGCCTCAATTTCGGCGTGTTTTCGCTGCATCTGATGCAAACCGCCATGTGGGTGCTGGTGCCCGCCGGGCTGGTCCATGCCGGCCTGCCCATCGCCGAGCACTGGAAAGTCTATCTGCCCGCGGTGCTGCTATCCTTTGTCGTCATGGTGCCGGCGGTGATCGTGGCCGAGAAAAAAGGCGCGATGAAACAGGTCTTCAATTCGGCCATCGTGTTGTTGCTGCTGGTGCAGGCCGGGCTTTACCTGGCGGGCAATGTGGCAGGCGGGGCCGGGCTGTGGCCGCTGGCGATCCTGCTGACCCTGTTCTTCGTCGCCTTCAACGTGCTTGAAGCGACCCAGCCTTCGTGGATTTCCAAGATCGCACCGGCCCATGCCAAGGGCACTGCGCTGGGGGTCTACAACACGCTGCAGTCCATCGGGCTGTTCCTCGGCGGGGCCCTGGGCGGCTGGCTGGCCCAGCACGTCGGCCCCGGTTCGGTATCGCTGCTGGGCGGTGCGCTGGCGCTGCTGTGGCTGATCCTCGCTAGCGGCATGGCCGCACCCCCGACCCGTCGCGTCGCGGCAGCCTGAACACCACCCAAGAATTTTTCAGGAGAGACATATGGCTTCGGTCAACAAGGTGATTCTTATCGGCAACCTGGGCAAGGATCCCGAAACCCGCTACGCCCCGAGCGGCGATGCAATCTGCAACATCACCCTCGCCACCACCGATACCTGGCGCGACAAGGCCACCGGCGAGAAGCGCGAGGCCACCGAATGGCACCGCGTGGTCTTCTTCGGCAAGCTTGCCGAAATCGCCGGCCAGTATCTGAGGAAGGGCAGCGCCGCGTATATCGAAGGTTCGCTGCGCACCCGCAAGTGGCAGGACAAGGACGGCCAGGATCGCTACACCACCGAAATCCGTGCCGACGAGATGAAAATGCTCGGCAGCCGTCAGGGCATGGGCGGCGCCGATGCACCGTCGCGCAGCGAAGGCGGCGGCCGCGACAGCGCCCCCCGTGACAGCGGTGGCGGTCGCGACAACAGCTACGGCGGCGGCGCCCCGGCCCCCAGCGCGCCGGCACCGAAGAAGCCGGCCGGCGGCGGCTTTGGCGATTTCGACGACGACATTCCCTTCTGATGCGTCGTTAGAAAAAGCGCAACACACCCCCTGGAACCCCCGCATTGCGGGGGTTTTTGTTGGTGCGCGGCCTTGATCTTCAGGCTGCAGTCGTCGTCAGCAACCCAACTCGCGGAAGCGGCTTCGCAGACTGAAGAGACGCCGCTGTGCCGCGGCAAAATCCTGTCCGCTGGCCTGCGCCTCCGTCTGTTCCAGCGGAGGAATCTGTCTGTCCAGGTGCTGGCATTCCCGCTGCGCCGCTGACGTGAGCTTCATGCGGCGACTGAATACTTTGTACTGTTTGGCGTTCATTCCGCTGAGTGGGCGTACGGCTTCTGCCAGCCGCTCCTCAAATACCTCCCGCTGAACATCGTTTCCAACGCGCTCCTTGCCCGACAAGCTGCTGACGCCCCGGGTCGGCTCCACGTCGATTTTTTTGGCCCCCAGGCAGGGCGAGTCTGAATAGACGATCCTGCCGCCCTCCTCGCACTTGAAGACAGTTCGGGAGGGCGCGGGCAGGGATTGGGCTTCTGCCAGGCTGGAGAAAAAGGCCAGTACCGCCACGCGGGACAACAGCCGGATGCTGCGGATCGACATGAGTGCAACTCAAAGGGCATAAAGACGGCGGCGAGTATAGCGGCACTCAGGACGACCGGGAGGTCGGCCCGAATGGACCGACGCCGCCTTGGCGGCGGCGTCGGGGAGCTCAAAATGCATCGATCCAGACTATTCCCGCCGCCCGCTGCGCTTCCGCATGCCGGGCGGGCCGGGTTCAGCTTCGTGCGCGGCGCAGGCGCAGGGCGGAGAGGGCGAGGGCGCCGATGTCCAGCCGGGAGGTGACGCCATAGTCGAGGACGTCGACGATCCCGAAGGCGATCTGTGCCGTACCCGCCGCCGAGAAGGTCTGGCTGAAGCGGCCGCCGGTGGAGGCGCTGGCGACATCGCCGAGGAGGATCAGCACATCGTCGATGACCATGAAGGCGTAGTCGTTGTGGTCGGTCGGCAGGCCTTCCCGGGTTGAAAAAGCCCAGTCGAAGCTCAGGGTGTCGCCGGCCTGGACCTGGATGGTGTGCTTGAGTGCAGAGCCTTCCAGTGCCATGACGCCATTGACCGGATCCGGGTCGAGATTGCCGATCTGCAGGCCGACGAACTCTTCGAGGCCCGCGGGGATTCCCACCTCGGCGGTGCCCACGCCCGACAGGTTGTAGGCGCCTGCCGCGGCCGGAAAGTCGTCCTCGTAAATCAGCGATGCCGTGGTGAGGGACGCAGTGAGGCTTGATACCTGCACGTCGCCCATCGCGGCCCAGGCGGTGAGATTGGCGATGGGGGCGGCCTGGGCGGGCGAGATGAACAGCGCCGCGAGGAGGGTGGCGGCGGGGAGGTGTTTTTTCAGTTTCATCATGAATCGCTTATTTGAGGAAGATGCCGCCGCCGACGAAGTCGCGGCTGACGCTCAGGGTGTTCAGGGGCACGTCCTTCAGCAGGACGAGGGGGCGGGCGAGGCCGGCGCCGGCGGTACCGTCGGCATCGATCTGCACGCTGGTGCCGGCGGCGGTTGAAACCAGCTTCAGGTAGCCGTCCGCAACCGGATTGCTGCCGGAGTAGCCGATGCTGGCGAAGAGGGCCCGCAGGTCGATGCGATCAAGGCCGCGAGTGAAGTCGGTGATGGTGTCGCCGGCTTCGCGCAGGTTGCCATAGACGAAGGTATCGGCACCGGCGCCACCGGTCAGGGTGTCCGCCCCGGGGCCGCCGTTGATGATGTCATCACCGGCGGTGCCGACCAGGGTGTCACGGCCGGCGCTGCCGTCCAGCTTCTTCACCAGCTGCAGGCCGACGATCACGGGGTCGTGATCCGATGAGCGCCAGGGCGCCGAGGTGTAGAGGTCTTGCGGCTTGAACTCCAGGTTGTAGTCGAGGAAGGAGGGCTCGTCGGCGTTGATGTGCCAGTGCCCGACCCCCGCCACCTGGGCGTGCAGGCTCGCGCTGGTGAGGGCGTGGTCCAGGTAGCCGGTTTCCCCGTCGAAAACGTAGGAATAGGGGTTGGCTTCACGCTCGGCCAGCTGGTTGATCAGGCCGGCGCCGGTCAGCGCGTTGATCGGATCTTCCTTGCCGTAGGCGTTCAGATCGCCAATCACCACCACATCGTCGTCGCCGGCGCTGCCCTTGATCTGCTCGATGAAACCGGCAAGGCGGCCGGCCTGCTGGAGGCGGCGCGCGTTGTAGCAGCCCTGGCCGTCGTTCTGGTCCTTGTCGGCGCCGGTGGCGTCCGCGCAGTCCTTGGACTTGAAGTGGTTGACGATCACCGAGAACTTTTCGCCGTTGAGGGCGGCGAAGGTCTGGGCCAGCGGCGGGCGGCTGTTGATGGCGTCCGGATCGGACACCGAGGCGCCGACGCGGCTGACACGGGACGGCTTGTAGATCAGCGCGACCTTGATCTCGTCGCTGCCGGTGCCGGCGGCCGGGTCGGGCACGACGGCGTAGGTATTGGCGCCCAGCGCGGCATTCAGGCCGTTCACCAGATCCTGGATGGCGCTGCGGCTGGCGTAGCCGTCGTTCTCGATTTCCATCAGGCCCACCACATCGGCGTTGAGGGCCTTGATGGCGTTGATGATCTTGTCGCGCTGGCGCTGGAACTTGGTTGCGTCGGTGGCGCCGCGGGAGGTCGGAAAGCCGCCACCTGCGCCGTCACCGTTGAAATAGTTCAGCACATTGAAGCTGGCCACCTTGACGTTGCCACCCACCTCCGCCGGGCTGGTGGTGCGCGGGTTGCTGCGCGTGAAGCTCACCGGCTCGATGGGGTGCAGGCGGTAGTCGATGGCCGCCGGGCTGCCCGCGTTGATCGCGCCGTGTTCGAGCACGCCGACGAGGCTGCCATTGACGGTATCGCCGCCACGCACCGTGTTGCCGGCGCCAAGGTAGGGAACGGGGCTGGGGTTCTGGCGCGACGAGCGGTCATCCAGCACCAGCAGGCGGCGCTGGTTCTCGTCGGCCAGCGCGATGGCTTCCGGCGAGCCGGCCGGGAAGCGGTTGGTGGCCTTCTCGATGCGGCCGTTGGCCGAAAGGGTGAGCTGGCCGTAGCGGCCCAGGAAGTAGTTCTGGGCGACGGTCATCGGGCTGACGATGCGCACCACCATGCCCTCGTAGCGCTCCAGCTCGCCATTGACGGATTCCGGCAGGGTCACGTCCACCGGAAGGGGCAAGGCTTCGCCGCTTGCCAGCACGCTGATGTTGCTGGCGCCGGTGAGCTGGGTCTGGCCGTTGAACTCGGCGACGGTGCCCTTGAGGCTGATGCGCTGGCCCATCACCACGGTGGGGGCGGTGCTGGTGAACACGTAGATGCCGTCGGAGCTGGCCGGGTCGCCGTCGCCGGCCGGATCCTGCAGGAAGAAGCCGTTGTTGGTCAGCGCCGTGACGATACCGCTGGTGGCGACGGAATCCCCGACCCGCGGGCTGACGCCGCCGGTGCCCTGGATCGCGCCGATCGGCGTTGTCGCCAGCCCTGCGGCGACGGTCACGTCGACGGTGCAGCTGGCGCTCTGCGCCTCGTTATTGGTGAATTGAACGCCGACCGGGTAGGTGCCGGCCGCGATGGCGCCGGTGGCCTGGAGCTGCACGCTGGCGGTGCCGCCGTCGCCGCTGGCCGGGCCGAGGCTGATCCCGGCCACTGCGCCGCCAACAAGGGTGGCGCCGGTCACGCTGCTGTCGACGTCGGTGGCCGTGAGCAGCATGCTGCCGGCCGCGCCCTGCTGGAGCAGCAGCGGCGGGCAGGTGGCGGTGATCGGGGCATTGACCGGCGCGGGCGCGCCGCCGCACTGGCTCGCCGGGCTGCTGCCGTTGCGGGGGCTCGGGGCGCCGCTCGTGAAGTCGGCGGCGTTCTGGTCGCTATCGGTACAGCCACCATTGGCGCGGAACAGCGCGGTGGCGCTGCTGGCGGCCGGCGCGGCAGCACCTTCCGCGAAGTTGGCCGTGCCGTAGCCGACGAGGTCGACGATCTGGGAGCTCTGGGCCGGGGAGCAGGGCGCGCTGGCGCCGTTGCAGGCCAGGCCGGCGCTGGTGTTCACCAGCACCACCTTGCCGTTGGCCGCCGCCAGGTTGGCTGAACCCGTCGCGTTGGCTGCGGGCAGCTCGCTGCCGTTGGTGACCGTGGCCAGCTTCACCAGCAGGTATTGACCGGGCTGCAGCGTGCCCGACAGGGCCGCCACGCCGTTGGCGCTGAAATGGCCGGTGCCGGTGCCGGTGGCGTACTGCACCGACCAGCCGGTCACGTTGATGGCCGAACTGCTGCGGTTGAACAGCTCGACGTAGTCCGACTTGTACGCGTTGCCGTTGCCGCCGTAGATCTGGCTGATCACGACGTCGCCCGCCGCGAAGGCGAATCCGTTGGCGGACATGAGGCCGGCGGCGCACAAGGCCGCCGCGATGTGATGGGGTTTGGGCATTGGAGGTATCCGGAATCAAGGTCAGCCCGAAACTCTATTGACGCCATGCTACGGCGGGCACGGCCCCGGAATGGGTTCTGCTACTCCGAAAGGAGGCGGGGTTGGCAATGGCCGGATCTGAACTTCATGCAAAACAATGATCCTGGAAACGGCAGTTGACCGTTTTCGTCCAGCCCGGAAGAGCGCATGCACACACGAATTTTTCCTCCCTTCGGCGCTCACCCGTTGGCACATCCGGCCAGTAGCCTGACTGTGTCGCTCCGTTTTGCCATGTGTCGAAGGCCCGGCGCGCGAGGCCCCCGGCATGGCGCAGGTGCAGGCGTCGATGGGCGTCGGCAGGGCAGCGAAGGCATCGCCCGGCCGGCGGGACGCTCCGGCGGCGTCATGGCCGGTTCTTTTGACGGGGCGTCAAACTGTTACACTAGCGGCCTTGAACCGTCCTTGCAGCGAGGGTGCTTCAATCAAAAGGGGCCGATAGCCTTTCAGGCTTTGCAAAAGCCGCCGATCGAAAATTCGCTTGTCGTGAACGCAGAATCATACGCATCAGGATTGGGATTCGAACAAAGTGCCGATTCTGCTCAAGGGCGCTTCTGATGTCGTTTTTTTGACAGAATTGTCTGTTCTGACGAAGTTGTTCTATGCTGATGCGATGACTTGGTTTGGCGTCACAACCGGCTAAGCTGTTACCATCATTGAAATTTTTGTTCTTTCTGTCCGATTGATCCATGGCCGTCACGCCCGACTCTCCTGAAAAGGAATACTGCAGCACTTCCGAAGCCGCCCAGCGTCTGGGCCTGTCTTTGGGTACCGTCCAGCAAATGGTCGAAAACGGCCAGTTGGAGGGCTGGAAAACTGCGGGCGGGCATCGGCGCATCCGGGTCAGCTCCATCGAGGAATTCCGCGCCCGTTCCATGGCCGGTGGCGGGCAGAGTACGCCGCGTCCGCAGGCCAACAGCCTTCAGGTGCTGGTGGCCGAAGACGATCGCATCCTCCAGAAGCTCTACGAGCACACCCTGTCTTCCTGGGCGCTGCCGATGCAGGTGCGCTTGGTTTTCAGCGGTATCGACGGCCTGCTGGAAATCGGGCGGGTGCCGCCCGACCTGCTGATCACCGACTTGCGCATGCCGGGTATCGACGGTTTCGAGATGATCCGCCGCTTGCGTGCCGACCCTCAGTTGCAGGATCTCGACATCGTCGTGGTCAGCGGCCTGACCGAAGAGGAAATCCTCGAGAACGGTGGTCTGCCGCCCGATGTCATCTTCTACAGCAAGCCGGTTCCCTTCCGTGAGCTGAAAGGCTACGTACAGGCCAAGGTCATGGCCATGCAGCGCCGCGGGCGAACTGCCTGAGCATTCTCCGGAAGGCCGCCCGCGCTTCTGCCGGCTGATTTCTTTCACGACATCCGTATTGCCCCCGGGCTCGTCAATCATGTGCAGGCCCTTGTCACGTTCGGGCTGATGTGCATCGAAATGTCATTCAGCGTGATTAGGGTGCTGTCGTTCATGCTGAAGTGCAAAACCTGTTTCGTGAGAGGGGGTTTTTCATGCAGAATTGTCGCCCGTGTCACTGTTGGCCTTGGAAACACTACAGGCATCAGGTGGTTTTGGGTCCAGAATCCTCACCCGGATGGGGGTCTCGTTAAACCCACCCCATTAAAATCAGGTTCTGAAGGCGCGTTTTTCGACGCTTGAGTCAATCCGCAACTGCTTGACTCTTCAGCTATCCGTGACATTGGGGAAGCGTTACGTAGCCAGTTCTGAGCTATTGATTTGCAAGGGTTGTCAGGCTTGCATGTAACGCGACCCTTTAAACCTCCACGTTGAACCGGGACATAACCCGATTGTTTCTCATTGGCGCGGGCGTGCCGTTTTTCGTGACTCCGGTTCCGGTACTCGACCGGGTGCCCGCAAAGCAAATTGCCAGGAAGCCGGATATGGGATGGTTGTTCAAATGCTTGTAAAGAAACTGCACTTGCTGCTGCCCGTATATGCCGCAATCGTTGTGTGCTTCTGCCTGACTTTTGGCGGCGGGGTGCTCGCCCTGACCGTGGAGCCCGACGAGGTCTGGATTCTCATGAGCACGATGAAGGCGTTCGGTATTCCGCTGCCCCCGACGAGTGCCTTGGACAACCCGGTCACGACGACCGGCGGGCTGCACTTCGTGCTGCATGGCCTGATGGCCCTGTTATGGGGCGGGGATCTCCTCGTTCACCGCCTTGCTTCGATCAGTGTCACGCTGATCCTGCTGGGGCTTGTGTTCAATCTTATCGAACGCCGTATCAAGGACCGTGTTCTCGCCGCGGCGGGAACGGCCTTGTTTGCTGCTGCGCCGGGCTTCCTGCTGCAGGCGTCCCTGGCAACTGCGGAGATCATCGCGACGACCGTTTTCCTGCTGGCAGCGCTGTTCTGGGTTCGCTTTGGAAGCCGATCACCGGGCATGGCTATCCTGGGGGGAGTGCTGTTCGGGCTCGCCTGCGCCACGCGAATGACCTGCCTCTCGATGCTGCCGGCCATTCTGGTCTGGTCAGTCCTTGCGCACCGGGGATGGGTTGCACGTCTCGTGCATCCGGTGCTGGCGGTCGCTGTGGCGGTGCTGGTCTTTGTCGGGTGTGTGGCGGTCTATTTTGCGGCTTTTGGTGACGCCCCGTGGAGCGAGTTCCTGGCGGCGGCGGGCTTGTCCACCGGCGTCAGCCACCCGTTTTCGGGAATCATGTTGCGGCTGAACTACATGGTCGTGGCGGACGGGATCATCCCGGTGCTGTCCATCGTGGCGCTGGCGGGCTGGTTCATAAGCCGGCTGCAGGCCGGGGAGGACGACCGGGAGATCGCCGGGTTGTGCGGTTTTCTGTTGCTGGCGGGGGGAGCGGGATGGTTCGCCTGGGTGCTTAAGGCTCCAATACCGCACATCCGTTATCTGTGGCCGGCCATTCCGCTGCTGTGGCTGGCTGCCATCCTGCTCGGTCTGTCGGCCCTCGGGCGCGTCAGGCGGGAGCGAACGCTCATGATTGCCCATCTGGTGCTCATCTTCATGTGTGCGGCCCAGGGCTTGCTTAACATGCGCATGCTTGCGGTGGGGGACTCGCTGACGCTGGTGTATGAGATTGCCCGCAAGGCCGAGCTCGGAACTCCCCGGGATTTCTTCGTGGCCCGCAGAAACCAGGAAGCTATGGCCGGTTTGGTGGGGAGTCTGCCCTCGTCCGCAAACATTCATGCCCTGGTGGAGCAGGCGGCCTACCCGATAACTTATCTGTCCGGGCGGACCGTGAAATCATTCGCTCAGCCGGTCAAGGCGTCCGCTGAGGATTACCTGCTTGTGCAACCCTCGGACTATTCCATCTGGCCAGCCAGCTGGGATTCCATTAGTTGGCTGCATGACAACACGACGTTGGTGGAGCGTCACGGTGAGTACGCGCTCTATCGTATGCGCGAGGGGGCCCAGCGGCCCGCCCGGTGATCGTCGAGGAGCCTTGCCCAGTCCCGTCAGGATCCTTGAGGCACTTGCCGGTGGCGGAAAACGAAAAACTTGCTGAGCAGGAAGGACGTCAAGGTGTAGGGCGGAACTCCCAGCGCCTGGGCGACATAGGTGTTGATCCGGAACACTTCAATGGCTGCCATGACAGTCAGCAGGTTCATCCCGTAGGCAATGAGTGCCACGCCCAGAAACTTCAGCACTGCCGCCCGGCGAGGCCCCCGGTAGGAGAAAGTCCATCGGCTGTTGAGGGTGAAGCTGACGATCAGCCCGACGGCGTAGCCGGTTGCGTTGGCAATGACGTCCCCCGCTCCCAAGAACCACTTGGTGGCGTAAATGACCGACAGGCCGATTAGTGTGTTGGCGACACCGACGCCCAGGAACTTGATGAATTGGATCAGCGTCGTTCGGGTAGGGGTGTTGTGCATCAATGCTATTTCTTGGTGTTTGCGCCATGGCGGGGGCTAATCGCGCCCGGCGCCTCTTCCGAATGCGACGCGTTCCGCCAGCAGCAACTGGGCAATCCCAACTGGCAATCTACGCCTGGCCGTGCTGGCCAGGTCGGGCGTGATGATAGAGCGGAACTGAATGCGATGGGCATAGGCTGCCGACAGCCGGTTGTTGCTTCGGATGATGCGTGGCGGGTTGCGTGTGAGCCGCTTGAAGATGGCGAGGATTTCGGCGATCGTCGTCGGTGTTTCGGAGGCAATGATCTTGGCTAGTACCCGGGATTGTTCGCCGCTGCTGGCCCGCAGGGCCGAGATCATGGCAGGGGCGGCGTCGTCGACCGCGAGGTAATCCCTGATGGTGTCGTAGGGAACGAAGATCTGGACAGGCTTGTTGCGCAGCATGCTGCGCGCGATGTGGGTCAGCAGCCCCTGGGGCTTGGTGGCGGCCTGGCCCGAGCCATACAGGGTCGATAGGCGGGCGAGCAGTGCGGACACCTTATCGTTGCGTTCGGTGAAGGCTCGCACGAGATCTTCCTGACGGAGTTTCTCTGTGGCGTAGGCGGTGGTCGGCGACGGGGGGCTGTCTTCCGTGATGATGTCGTCGACGGAGCCCGCATAGATGGCGCCCGCCGAACTCGCAAGCGCCAGCGAACCGTCCATGGAGGCAAGTATGCCGTCGGACTCGATACAACGGAGCAGCAGGGACAGGGCACGAGTTTCCGGGGCAAGGGCTTCGGGAGGGCTGCTCATGGTGCCGATGCCAGCCGCCCAGTAGATCTCCCAGTGCCCCGCTCCCCGCGCCTGGGCCGAAAAGGCTCTGACCGCGCAAGCAAGCTGTGCCTCGAGGCGCTGGTCTTCGTGCCAGCAAAGCTTTTCGTCCGGAACAAACAGCCGGGTGCCTTCAAGGGCGAGAGCGCGATGCAAGGCGGACCCGAACAGGCCGCCGCGCCCCAGAATCCAGGCGATCGTCATCTGCGCGGGGCCGGCCGTGTCGGCCGGGAACTGACGACGTACAGGGGTTTGCCCATGACGATGCCCATCGTGACGGCCATGTACTCTGCTATTACGCCGAGGGCGGTCAGGATGCAGCCGGAGAAAAACGCCACCACGGTGACCGTCGAGGCCCAGCCTTGGACAGGGATCTGATTGGTGAATTTCTGGTAGAGGACGAACGTCGCGATCATCATGGCGAACACTATCGAGAAGCTGCCCATGATCGTGATCAGACGGAGCGGGCGGGTGCCGGTGGTCAGGATCAGGTTCCAGAAATGCCCTAGCAGTTTAAGGTATGAATATCCGGACGGCCGGTCGAGTTCGTTGCGGAGGCGAATGGGGCAGTGACCGATCCGGCCGGTGATCCAGAACAGGCCCACATCAAGGTACACCCCGTTGCCGCAGTATGCCGCCAGTGTTCGGGCGATTTCTCCGGAGATCAGTCGGAAACTGTTGAAGCGCCCTATGGTCCGGTTGCCGAGCAGGCGGGAGCTGATCTCCTTGGCAACGCGGCTGAAGAAGTTGCGCAGCCAGCCGTGGGGAGGCGGATTGGTCGGCTGCGCATAGACGAGCTGCAGCGAGGAGGCCATCGCGTAGTCCAGCATGTTGCCAATGTCGGCCGGATTCTGCTGCCCATCCTCGTCCATCGTCACGACCCAGTCGCCGGTCGCGCTGGCCATGCCGGCCATGGTGGCGGCATGCTGACCGTAATTGCGGGACAACCAGATCGCTTGCGAGAAGGGAAATGTCGCGGTGAGGGATTCCAGTGTCAGGTCGGAGCGATCCGGTCCGCAGTCATGAACCAGCAAGACCTCGCTGACCACGAAGGCGTTGCCGGCGGGGCTGGTTTGCGGCTTGGTCAGCGGCACGATCTCCTCAATCAGCGTCGGGAGCGTCCGCTCTGCTGCATAGACGGGAATCACGATGGAAATGCGCTGCGGGCTGGACTTGTGCATAGAGAATGACGGATCCGCTTGGATTTAGATCCTATTCAAAAATATTATTTTACATTAAGTCCTTCAGAGACTTCGTGACGTAGGTGTGAACTCACAGCCAAGCAGTACCGATCGAAGTTTCAACTTCAAAGTGATCAATCTGCATAAACTCAGAATTGACTGCCCAGTCAATGATTTTCCATGAATTCCACTCGCCAAAAGCGCAAGGCGTCTCCGTCGGACTCGCAGCCCTGAGCCTGAGAGCTCTGCGATACCGCGCAGGCCTTGCTGTTTCGTCGTATCGTGGTTGAGCGTGGTCGACGACGGTCTCTCGCTGTGGCTGATCGTGATGTACACCCTCCGCGCGAAAGGCTTACATCAACGGTGGGGCTGGCGCATCGGCCTTGCCGTTCTCGTTGTAGTGCAACGCCTGTTTCCGCGCGAACGCCAGGCCCGCGACAGCGGGGTTGGGACGCCGATTAGGTCGTGACGACGCGCCGGTCGGCTTCGGCCAGCCGGCGCCAGTAAGCGGCGTCGGGGCGGGTCAGACAGGCCGCCAGCCGGGCTGCGGCGGCGTCAAAATGTTGCCGGGCCGCGGCGCTCAAATCCTTGCCCAGACCAAAATCCTCGCCTCTTACACACAGCACGAAGGCGGGGGGCGGCGGCACGCCGCGGATGTCGGCAAACACGTTCAGCACGGCTTCGGGGGGCAGGGAGTGCGAGCTGACCGGCCGGCCCGGAGCCGGCGCGGTTTCGCGGAATTCGAAGGGCGCCGGGGTGCCGGTGCCCGCATCGATGAACAGGGCCAGCTCGCAGCCGTCGAGGTCCAGCGCATGTTCGATCTGTAGCTGAAAATCGCTGATCAGCACCACGCCCGTTTGAGCCCGCGCTTCCAGCCCGGCCATCAGCAGCGGCCCGAGGGCGTCGTCGCCCCGGGAGGGGTTGCCGACCGCAAACACCACAAGTGTCATGATGGATCAGCCGCCGCTTGAGGCGTGGTCGAGAAGCTTTCCTTCGGCATCGAGCAATTCGACCGCCAGCGGCATCTTGCCCAGCGCGTGGGTGGCGCAGGAGAGGCAGGGGTCGAAGGCGCGGATGGCCACCTCGATGTGGTTCAGCAGGCCTTCGGTGAGCTGGCGTCCGTCCAGATAACGGCGGGCAACCTGGCGCACGGCTTCGTTCATGGCCTGATTGTTGTGGGTGGTGGAGACGATCAGGTTGCAGTAGCTGACGAGGTCGTCGTCGCCGACGCGGTAATGGTGGATCAGCGTGCCGCGCGGCGCTTCGATGATGCCGACGCCTTCACGCCCGCGCGGGCCCTCGGCCATGCGCTTGTCCGAGAGGATGTCCGGGTCGTCGAGCAGGCTGCGGATGACTTCGGCGGCGTGGAGCATTTCGATCATGCGCGCCCAGTGGTAGGCCAGCGGTGCGTGAATGGGCTCGCCGTCGCCGTGGGCGATGAAGGCCTGGCGTTCGATTTCGGCAAGTGTGCTGGGGATGAAGTCGCAGTTCTGCACCCGCGCCAGCGGGCCGACCTTGTACCAGCCCCGCCCGGGGCCGAGTTCGGTGATGTACGGGAACTTCATGTAGCTCCACGACTTGACCTCTTCGCGGATGAAGTTTTCGTAGTCGTCGCAGGCCAGATCGTCGCGGACGATCTGGCCGCGGGCGTCGCGCAGGCGCAGGTGGCCGTCGTAGAGATCCATCGCGCCGTCCGCGCGCACGAGGCTGAAGATGTGGCTGCGGAACAGCCCGAACTCATCGTAGAGCGAGCCGTTTGTTTCGTGGAGGCGGCGGGCAAGGTGCACGGCGTCGCGGCTCCACTGGATCATCTGGTCGGCGTCCTGCAGCAGTTCGTCGCGCTCGGCCGGGGTGAGGGATTTGTTCACGCCGCCGGGCACCGCGCCGGTGCCGTGCACGCGCTTGCCGGCGGTGATGCGGATGACTTCCTGGCCAAACTTGCGCAGCAGTACGCCTTGTCTGGCTACTTCCGGATACGCACCGGCCACGCCAACGATGTTGCGCTGCTGCACAGGAGACTCGAAGCCAAACAGCAAGTCGGGCGAGGACAGGTGGAAGAAGTGCAGCGCGTGCGATTGGAGAATCTGGCCGTAATGCATCAGGCGCCGGATCTTTTCGGCGGTGGCGGTGATGGGCACCGCGCCCACCACGGGGTCGAGGGCCTTGGCGGCGGCCAGGTGGTGGCTGACCGGGCAGATGCCGCACAGGCGCTGCACCATCACCGGCACTTCCCAGTAAGGCCGGCCCTGGATGAATTTTTCGAAGCCGCGGAATTCGACGATGTGCAGCCGCGCCTCCTTGACGTGGCCGGCCTCGTCGAGCAGCAGGGTGACCTTGCCGTGGCCTTCGACGCGGGAGACGGGATCGATGGCGACCCGGCGCAGGCTCTCGCGGTTGGTGGCGGTTTCCAGTTCGAAGCTCATGGCGGAACCTCAGTTCAGTCGTAGTGCAGCAGGCCGCCGGTGAGCCGCGGCGTGCGGCCGGCGATCAGGTCGGTGAGAAATTTCCAGATTGCCGGGCCGGAGGGCGGGCAGCCGGGAATGAAATAGTCGATGCGCACGACTTCATGGATCGGCCGTACCTTGTCCAGCGGCAGCGGGAGTTCCGGGTCGTTGGGAATCTGGCCGTTTTCGAGGCCGGGGCGAAACTGGTACACCTCGCGCAGGCATTCGGCGAGCGGAATGTGGTTGCGCTGGGCGGGCAGGCCGCCATTGACCGCGCAGGCTCCGAGGGCAATCAGGGTTTTGCAGTTGCGGCGAAATTCGCGCAGCACGTGAACGTTTTCGGAGTTGCACACGCCGCCTTCGATGATGCCGATGTCGCAGGGGCCGACTTCCTTGATGTCGGTGAGCGGCGAGCGGTCGAACTCGATGATGTCCACGAGTTCGAAAAGGTGTTCGTCGATGTCGAGAAAGGACATGTGGCAGCCGAAACAGCCGGCCAGCGAGGCGGTGGCCACGCGCAGCTTGCGGGCGGGAAGCGTGCTCATGACGAACCCTCCTTGAGCGTCTTCTCGCTGATCGTGGCGAGATCAAAAGTGCGCTCGCCGATGGGCACCGCGAAGCCGACCCTTTTGTGCAGGATCACGCCGACCGGGCAGATGTTGGCGGCGCGGTCGGTCTTCGCAAAGTCGGTGTCGGCGAGGCGGCCGGATTCGGCATTGACGACCAGGTGCTTGTCGATGCCGCGGCCGGTGAGGGCGAAGACCGATTTGCCGTCGATGTCACGGCTGGCGCGCACGCACAGTTCGCAGAAGATGCAGCGGTTGAAGTCGAGCAGTACGTCGGGGTGGGAGGCGTCCACCGGGCGCTCGGGGAAGAAGTGCCGGAAGCGCGGGGTGAGCACTTCGTATTCGTAGCCGAGGGCCTGGAGTTCGCAGTCGCCGCTTTTTTCGCACGAGGGGCAGAAGTGGTTGCCCTCGACGAGCAGCATTTGCAGCAGGCCGCGGCGCTCGCCGTTGATCTCGGGGGTGTTGCTTTCAACCTCCCAGCCTTCCTTGGCGGGCGTGGCGCAGGCCGAGACGTGGCGCCCGGCCGCTTTCACGACGCACAGCTTGCAGCTGCCGTGGGGCGGAAAATCCTGGTGCCAGCACAGGCTGGGAATGTAATGGCCGGCGGCGCGGGCGGCTTCGAGGACGGTTTGTCCGTCTTCGAAGGGCACGGGCAGGCCGTCGAGGAGAAACTGCTTGGTCATTTTTCTTCCTCCTCATGCGTCTTGAGGTGGGCGCCGGGATCGTTGCGGGCGGTGAGCTGGCGGGCTTCGGCAAGGGCCGCGTCGAGGTCGAAGGCGGGTTCGAAATCCAGTGACACCAGCCGCCGCTCGTAGGCCGGGCGGAATTTTTGCAGGGTGTCGATCACCGGGTTGGGCGAGGCGCTGCCGAGGCCGCAGTGGCTGGCGTTCTTGAGCAGGCGGTCGATCCAGTCGATGTCGTTGAGATCGGCCTTGGCGCCGTGGCCGTCGGCCAGCTTGTCCATGAAGCCCTTGAGCAGCGAGGTGCCGACGCGGCACGGGGTGCAGAAACCGCAACTTTCGTGGGCGAAGAAATGGATGAAGGCCCGGGCGACTTCGAAGAGATCGCGCGTGCCGTCGAAGATCATGAAGGCGCCGGCGGTGGGCACGTCTTCGTAGGCGATGCGGCGCTGGAACTCGTAGCTTGCGAGGCAGATGCCGGAGGCGCCGCCGACCTGGATGGCCTGGGTGTCGCTGGCGCCGCAGTCTTCGAGAATGCAGCCGATCTGGGCGCCGAAGGGGTATTCGTAGATGCCCGGCATGGCGCAATCGCCGGAAATGGAGATGAGCTTGGTGCCGGCCGATTGAGCGGTGCCCGTGGCGGCAAAGCCTGCGCCGCCGTAGAGGGCGATGAGGCAGGTCTTGGCCAGGGTTTCGACGTTGTTCACGACCGTCGGCCGGCCCAGGTAGCCCTTGATGACGGGGAAGGGCGGGCGGATGCGCGGGGTGCCGCGCTTGCCTTCCAGTGATTCGATGAGCGCGCTTTCTTCGCCGCACACATAGGCGCCGGCGCCGAGGTGGATCTGGATGTCGAAATCGAAACCCGGCTGGCCGAGGATGTTCTTGCCCAGCAGGCCGGCTTCGCGGCGGCGGGCCAGCACGGCTTCAAGTTGCGGGCGCAGGTAGCGGTACTCGCCGCGCAGGTAGAGAAAGCCTTCGCTGGCGCCCACGGCCCAGGCGGCGAGGCTCATGCCTTCGACGACGAAATCGGCGTAGCGGTTGAGGAGAACGCGATCCTTGAAGGTGCCGGGTTCGCCTTCGTCGGCGTTGC